>Ga0247837_1010150_pt1 | contig 10907 bp, 2 predicted proteins | sample LaCtaG_2_FD_187115 | JGI IMG/M metagenome (GOLD analysis project Ga0247837, IMG submission 187115) | Freshwater microbial communities from meromictic Lake La Cruz, Castile-La Mancha, Spain - LaCruzMarch2015_14.5m | ecosystem: Environmental > Aquatic > Freshwater > Lake | place: Spain: Castile-La... | reverse complement strand
TGCGACATCAGCTGTTTCACCTGTGTCGACACAGTCACGAACTGCATAATCCCGGCTTCCGGCTACTACTTCCTAGGCAGCCAGCCTGGACCAGCAGCCCCTTGCGACCCTAGTTGCAGGGAATGTGTGGACTCCGCCACAAAGTGCACACTTTGCTCCTCTCTATTCTTCCCTCAATTCAGTCTGCCAGGTACTTGCACCAGGACTTGTGACATATCGTGCGCAACCTGCTCTCAGTCCTCAGTCATCTGCGACTCCTGCCAAATCGGGTACTATAGTGAGTCGCAACTGCCGGGCCGCTGCCTCATTTGCCACGTTTCCTGCTCTACCTGTAGCGAAAACGCCACACACTGCCAAAACTGCTCTGAAGGCTACTTCCCCGCGGAGGTCGTTTTACCCGGAATCTGCACTCAACTGTGTCATATTTCCTGCGAAACCTGCAGTGGCTTCTCCAAAATGTGCACTACTTGCAGCGTTAAGTACTTCCCCGTCACTACTCTGCCTGGGTTCTGCTCCAATATTTGTGATGTTTCGTGCAGTACATGTGAAACTACAGTTTCGAAGTGTGTGGTTTGTGCTAATGGGTATGTGGCTGTTAGTCAGCTGCCTGGACCTTGTTCGAAGAATTGCGACGTTTCCTGCAGCGGTTGCACAGAGACTTCGAGCGCCTGCATAAATTGTGCGGATGGCTACTTCCCCTACGGTTTCAACACGAAGAAATGCGTCCTAAAGGGCACTTGCAGTTCCACATGTCTGGACAACAACTCCTGTCCCGATTCCTTCATGAGCTGTTCGACCTGCGCTCCAGACTTCTCAATTATCAATTCGCTGTGTGTGATGACGGACTGCTTCAGTGGTTGTTCAACTTGCATTGGGCATGATTATAATCAGTGCATCAGCTGTGTTTCTGAGTATACGCATTTGCTGGATATATCAGTGTGCCGTGCGCCTGCCTGTACTCAGTCTTGTAAGACTTGCTATGGACTGGGCTCTGATCAATGTCTCACCTGCAAGCCGAATGCTAGTAAGAACCCAGGCACAAATCTATGCGTCTGCTCAATGTTCTACACATACAGCCTTGGAGACTGCGTCTATACTGGGCCCTGTGCGACTTCTTGTAACACTTGCAGTGGACCTTTCGCTAATAACTGCCTGAGTTGCCTACCCAATGCAGCGCTAAAATCCGACTCCACCTGCTCATGCAACGATAGCTATACATGGGACTCGACTTACTGCAACTACACAGGTCTTTGTGATTCTACTTGTCTCACTTGTTCTGGCCCAGAAGCCACTCAGTGCCTTACTTGTCACCCACAAGCGACTCTGGCCTCTTCTACCTGCCGCTGCAACACTAATTACACCTGGAATGGATCTGCGTGTGGGTACACTGGCCCTTGTGAGAGCACTTGCAGGACGTGTTCGGGACCTGCTGCTGATCAATGCCTGACCTGTCAGGATGCGCTGGCATTCTTGGTCGATTCGGTCTGTTCCTGCTCAGCGACTTACACATGGAGTGCGACTTTATTAGCCTGCAGGTACACAGGCCCTTGTCAAAAGGCTTACATGACCTGCTCCTCCCCAACTCAGGGAATTACCTGCGATCCTAATGGTAATGCTGGATGCACGGATTGCAAATCAGGCTATACCTGGAATGAGAAGTTGAGCCGATGTGAAGTTCTGGTCTGCAGTCCTGTCTGTTTGAAGTGTTATGGCGCCCTGAGTACGAATTGCATCTCCTGCAACGAGGCTGCGAGCCACTTCCTGACTTCCACTAACACTTGCGCCTGCAAGGACGGGTATTACGGCACTGTCACCTCTACTACCAGTTCATGTTCCAAATGTCACGCTACTTGTCTTACTTGCAGTGACTCAGGACTTAGTGCTTGTTTGACCTGCTCTGTTAACGCCAATCGGACTGGCGCGAGGACGTGCGAAGCTGTGACTGGGTACTACTGGGACTCCAAGGAAAGTTCCTTCCTAAAGTGCGACTCCAACTGTGCAGCCTGCAGTGGCCTATCGACCGAGTGCACTGCCTGCTATAGGACGTTCATCCTCGTGGGTTCCACCTGCCAGTGTGTCGCAGGGACGTTGTTGGACACTGCTACCACTACTTGCAAGCCCTGTGACCCCCACTGCGCCTCTTGCTTTGGATTCGCTAGTAACCAGTGTCTAAGCTGTGCAGCGGACCAAGACTTGAAATCGAGCTCTTGTGTGTGCAAGACTGAGAACATGTACAATAACAAAGGAGTCTGCAGTGACTGCTACGCTGGGTGTAGGACCTGCTCTGGCCCGGAAACCGCACAGTGTCTTTCCTGCTATTCCCCGGCTATACTATCTGGGAAAGCGCCTGCTTCTTGCCTCTGTGTCAATCCTCTCAAGCCCGCTCCTACTCCTAGGGTCTGCCAAGTCTGTCCAGATACATGTGGGGACTGCACCATTTCAGACACTTCGATGTGCACAAGTTGCAAGACAAATGCTCGTCTGCTAGCGGAAAGCCCGTCCTCCTGTGTATGCAACAGCAGCTTCTTCTTTAACACTTCAACTCGGGTATGTGCCTCCTGCCACCAGTCCTGTGCCTCCTGCTCCAGTGCAAGCGCCAGCTTCTGCACCTCTTGCAATGGCCTATCCACCCAGAACAACCTCTACTGCTCTTCAGTCTGCCCCTCAGGATATACAGCCACAGACGGAGTCTGCAAACTGACGACTGCCGCAGTCTACCACCAGCCCTTCAACACGCTACTAACTCCAGTCACCGACCTGCGAAACCAGTACAAATCCACATACACAGGCAACCCTCAAGTCCTGTACAACCAAGGCCTGCAACTCACTGGTGCAGAGAAAGTGCAACTTCCACCTAATAATGCGGATAGTCGGGATATTGTCCTGGGACTTGCTTTCAGTATCGAAGCCTGGGTCAGACCTGCGATCGCTATGGATACTGGCTCGAGTGAGTACTTCTTATTGACCAAGACGGTTGGAGGCAATAAGCAAATACTGAGTTTGAGCGTGCTGAATAGGGCGCTGCATTTGAAGGTTATGACGTACCCGCCGAATGCTGCAGTGGCCTCGAATAAACAGTTGTACCAGAGCAATGACGCGCAAATAGCCACTGTGTCGGGCGGAAAAGTACCGACTACAGGCACTGCTTGGACTCTTCTCCGCGCCACATTAGAAACAAAGGTGACCTCTGGCACTCCTTCCCTGGTCCTCACAGTCTACATCGACGGAGTGCAGGCTGAAACGAAAACTGTCACAGGCTTTTTCTTCCGAGACTTCTCCTCCTCTGAAGGCAATGTCAGCTTCATCATTGGTGCTAGGAGCCAGGAAGGTGCTGCGACCGGCTTCCAAGGTGCATACGCGGAATTGGCTATCAACGCAGGAATTCAAGTAACTACTCCAGCGTCTTGTGGCTGTTCGAGATGCGCAGCCTCCGGCATGTGTCTAATTCCCTGCTCCTCCACTCAGTACATGTCCAACGGCAATTGCGCGAATTGCCTCCCTCAATGCCGAAGCACTGGCTGTCTCCAGCCCACCGACTGCAGTCAAAGTCTAGACCCGCTTTGCTCCTCTGTGACTGACTTCCCAGTCTGCAACAAGTGCAAGGACTTAGCTGCACTCACTGGCTCAACCTGTGCCTGCATTGCCAACGCTTCCTTCGATGCCACGACTACGACTTGTTCATGTGTCAGTGGGTTCAAGGTCAGTGGGAATGAGTGTGTAGCGTGTCTCAGCTACTTCCAGCAGTCCGAACTGACGACCACTCTCCATCGGGGCTACACCGGGTTCACAGTGGCCTTCAGTCGCCAGATTAAGGTCGACGGACTGAACTCCTGCAGTGACATCTTCACTGCCAAATCAGTCGCTGACTTCGGCACTGACCCTCGCTGTCAGATTATCGACATCCAGAGCGTTATTGTCACTTTCGGCACCAACTACGTCCCGGCGAACACTTCCTTCTTTGTGGACCACCGCAAGGTCACAGCTGTCAAGGGAGTGTGCAGCTACGCGCCCACCACTCTGGAAGTCAAGATAGAAATCGTGAACCCGCCCCCGCCCACTGCAGTCTTGACCGCGCCAAGTTCCTACTCCATTGCCTGTGTCAATGCTGCAGGCGGACTGACCCTGTCTGGACGAAACAGCAAGTCGGGAATAGCAGGCAGTCTCTCCTACTCCTGGCGATTGACTACTAGCGAAGGGACGCTGACTACTGCCTATCAAGCCTTTTCCACCTCTCAGAGCTCCATACAAATCCCTGATTCCGAGTTGTCCGCCACGACTCTTCAAATCGAGCTTTCCGTGAAGGACAGCTTCAACACTGCTAAGACCTCTGGACAGGTCACTATCACCCGTACTGCCACTCTGGGGGTTGTGTTCGACTGCGGTAACGAACTGACGATTTCCACTGCAGTGGAACAGCAAGTCAGCGCATCCGTTAGCCAGAGTTGCGACTCTACAATTCGCAGAATCGACATTAAGTGGGCACTGAACCCGGGCACTTCCGTGAACGACCTCAGCCAAAAGGCAATCAACGCAGTTCTGAAAACTCAAAGAGGAGCAGCAATGACCATTCTAAAGAGCACCTTACCCACTGGGACGTACCAATTCCTCTGCACCGCCACAGACTCCTCAGGCAACCAAGGGACCGCAGTCCTCTACCTGACCATCACCAGTTCCGACCTTGTTCCTCTCTGCGACACTGCGGGCGTGCCTTTGGCCCCGTCCCAAGCCTTGTCTGTCAAGTGCTTGGACTCCTACGACCCGGACGACCTGACCAGCAAGCCCGCAGGCACGTGGGTCTGCAAGTCCGGCTCAGGCAGTTGTCTCAATAAATCAGGCACTACGCTTGTTTTCGCGACCACGGGACTGACCCTGGATGTCCCTGGAGGCACTATGACTCCTGGTCTGGCTTACGTCTTTTCACTAGTGGTGAACAAAGATAACCGGAAATCTTCCCCGCTTGAACTGATCTTCAGTATTACAGGTCTGGAGGAAACGACTATTTCTGTACCGTCTGGGCCACGTGTATCCAATCAACGTCCTATCAAGATAAATGTCTCAATTTCTGTGTCCACAGGAACCTCGGTGGGAGTTAAAGCCACTGACCCAGGTCTAGTAATGTCCCCGTCGAGGAACGAAAATATCCCTTTGACTCAAATCACTCCCCCTATATCCGGTGGCAAATTCACTGTTGAAATCGAAATCACCACGGGAAAGCAAGCGACCTCATTTAACTACGCAGCTAATGTCAACAGTCCCCCTACCAAAGGCACTTTAACTGTCAGTCCTGCTAGTGGAGTGGGACTCTCCACTTCCTTTACCTTCAGTGTGTCGGGCGTACAGGATACTGACGGACCCGACTACCCGGTCACCAACTCCTTCGGCTACTTCGACTCCGACAACCAGGAAAAACTCATCTCCCTCCCTACTACCTCCAACTCAGTCGACAAGAAACTGTCCTCCACCACTCAAAACCTCTTCAACAAGGTCTGCGACTCCGGCAACTCCTGCGACTATGCAAAGACCTCTGTCGCTGTGTCCAGGACCAGGAAGCGAGACCTGCAGACCACAGACATCCCAACCTTGTTTGACCAACTCAGTCTCGACCAGGACTCAGCCTTCACTACTTGTGTGATGATGGCTTACGAATTGGAATTCAGTGCAAGTGACTGGAATTACATCTTTTCCCGAGTAAATCAGGACTCGCAAGGGTTCGCCACTATCACGGACAACCAACTGATGGCGAAAATCACTTGCTTCGAAGCATTGATTTCGATGCCCGCGCACCAAAACATTGTGAACCTGCAAAGAACCATTTCTGCACTGCTGGACATCACTGCCCAGTACCAAGACGGCTCCTACGAGAAGATCTTCCTACGCCAGTTGGATGCTCTGCAGCTCTACAACGTCACCGCCATGGAGGAAGTCCTGCTCATAGACGACTACCTCAACACCGTCGAAAGCCTGTTTATCACTACCAACTTCCCTGACCAGCCTGGGGTTTCTGCAGGTGGCCAGGTCGCCACCACCCTGCTGCAACGTGTAACCGCGCCTTCCTTGGCAGGGCAGAACTACACCAGTGACGTGTTCAATGTCATCTTCCCCGCTTCGTCCGCAGCTCACCTGAGTATCAAGGAGGACGACGTGCTCAATATTTGGTTCAAGATGTACCACTACAGCGGCTTCCCGGCAGGACTTGTGTCTGCCAGACTGGAGGCTTCGGGGAAGTATGGGAACTTCACGTGGAGCGACTTTGCCAAGCCAACGCTCATACCCATTCTGGGTCTTCCTGACTCTATCAACCTCACAATTCCAGTCTACAACCGCACCGCTTACACCCGCGGCGCCCAGTGCATCAGTCTCATCAACTCCATATGGACCACCACAGACTGCACCATCCTAGAGTTCACCAACTCCTCAGTGACTATCGCGCTCAAGTCTGTGGGCTTCACTACTGTCGTGCCCGTAGGCATCAACTACGTGGTTTCCTCGCCAGTCCCCTACATGCCCGTAGAGGAACAGGAGTGCGACCGCTACTATGCGCCTGTGTTCATCATGGTGTCTCTGGTCGGAGCTGCTCTCATCGCAGCCGCAATTGGCTTAATTGTGCGGAAGACGATGAAGCCGGTTCCGAAGAGTGAAGAGCCGGAGGAAGCGAACCCAGAGGACGTCCAACTCGCAGAAAGAGCGCCTTCCGACATAGCGCCTTCAGACGTGCACATCTCTGTGCCTGAGGAACGCAGTCAGTTGGGCAGCGCATCCGGAGCCTCCGTGCTTCGAGTGGACGTGCCAGACGAGCGGAGTCAGGTATCGGGCGGACTCAGAGAGGACTCGAGCTTCAGGGCGGACGTGCCTCCTGAGCGGTCCCAGGCCTCCTCCGGCCTCAGAGTGGACGTCCCTGACGAACGGTCGGACAGGTCGCAGGCTCCGCAGTCTCAAGCCGGCTCAGCGATGAGAGTGGATGTTCCTGATGAACGCAGCCAACGCTCCTCTGCCCTACGCGGACCTGATGAGCCGCTGGCGTCTGATCGACCCTTAGCTTCGTCCCACAGTGCTGCTTCTCCACGCAGCAATCGCCCACATCGGCCCCGGCCTGCGAAGAAGGTGGAGGAAGAGAAGGAACGGGTGCACGTTCCTCTGAAGGAAGTACTGGCCGGCCACTACCTCCTCGGCCTCTTCCTGTGTGGCCACGCTGTCAACCTGCTGCTCCTAGTCACCGTCCTGCTGAGTGAACTCTTCTTCCTAGGCGTGTTCTACTACTTCCTCGCAGACTCGCACTGGGACGGCACTGAAACCTCCATGGGTTACTTCTTCGACAGCTACGGCAAGGACGACGTCCTGTACTACATCTGGGCCTTCGTCATTACCTTCGTCATTTCCCTCATCCTCACAACTCTCTTCAACCCTGTGTGGACCCGCACCCAAAAGGCGCGCAGTCTGTCCCTATTTGTGGGCTGCGTCCTGTGCGTAGCGCTGATCGTCCTGTTCATCATACTGATAGTGCTGCTCAATATTGCGGTGTGCTATGAGTACGCAGGGAGGTGGAGTGTCGGCTTCTTGTGGGCGTTCTTGACGGAAGTACTCATCATTGAGTTCGTCGTGGCGGCGTATCGCTGGGCGCTGCTCACTTTCTTTAGGGCTTAAACTAGGTTTTTAGTCACTTAGACTGTAGCAAACACCCAGCGGTGTATGGCGCTGGGTCACTTCCTTTGGATGTAAGGCTGTGGTCAGTGCCGGACTTCTAATTTAAGCCCAATCTGGAAATGGGCAGTCAGGGTAGATCGCCCATTAGAGAATATAGCAGGCAGCAAGTCGTCAGTCGGCGCGTATAGTCGCCCCGCCCCAATAAGTGCTGAAAGCCCCAATGCATAGACATTCCCTTCTATTCACTAATCGTAGATAAAGCACAAGGAAACTACTCGAAAGGACCGCAGAGCACTGCTTACCTACCTACTGCGAAGACAGCGCCACCAGCACATCATATATGAGTGCCTCGAACTCCACCAAGTCCAAAGTGCCGTTTCCGTTGGTATCCAGCGCCTTCAGCACGCCCTCTACTTCGCTCTCTGTAGGCAGGGACATTTCTGCGTCCTTCGCTACTATGGTTAGCGCTTCCCTCAGTTCCTCCTTGTCTATCGCCCCAGACCCGTTCTTATCCACTATATCGAACACTTCCTTGGTCAGCTCCATCAGCTTGGACCGGTCCTGCAGAATCTCCTGCAGATCTGACATTTATGGTCTAGGCCTATATAGACGCAGGACGAGACAGGAGACCAGATGCAGACTTGCAGCCCCTCCCAGAGTCCACAGCTCTGCTCGGGAAAGGAAACTCAGTCCCGACTTCCAGGAAACCGAAATAGCGCAGGCGATAAAGGCAGCAGAGGCAGCTAGGAAGGTCTGCGGGGTCGGGGAGAGGCAGCAGAGGTGGACTAGGAGGGAGAAATGCAGGGATTTGAGGCCGGTGGCTTGCACTTTCAGGGAGAAGGTCTGTGAGGCTTGCAGGAAGTCGGGAGAGCGGGTGTCGAGGAGCCACTCGGGCTGCAGGAAGCACTGGCTTTCGATGAAAAGGGCGAGGGCGGCGAAGGCTGCGCCCAATAGGCAGGTCTGGAGGGCGGTGTTGCGGGTTAGAGTCGCAGAGCCTGCGGAAATATGCTTATTTGCGATGTTTGCGGGCACTAAAGCGCAAAACACCAAGGCCAGCGCCGTCCAGGGCAGGTCCAAATGCCCATTCCTGCCCCACACCTGCCCACCCAGTCCAAACCCCAACACTGCCACCACACATTTGAGTGCAAACAGCGCCTTGAGGGTCCCCAGTCCCTCCGCCCTCCTACACTCCCCTATCAAGTCCACCAGTCCTGCTAGGCTTTCCCCTTGCAGCACGATATCTGCTTGGATTTGCCTGGAGACAGAGCTGTGCTGTCCTGCTAGTGTCAGTCCACCTGCTAGGGAGGTGCTAATAGCCTCTGAGGATAGAGTGGCTAGGTACTGGGCGGCCTGGGACTCGTGGAGAAGGACTAGTTGGGAGGCGGGCGCCCTGGAAGCAGTGGGGAAAGTCTGGAGGAGTTGGTTTGTTTGTGCTTCTGAGGCGGTGGAAGCCACAAAGGGGATATCGGGAAGGGCTTTGAGCGTGCTTTGGAGGTCTGCTTTGGGCTGGGAATCGATAATTAGTCCCGCCAACAGTGCTAAGTCCGTAGTCTGGATAGAGTCTTCGGAGTGCAGCTTTAGACACAGCACAATTCCCTCAAACCCTTCGAATTGCGCCCTAATTGGACCCTCTAAAGGTCTGAACTGGCCCTCGTGGAAGTACTGCGAACAGACACTCAGCGCAGTTCTACCCCCACACAGCATGGTCTGGTACCCCTCGCTAGTCTTTCTCAGTGTCCACTGCCCCATTTGGTCGCTGTTGTGGGCCTCAACGGAGCCGTTCATGCGGATCTGCTCAGAGTACTGCTCGGGACACAAGGCTTCCTTGACCCTGTGGAAGCCTGGGTCATACACACCTATTCTTTCCGCCAATAGCCTCATAGCAGTGTCTGTTCCGTCCCCATAAGCCACTAAACCCCCCCTCCAACTCACTAAATCCGCCCTCGAACTAGCCGCACAGTGCGTCGCCAGCAGACTCCACCACCTATCAAACCCCTCCACTTCCCTACAGGGACTATAGGTCCTGCACACTTCCGGCCCAGGCCGCAGGACAGTAGTGACAGTTGGGCAGGTGTATAGGAACTCGTCCTGGGTGGACAGGTGGATAGCGGAGAGACTGCAGAGGGCGCCGGCTTGCCAGCGTCTCCAGAAGGACACAGTGGGTGGGGGTTTCACTATGTGGAAGCAGCGGAGAAGCTGGTAGTGGGCTTCTTGTGCGGTTTCCCAGGCCAGCCAGAGCATTGTCGCTGCTTCGGCAGCGGTGTGGACTGCGAGGGAGTGGGACTTCCAGGCGCTTTGCAGTCCTTGCAGGGCTTCGAAGGCCACAGCGAGCTTGAAAATCACGCTGGTAGTGGCTCGGAATCGACCCGGAAGTCGCCAAGTCTCTGCGACTTCCTTGTCCTCCACTGGCTTCAGCACTTTGAGTACTGCAGAGCCGGACTTCACTATGCCGTAGGGACAGAGTGAGGGAGCGACCTGGAAGTTTCCCTTGGAACTCACCACTTCGCAGGCAGTCGGCAGCACATCCCCACTCTGGACTTCTATCGAGTCCTCAGGCTCCAGGGTGTTAGCTGCCACCAGGGTCCAAGTGCCCTCCACTAAGGCTCGCACAGGCGGCAGTCTGGGCTGCACTGGGTGAGAGCGGAGAGGGGGAGAGCGGAAGAGAGAGAGGAGCAGCACTGCACCGAGCACTGCGCTTTGCTCTGCCAGCTTGTCCAGGGGCCTTTCCGCCCATAGGCCGGAGAGCAGGAGCAGTGCTGCGAGGCAGAGACTCACTGTGCCTGAGTCCAGCTGCCCTGCCATATGCTATATCCCAGGGGTGGACTGGGGCTCATCCGACCTGTAAGCTGCATACAGGTTCAAGCGGCAACACATACTCATCCTCTTCGAAGGAATCGACTGAAGCCGAGCAAGTGTGTGCAGCAGCTCAACTTCCCCATTGGGTAGTCTGGGGCAGCCTATACATACACCCTTTACTCAGACTGAGGCATTTTCCTAATGTGTTAGTGTACGAATTTCCCCGCTGTCTGTGAGGAAGATATTGGCAGCTTGATGTCTCTGTGGACGTAGCGCTTGGAGTGGATCAGCTGCGAGCTGTCGAAACCAGCAGCATCCATCCGTCCTCACATCGACTCCCCCAAGCATGCATCGTTCCTCACATCAGTGCTCCAAGCAATCGATATTTCACTAGTTTTATATGTATATAATTGTCCTTTGCACTCTTGAGACGACTGTGAGAGCTAGCAGGATTCAGTCCATAGGGATTT
>Ga0247837_1010147_pt1 | contig 10912 bp, 7 predicted proteins | sample LaCtaG_2_FD_187115 | JGI IMG/M metagenome (GOLD analysis project Ga0247837, IMG submission 187115) | Freshwater microbial communities from meromictic Lake La Cruz, Castile-La Mancha, Spain - LaCruzMarch2015_14.5m | ecosystem: Environmental > Aquatic > Freshwater > Lake | place: Spain: Castile-La... | reverse complement strand
CGCAGTCTCAGGCTCGCCGACCTGCCGCTCGTGGTGATGCTCGTCGTCGGCGGCGTGCCGCTCGTGTGGGGCCTGCTGGCGAAGCTCTTTCGGGGCACCTTCGGCTCTGACCTCCTCGCCGGCCTCGCGATCGTGACGAGCATCCTGCTCGGCGAATATCTCGCGGGCGTGCTCGTCGTGCTCATGCTCTCGGGCGGCGAGGCGCTCGAAAGCCGGGCCGTGAGTCGGGCCGGTGACGTCTTGAACGCACTGGCCCGCCGGATGCCGACGCTCGCTCACCGGAAGATCACGACGGGGTTTACCGACGTAGCGCTTGGCGACGTCGCCATCGGCGACGTGCTCGTAGTGCTGCCCCACGAGATCTGCCCGGTCGACGGCACGGTCGTCGCTGGCCGCGGCTCGATGGACGAGAGTTATCTCACGGGTGAGCCTTACCGGATGGCGAAGGCGCCGGGGTCGAGCGTGCTCTCGGGGGCGATCAATGGCCAGGCCGCGCTCGAGATTCGCACCGAACGGGTCGCCGGCGACAGCCGCTATGCCAAGATCATGGAGGTGCTGAAGACCAGCGAAGAGCGCCGGCCGCCGCTGCGCAGGCTGGCCGACTCGCTGGGTGCTTTCTACACGCCGCTCGCGGTGGCGATCGCTGCTGCGGCGTGGTTCGTGAGCGGCGATGCCACGCGGTTTCTCGCCGTGCTCGTCGTGGCCACCCCCTGCCCGCTTCTGATCGCGATTCCGGTGGCGATCATCGGCGCGGTGTCGCTGGCGGCGAAGCGCGGGATCGTGATCCGCGATCCGTCGATCCTCGAGCGGCTCGACACCTGCCGCACGGCGATCTTCGACAAGACCGGCACGCTCACGTACGGGGAGCCAAAGCTCACCGACGTGGCCACGTTCGATGGATGGAGCGAGGCGAATCTGCTCGCCTTCGCCGCCAGCCTCGAGACCTATTCCAAGCATCCGCTCGCCGCGGCGGTGATCGAGGCGGCCGCGGAGCGATCCGTGCGGCTCCTCGAGGTCGAAGAACTCGCCGAGAAGCCGGGGCAGGGGCTGACGGGCCGTGTGAAGCGGCTCAGCGGCGGAGACGACGCGCACACCGTCGCGATCACGAGCCGCCAAAAATTGCCTGGCATCGATCCGGCAGGAATCGAAAAACTTCCACCGCAAGCAGGTGGTCTCGAGTGCGTCGTGGTCGTCGATGGCACGACGGCGGGCCTGCTGCGGTTTCGCGACACGCCGCGGGCGGACGGCGCCACGTTCGTGAGCCACCTGAAGCCTGCGCACGGGCTCACGCGGGTGATGCTCGTGTCAGGCGACCGGGAGAGCGAGGTCCGCTGGCTCGCCGACATCGTGGGCATCACCGAGGTCCACGCGGGCATCCAGCCCGAGGGCAAGCTCGCGATCGTCGAGCAGGCCACCAAGGAGGCGCCGACGGTGTTCGTGGGCGACGGCATCAACGACGCGCCGGCACTCGCCGCTGCCACCGTGGGCATTGCCATGGGCACCGCGAGCGACGTCACGAGCGAGGCGGCCGGGGCGGTCGTGATGGATTCGGCGCTCGAACGCGTCGACGAACTGTTTCACATCGGCCGGCGGATGCGATCGATCGCGCTGCAAAGCGCCGTCGGGGGCATGGCCGCGAGCCTCGTGGGGATGGGGTTTGCCGCAGCCGGATTTCTGCCACCGGCGGCGGGAGCGCTTCTGCAGGAGGCGATCGACGTCGTCGCGGTCGTCAACGCCCTGCGGATGACGTGGTATACCGGGCAGTTGTCCGATTACCGCGGGTGAGATCGGCTTCGTCGGAGACGCATCGATGATTCGTCGCGCGCATGTCTTCGGCTGGATGGTGCTTGCCATGGGCGGCGCGTTGCCAGGCCGTTGTGCCGAGCCCGTGCGGCCCAACATCCTCTGGATTTCGGCCGAGGATCTGTCTGCCGGCACGCTCGGCTGCTACGGGGGGCAGGCCCACACGCCTCGGATCGACGCGCTGGCAGCCGGTGGACTGCGGTTCGATGCGGCGTTTTCCGCCGCTCCCGTCTGCGCGCCGTCACGCAGCGCAATCATCACCGGGGTGATGCCTACGACACTCGGCAGCCTGCCGATGCGCTGCAAAGCCACGGCGCCTCCGCACGTCGTCGGCTTCCCGAAACTCCTCCGGGCGGCAGGGTACTACTGCACCAACAATGCCAAGACCGATTACAACGTCACGAACGAGTTCGACGCTGGCTGGAGTGAGTCGGGCCGCAAGGCCCACTGGCGGAACCGGCCCGACCGCGGTCAGCCGTTCTTCGCGGTCTTCAATCGCACCGTGACCCACGAAAGCGGCCTCTTTGGCGACACGCCAGCCCGGGTACGGGCGGGGCTGCCCGGGAAGGTGCGGGCCGACCCTGCTGCTATCCGCGTGCCCCCCTTCTATCCCGACACGCCCGTGATCCGTGCGGCGCTTGCGAGCCGCCTCGACCTCGCGGCTGCGCTCGACGGAGAAGTGGGAGGAATTCTCGACGACCTCGCAGCGGATGGTCTCGCCGATGAAACGATCGTGGTGTTCTGGGGCGACCACGGGGAGGGAATCCCGCACGGTAAGCGATCACTCACTGAGCACGGTCTGCGGGTGCCGCTGATCATGTACGTGCCGGAACGATTCCAAGCCCGTGCGGTGCTCCCGGGAGCACGATCACCACGGGGCATTTCGCCGAATCTCGTCAGCCTGCTCGATCTCGGCTCCACGATGCTCGATCTGGCTGGCGTGCCGACGCCGGACTGGATGGAGGGCCGCAGTTTCCTCGGGTCACACGCCGTTGTGCGTGACATCGTGATCGGGGCGCGCGACAGGATGGACGCGCCCCCGGGATTCGGCCGCACGGTGCGCGACTCGAGATTCCGGTACGTACGGCACTTTCTTCCCTGGATCCCAGGGGACGATCTGCCCGTCTACGCGAATGGGGTGCCGATCACGGGTGAACTCCGGGCAGTGCGTGAGGCCGGCGCCCTGCCTGCCGGTGCGCAATGGTTCAGAAGAGCCAGCCGACCGGTCGAGGAACTTTTCGACGTGACGAGCGATCCGGACGAGCTCTCCGACCTTGCGGGCGATGCCGCCTGCGGGCCGGATCTCGGCAGGCTTCGCGACGATCTCAATCGCTGGATGCGAGCCACGCGCGACACGGGCATCCTACCGGAGCCGATCCTGCGGCGCGAGGCCCGTGCGGCAGGCAGCGAGTGGGCGATCTTCCATCCTGCGCACGATGACGCCGCGGCGGCACGGCGCTACGACGCCATTCTCGCAGCCGCCTGGGCTGCAGCCGACGGTCTGTCGCCTCCGCATGTCCTCCCATATCTGCGTGACCCCGAGGCGGCGATTCGTTTCTGGGGCACCTGTGGAGTCGCGTGGTGGGCCTTGCGAACCGAAGCCACCGAAAGCCATGCAGCGGCAGTCAGCGAGATCGTCCCCCGGCTCGCCGATCGCGACGAAGTGGTGCGGCTCAATGCGGCGCGGTGGATCTGCCGCCTCGAACCGGCGGAAGACGATCGACCAGCGCTCGATGTGCTCGCCGCCGGGATCGTCTCGAAAGATCCCGATGTCCGTATGACGGCGCTGGTGTCGATCGACGAGGTCGGCGACCGTGCCAAGCCGCTCTGGCCGCAGGCCGCTGCCCTGTCGATCGGCAAGGACGAAGAGTATTCCCGCCGCACCGTCGAGCGCATCCGCGCCCGCCTGACAGCCTCACGCTGAGAGGATCAGGCCGATTGGCCACTTCCACGCGGGATCGCGGCGCGGGCGGCCGCGCCGCCGACCCACACGACTGCGGCTGCCGCGATCGCGAGCACCGCCTCGACCTGTCGGCTCCTGTGCCGCCCGGTCGCAGCCCAGGTCGCCAAGTGTTCGCAATTGTCGACCACCGGGCAGTAGCCGTCGCGGCCGACCCGTGACAAGGCCCGGCCCGCAACCTCCTCGGGTGCGTGAACGGCAGGAGGATCGGCGACGACCGTCACCTCTGCGCCGCCGGCAAACTCCTCGAGCGACGTCCGCACCACCCGGCCACCGGCGAAGGGCCGCTGAAAGTCGTCCGGCCGGGCATGGACGACCGTGCCGTCGCCCAGATCGACGCCGAGATGCCGATAGGCCACGAGTCCGCCGAGAAACCGTCGTTCCACGCCCAGTCGATCGCCTCTCGCCATGCAACCTGTCCCTCACGATGTCCAACGACTCATTACGCAGACGCCAGCCACGCGGTTCGCACGCGTGGGCGGACCCGGCCCGTATGAGAATTGTATGCGGATCGCCCGGGTCCTTGTCTCGGGCCCCGGTCCCGCCTAGGGTCGGAGCTGTTCGATTCCAACGCAGGACGGGGTCGCCATGGAATTTTTCGAAGCCGTCGGCTCGCTCGGGATCGGGCAAGTGGTGCTGCTTTTGATCGCACTGGTGATCGCCTTCGGCTTCGAGGTGATCAACGGGTTTCACGACACGGCCAATGCCGTGGCGACAGTGATCTACACGAAGTCGCTGAAGCCCACCCCGGCGGTCGTCTGGTCGGGTCTCTGGAACTTCATCGGCGTCCATGCGGGCGGCATCGGCGTGGCCTTCAGCATCGTCCACCTGCTCCCGGTAGACCTGCTCGTAAACATCAAGACCGGCCGCGGGCTGGCGATGGTGCTCTCGCTTTTGGGGGCCGCGATCATCTGGAACTTTGCGACCTGGTATCGCGGGCTGCCGGCCTCGAGCTCCCACTCGCTCATCGGCTCGATCATGGGCGTGGGCATGATGAACGCCTGGCTCGAAAAAGGATCGATCGTCGACGGGATCAACTGGCACAAGGCTGCAGAGGTGGGGCTCGCGCTCCTGCTCTCGCCCGCAATCGGATTTGGTCTGGCGGCACTGCTGCTGGTGGTGGCCAAAAAGCTCATCCCGGCGAAGGAACTCTACGAGCCACCGCACGGCGATCGGCCGCCGCCGTGGTGGATCCGGGCGCTCTTGATCGGCACGTGCACAGGGGTGAGTTTCGCCCACGGTTCGAACGACGGCCAGAAGGGCATGGGCCTGATCATGCTCGTGCTGATCGGGATCGTGCCCGCCGCCTACGCGCTCAACATGAGCACGTCTCCTGGCCAGATCACGGCAACGGCGGAGGCGGCGCGTCGGCTCGAGGCTGAGCTCTCCGAGCCGCAGCTGGCGATGATGATGACCGCGCTCAAGGAACGGCACGTGGCCGAGACCCGGGTCGACCGCATCGCCCGCCGCGACGGTGTCGCGGCGGCGGCGGTGCTCGAATCGGAGCTCGTAGACGAGATGTTCGATCCCTATCCCGGGAACGACGTCGTGCTGGCGACGCTCGATCCCCTGCCCCTCTGCAGGAACGTGCTCGCGAGCCTCGACGGTCGCCAGAGTTTCGCCGACCTCCATGCCGACGACCGCTGGAAGTTGCGGACGCAGCTCGTGGAGCTCGGCGCGTCGGTCCGCACGCTCTTGCGGCAGTTCGGTGACTCGCTCGCCGAGGATCGCCGCAACGTGCTCAAGAGCCTTGCCGGCCAGCTGGCGAAGCCCGTCGAGTATGTGCCGGAGTGGGTGGTGATGGGTGTGGCGGTGTGTCTCGGCCTGGGCACGATGTTCGGCTGGGAGCGAATCGTCATCACCGTGGGTGAAAAGATCGGCAAGACGCACCTGACCTACGCGCAAGGCGGTGCGGCGGAGCTCGTGGCCGCCTCCACGATCGCGATGGCCGATTCGCTCGGCATGCCGGTGAGCACGACGCACGTGCTCTCGAGCGGCGTCGCTGGCACGATGTGGGCCAACAAGTCGGGCATCCAGCCCGAGACGGTCCGCGAGATCGCGCTGGCCTGGATCCTCACACTGCCCGTCGCCATGGCCCTCTCGGGCAGCCTCTACTGGCTCGCCACGTTCTTCACGGGCTGATGCGCTGGGCGTTCGCTTCGTTGCGCGCACCGACTTTAGGCTTGACTCGCCCAAGCCGGCTCAGGGTTACCCCGTACCGTTTCGCCGGACGTTCGTTTGGTTGAGCGCGCCGGCTCGTGACTGCCCAGCCCCTCTCGCTTGACGTTCGCCTCGGCCCTCCAGGCCTCGGCTCTCTGCGTGTCCGCTTCGCTTTCGCCATCCATGGCTGCGCTCGCTCCCACAGCCCGCTCGAGGGCATGGGCAGCCCCGAGCCTCCTCAACTGATAAGGGGAGGTGAGGGGTTGCCCCTACCGTTGAGCCGGCGTATTTGACCAGCGGAGCCATGGATGGCGCAGCGCAGGCAAATCCGAGTGAGTGGAGGCCTGGAGGGCCGGAGTGAACGTCCGGCGAGACGGTACGGGGTAACCCCGAGCCGGATTGTTTTCGTGCGAGCCGGTCGTTTGACGCGTTCCTGGCCCTGGTTTAGCGTTGCGAGAGGTGTTTCGCCTTTCAGCCGTAGGAACTCGCATGCCGTTTCGTCGCTCAGTGTTCGTGCTCGTTGCTGCCATTCCTCGCCTCGTATCGGCTGCCGAGCCGGCGACGTACTCGGTGAAGCCCGTGCCCTTTCGGCTGGAGGCGAAGCTCGAGGGCACGTTCGAGCCGCCCCAGATCGTGGACGTGCGGCCCGACATGCGGCGCTGGACGCAGCTCGTCGTCGAAGATGCCGTGCCGCATGGCACGCGGGTCGGCCGGGGCGACGTGCTCGTACGGCTCGACACGACGAAGATTGACGAGACGATCCGTGATCTTGAGATGGCCGGCCGCCTCGCGACGACCGCCCTCGGCCTGCTCGAGCGGGAACTCGTGCTCCTCGAGAAGGCCACGCCGCTGCAGCTCGAGATCGCGACCCGCAATCGCCGCATGATTGAGGAGGATGTCGAGCGGTATGAGACCCGTGAGGCAGAGCTCGCAACTGCCGCCAACGACAAGCAGCTCGAGTCCGCGGAGTTTTCGCTGGCGAACGCCGAGGAGGAGCTCGCGCAGCTCGAAAAGATGTATGAGCAGGATGACCTGACCGAGGAGACGGAGGAGATCGTGCTCAAGCGGGCCCGGTTCGAGGCCGAGATGGCCCGGTTCAACGCGGCCTTCGTCCGGGACCGTCACGAACGGATGGCCGGCCTCGATCTGCCGAGGCGGCGTGAGTATCTCGAGAATCTCGACCGCTCGTCGGAGCTTGATTTTGAGCGGGCCGAGGCGGGGCTGCCCGTGGCCCTGGAGAAGCAGCGGCTGGAGCTCGAGAAGGCGCGGAACGATCACCGCAAGGCTACGGAAAATCTTGCCGAGCTCCAGGCCGAGCGCGAACGGATGCCGATTCGTTCGCCTGCCGACGGCATCGTGTATTACGGCAAATGGCGGCAGGGCAAATGGACCGATGCCGATGCCGCCGCCGGGCGACTGCGGCCGGGCGGCCAGCTCGACGCTCGCGACACGATCATGACGGTGATCGGCCCCGGCAAGCTCGCGCTGCGGGCTGGCGTGCCCGAGAAGGAGCTGGCCCGGGTGACTGCCGGGCATCCGGCGAAGGTCGTACCGAAGGCGTTTCCGGACGTGCGGCTGATGGCGCGGGTGCGCGGCGTGTCGCCGGTGCCGGTGGCGGCCGGAAAGTTCGATGCCCTCATGGATCTCGCGGAGGAGCATCCGCGGCTTGTGGCCGGCATGGAGGCGGACGTGCGCGTGATCGCCGAGAGCCGGCCCGAGGCGCTCGCCGTGCCGAAGAAGGCGGTCTTCAGCGAGCCGCTCGACGATGATGCCCGGTTCGTCTACGTGGCTGGTGGCGACGGCAAGCTGGCGCAGAAGCGGACGGTTGCCGTGGGCCGAGCGAACGACGAGCTGATCGAGATCACCGCAGGCCTCGCCTTCGGCGACGTGATCCTGCTCGACAAGCCGAAGAGCGACGACACTCCGAAGAGCGATGAGAAGGCCAAGCCGGATGACAAGCCGAAGGCCGAAGAGAAGCCGGAGCCGGCAGTGAAAGTGGCCCCCGCCCCGGCGCCAGCCAAGGGATGAACCGCGTCACGATCACCCACCGTGCCCTGACGCCGTCCGTGCTCGGCGCGCTGTTGTGGCAGGCGTGCGTCGTGACCGGGCCGCTCGTGGCCGAAGAGACCGCCGTGGTGGAGGCCGGCCGATTTTCGGCGGCCGAGGTCGGCCCCAGGCCCGAGCCCGTGGAACCCGTGCCCCCTGAGGAACTCGAGGCCACCATTGCCCGAGGCGTTGCATTTCTGCTCGACAGCCAGCGGCCCGATGGCTCGTGGGGTTCGGCGGACAACACGAAGGGGGGCGTCGATATTTATGCCCCGCCACCGGGCGCCCATCACGCCTTTCGAGGTGCCGTGACGGGCCTCGGCGTTTCGGCGCTGATCGAGTCGGGCCCAGCGGATCCGGGCGTCGCAGCGGCGATCGACCGTGGCCAGGCCTGGCTGCTCGACCACCTGCCTGATCTGCGGCGGGCCACCCCCGACACGCTCTACAACGTGTGGGGCCACGCCTACGGCATCGAGGCCCTCGCCCTGCTCCACCACCGGGCCGCAGGCGATGCCGCGCTTCAGGAGCAGCTCGCGGCGTGCATTGCCGGCCAGGTCGAGCTCCTCGACCGCTACGAATCGGTCGACGGCGGCTGGGGCTACTACGACTTCCGGATCGGCAGCCGCAAGCCGGCTGCGAGCCCCAATAGCTTCACCACCGCAACGGTGCTCCTCGCCCTGGCCGACGCCCGCGATCTCGGTATCGACGTGCCGCAGAAGCTGTTCGACCGCGGCCTGGCATCGCTCAAGCGGCAGACGAAGTCCGACCGCAGCTACATCTACGGCGAGTATCTCAAGTATCGGCCGGAGCACCCGGTGAACCTCCCAGGAGGCAGCGTCGGCCGCTCGCAGGCCTGCAACGCGGCCCTCCGCCGGCTCGGCGACCCCACGCTCACCGACGCCGCGATCCGCACCTGGCTCGAGAGGATCGTGGCCCGCAACGGCTGGCTCGATCTCGGCCGCAAGAAGCCGATCCCGCACGAATCGTGGTTCGCAGTGGCGGGCTACTTCTTCTTCTACGGCCATTACTACGCGGCCGTGTGCCTCGAAGCGCTGCCGGCGGCCGAACGGCCGGTGCTCCAAGACCAGCTCGCAACGATCGTGATGGCGATCCAGGAGCCGAACGGCTGCTGGTGGGACTACCCGTTCTACGACTACCACACGCAGTACGGGACGGCCTTCGCGGTGCGCACGCTCGTCCGCTGCCGCCACGGCGACTGATTCATCAGGCGCTCATGACTGGATGGTAGCATCCTCGGCCGCCATGAACCGCAGTCTCGATCCCACGGCCGAACGGGCGCTCGCCATCAATCTCGACGGCTCGGTCTATGGCACCTTCGCCGAGATCGGTGCCGGGCAGGAGGTGGCCCGCTGGTTTTTCACGGTCGGCGGTGCCGCCGGCACCGTCGCCAAGACGATGTCGGCCTACGACATGACCGTGAGCGATGCCATCTACGGCAAGGCGCCGCGGTATGTGTCGCGGGAGCGGGTCGAGGAGATGCTCGACCACGAGTTTTCCCTGCTCCGCGAGCGGCTCGATGCCACCCGGGGCGATCGGACGCGGTTTTTCACGTTCGCGAACACCGCCGCCGCCCGATCCTACTCCGGCGGGAACGAGTGCCACGCCTGGCTCGGGGTGCGGTTTCAGCACGCGTTTCGGGCCGAACCAAGCGACGTGGTGATCCACTGCCGGCTGCTCGATCCCTCCAACGCCCTCCAGCAGGAAGCGCTGGGCCGGCTCGGCGTCAACATGCTCCATGCGGTGCTCTCGCGCTGGCGCGAGCCGAAGGCGGTGGCCGAAGCGCTGCTCGAGGACATCGGCCGCGAACGGCTCGAGATCGACTGCCTCGCTGTGCAGGGGCCCGCGTTTCCCGGCGCCGACAACCGGCTTCTCGCCTTGCACCTCGTACGGATCGGCTCCACCCGCGCGATCCTCTTCGACGCCCACGGTGTGCCCGTGCTCGCCTCGGAGGCACTGCGGCACGCCCGCGTGCTCGTGGAACGCGGCCGCTTCGCCCCTGTGACCAGGCTGAACCTCGAGATGCTCGCGGCAGCCCGGCAGGATTTCGGCGGCGCCGACGACGGGCAGGGCCGCGAGATCGTCGAGATCATGGAGATCACGATGAACAATCTGCGCGACCGGGGGCAGGCCGACGACGCCGACTTTCTGGCCCGCGTCGATCTGATCGCGGCGGTCGGCCGGATGGTGCTCGTGAGCGATATCGGGGCCTTCCACGACCTCGGTGAATACCTCGCCGCCCGGCACGTCGATCGGATCGGCCTCGTGCTCGGCGTGCCGCTGTTGCGCGAACTCTTCAACGATGCCCACTATCGGCAGCTCCCCGGCGGCATCCTCGAGGCCTTCGGCCGGCTGTTCACGAAGTCGGTGCGGCTCTACGTGCAGCCCACCCGCGACGCGATCGACGGCCGCGTGGTCTCGGCCGACTCGCTCCAGGTCGCTGCGCACCACGCGCATCTCCTCGAGCACCTGCGAACCAACGGCCTCATTCGCGGGCTCCCGTGCGATCCAGCCACGCTGCGGACCTATTCGAGCGAGGATGTGCGCAGCCGGATCTGTTCCGGCGACCCGTCATGGCGCGACCTCGTGGCTCCTGAAGTGGCGACCCTCATCGAACGCCAGGGATACTTCGGCGCCGAGTGCCCTGCGGGCGACTCCGTCTCGCGGTAGCGATCCGAGCCGGCGCAGTTCACATCTCGCCTCGTCACACAGCTCCTGCGGCTCCGGCCGCTACTCGGTCCGCAGGCGTTGGCGGAAGTATTTGTAGCCGGGCACGAAGAAGCAGATGGCGCTTACGATGCCGAAGATCACGTGCTGGTAGGTGGGGATGAGGCACATCACGAGTGCCGTCACGAACAGCACGGCCGCCTGGACGTAGAACGCGCCCGAGAGGATGCCGGCCTTCGCGAAGAACACGAGCCCGGC
>Ga0247837_1010141_pt1 | contig 10918 bp, 10 predicted proteins | sample LaCtaG_2_FD_187115 | JGI IMG/M metagenome (GOLD analysis project Ga0247837, IMG submission 187115) | Freshwater microbial communities from meromictic Lake La Cruz, Castile-La Mancha, Spain - LaCruzMarch2015_14.5m | ecosystem: Environmental > Aquatic > Freshwater > Lake | place: Spain: Castile-La... | reverse complement strand
TCGGAATAAACAACCATTTCAGCCCGATGTTCTGTCGGAATAAACAAACATTACCCTCGCATCATCTTGTTCAGTATCACGCGTAGTCGCGAGGGTAGGCATCCCTTGCTGCTGACGCTCCAGAGCAGCTTCTGTCGCTTGTGCGGCACATCCAATATTCCCTCAAGCGCGCATCTGCGCACGAATAACAGCGCAAACTGTGAGCAGAACACGCCCTTCCAATCCTCTGGGTGCATGCAGTCGGCGTCGCGCTCTATGGCATCCACTATGCACCTAGGCATCGCGCACTCGCCTACGCTGATGTAGTAGGGCGCTGGTGATGCCAGCATGTCCTCTAGGATCGCCAGCGCGCGCTTATCGTCTACGATTGGCAGCTCTACGCAGCTCCACTCTTCTGTTTTGTATTCGTCTGTGTCTTGCACGCACCATGCACGAATGCTCGGGTGCACGTCGCAGCAGGCCCCAAAGGCCACGTTGTCGAACCACACCTCAGTGTGTGTCTCTCGTGCAAGCAGCTCATACATCATGATGGCCGCCTCAGATAGATTGTGCCATGAGCCACGCTTGAATGCGATCCTCACGCGAAGCATCTCTTTTTTTGGTGTTGATTCATCATTTTAATACACGTCAAAGCCCTACCGCCTGCCCTGGGGGCGCACGCGACGCTCCCACGCGTTGCATGCGTCCTGAAACTGCCGATGATTCAGCGCGCGTCGCATGGTCTCCTCAGGCGGTGTGTGGCGTTGGCAGAGCTGCGTCACAACCATCCTTGCCGTGAGATGGTCCAGGTACAGATGTCTCGCTGGCATCGCGTTGGCGTCGCACATGGCGCATGGCACGCGGCGCTTGCGGTGCTCTTGCTTCGCGGCGCGTGCGTGGCGGCACAAGGGGGCATTGTGATCAAGCCGCAGTCGAGGCAGTAGGTCATTTTCAGCGCCCTCCGTGTATGGCTGCACGGTGCCACAGCAGAGCGCCAGGTAGAACTGCACGTCGTGGATACGTGTGATCTGCCCTATCGCGCACAGTTGGAGCACGCTCTGTATTCCTGTCGTGTCTTGGCAGTGCTGGCATATCATTTCTTCGGTACGCGTGCACAGCCGGAGCGTCGTGCGGCGACGCTTGTGCTCGCACGCGACGCACACGTATTTTGTCGATTGTAGCGCCGCTCGCTGCTCGCACTCCATTCCGACCTCACGCAGCAGGCGCTGCTGCATCCTGGTTATGTTTCCTGGCAGAGGGTGCACCGTCACGCAGCCGTGCAGCTCCGCTGTGGCAGCCGCTGCACCTTCTGGCATCGTGAGCTCGTATTCGCTGCACAGTCGTGTGTGGTCCGCGTGGTGGAAGGCGTATGGTTTGATGATGTGTGCATCCAACGCCCACTTGATGGCGTCCGCTGCGCGCTTGCCTGGCCGCCGGCGGGCTTGTTGTGTCTGTTGGTGCTGTGTTTTTGCCCCCTGTGGCCGCGTCTTGTATAGGCGCAGTATGCGCTCTCCTGTGTCACGCGCGGCCGAGTCTAGCGCCTCCCATGTTTCGTTTCCCGTGTCTATCTGGTTCTGCCTGAATGCGTCGAGCAGCGGTGGCGCCTGCGCCGCTAGCGCCTCCAGAGGATACACCTTGGCCAGTACCAGCGCCTCGGCGGGCATGCAGCGCGGCACCACGTGCAGCACGTATTCCAGCGCCGCAAGCACAAAGAGATTGGGATGCGCGCGGGCGAAGTCTGCCTTGTGCACTGAGTCCTCCGCAAGCAGCTCGTGCACCCGAGCGTATAGCCTCGCCCTTGTCGCAAACGGGGGGCGCTTCAGTGCCATGGGGTACACCGCCAGCAGCGTCCCCAGCAGCAGGTTCAGCGCTGCGCAGCACGAACCGTGGTCGGCGATCGTGGGCGCGGTAGGGCCCACGCAGCGCTGCCCAGGAAAGCACGCGTGAAGCAGCGAGGCGATGTGCGTCTCGCCCCAGCGCCGCGTCGCGAGCGCCGCGCGAATGACATATCCCAGGTCTGGCAACGTGCCCAGCTGCGGCGCGTCCTCTGGCAGCAGCACGAAGCGCTCGTGATGCGCGTGCACACAGGCACACGGCAGGTGCGCGTTGATGCGCACGAGCGCGCCTTCGTCGTCGGTCTGCAGCCGCGCGTGCAGCCGTGCGACCCTCAGGCTGAGGCTGGGGCATCCAGGGATGAAATTTTTCTCGTGATCTGGCGCCGCGCGAGGTTCGTTCTCTTCTTGCATGGAGGAGCACCCCTCGACGAAGGTCCGGTGGCGGGGCACCGGTATGAGCCTGTGCAATTTCAGGTTCTGTCCTTCGTCGAGGGGTGTTGAAAATCCTCGTATCCCACGCGTAGCTGCACGATCTGCTTGGTGCCGTTCGAGATTCGCACCTCGTACTTGTTGCGCTGGTGTGACATGATAGGGAGGGGCATGCAGTGCAGTGGGCCAGCGGGGGGACAGATCAGCATGCACTCCCTGGCATACTCCCCTTGAACGCCGCATATGTTACCATGGCGCTGGATCACACCGTGCACCTGTGATGTTTTTGTTTAGTTCATAAAAGGTGACACCTTTTGGGAAAGGAAAGGGAGATCACCTGGCGCCCTGTGAGCAGTATGTCATAAAAGAGCTTCTGAGTCGTCTTCCGCGAGCACAGCACGCAAAACTGAGGGTCTTTAGGCGGGGTGGCCGCCTCATAGGGCAACAGGAACTCGGTGCAGATGAAGGGTGTGGTGGGATCTACGTGCATCGCCTCACACATCTCGCCTGCCACACAGGGTCGCTCGCCTGCAAACGGCTCCCGCATGTAGGCCTCCTCGTAGGCCCGCGCGATCACTGGCACGTCGGGCTGCTCGTAGGAGTCCCGTCCGAACAGGTTTTCTAGGATCTCCCTGTATGGCATTCGCGTGAGGATTACGTCGAGATCGAGCTCCCCAGGGGTCGCTGGCGTATCAGTTGCGGTGTTGAGGCTGCGCATGACACACGAGGCGATGCCAGACTTGCGCTTGTCTTCCTCGGAGAGCATCGAGTCGGCGTCGTGTTCTGTGTCGATTGTTTCACCTTCCAGCTGTGCAGGGGTCTTGCGCCGCTTCTTTGGAATGACGCGGGTGTCCCATTCTTCAGGGAACATCCTGTTCGTATGCGTTTGTGTGTGGGCCTTTGCTCGTGATCCTGTCGCCCACCACGTCGTGTGGCCTGTCTTTTTTTATTCATCCCACCAGCCGTAGGATCATCTCCATGAGCACGAGGACCGCCCCAAGCCCTGGCACTGGATCCACGCGTGTGGCAGACTGCAGCGCGCCTATGATTAGATCTGTCAACACCACGACGGACGCTATCTGCGTCAGCGCACGGTATACGGGAATGGGTGAGATGAGGAACAGTGTGGGCATTGCAAGGGCTGCGTAGGGGGTGCCAAGCTCTAGTTTTGCTGTGTTCACGATCTCGTCTGCCGCGCTGTATATCATAAAATTGTGCACTGACCCCAATAGGCCAAGGTGGATATAGATTGGGTGGACCAGGCACAACACAGCGATCACACTGGGTAGGCGAATGATGCCTGCAGGGAGGCTCGCGAAGAATAGCCTCCTGGGGATCTCTATTGAGGTGTGCATCAGCGCCTCAGAGAGCGCTGGGCTTGGTGCTCGGCCGTAGTAGGCCACGCCCGCGAGACACGGCGCGAGCAGCAAGGGAATTGTAGGTGGCCAGCCCATGGAAAGCAGTATGGTCGCCGCTGCGTCGTAGAATAAAAAGTCGGCGTTGCCTAAAAATGCGTCAGAGACTGACGATGGGATGAGGCGCGCAGTCACGAGCGCCTCGCCCGCAAGCAAAAGCATGCACAGGTTGACCAGCGTGATGGCAGGGTGGACAGCGTCGGTCATAGCGGATAATATAGAAGAGGTAGCCATGGCGAGCGCTATGAATGGCATCACGCTAGCACCGTTGATCTTTGGTGCCAGTGTAGCTAGGCAAGCGGCTGCGCATGTCACCAGCACACGGAGGTGCAGCGCTGGAATCGCTACCAATAACACTGCCGTAACGCGCCGCGAGATCAGCACCTGTATCGCGCGCTGGATGCCAGCAGCGAGCATGGGAGCGGTCGCGCCGCTTTCTTCTTTGTCAGAGGCCATTCAGAAACACGGTTCAAAAACATCTTAAGTAAGACTGGCTTTACTTCGCCTCTCGGCAGGGGAAATCACGCGCGCGCCCGCTTGAGCTCGCGCTCCGTCTCGATGATCCACTTGGCGGTCTCAAAGGTCCTGTAGTTCTCAAGCAGTTCATCTTTGTCTTTGATCTGTTTGTCCTTCGTTTCAAGTGTGTATTTGAGCTCGGTGATTTCACGCTCATGCTTGCGGGATGCCATGTTGGATGCTTCCTTCAGATTTTCATTTTCTTCAGTGATCCTGTTGATTTCATGTGTCATCCTCCCCATCTTGTTTTCAATCCTGTCCACTTCCTTGGTCTTGTGAGCAAGCTTCTCCATAGTTTCCTTGAGAAGCTTCTGGTAGTCAGGGATGATAGTGCACATACCATGCTGCACATTGTTGATTTTCCCCTCCACTGTGTCCACCTTGCCTCCAATGTCAGCCAGAGACTGCCTGACCCCTTCAGTGAACTTGGCCTCGTTTTTTGCGTTGTCTGCCTGCTGCTGCTTCTCTGCCTCAAATTTTGCATTCGCCTTGCCCCAGAGGTCCTTAGATACAGTGCCACGTTCATACCCACATCCTGTCTTGACAGCAGAGGTCCAGACCCTGACCAATGCGTTGGATGCAGATTCATTCCCATCATTATGCTGGAAAGTCAGTATGCTGACCTGGCATGCCCCCATGTCCTCAAGTTGTGCAGCCAGCGTTCGGACCCTGATTGTTCCATCAATTTCGATGAATATCTCAGCTGAATACGCCTCTTTGTTCAATGCAGCATGCATGCTGTTGATATTGAACTTTCCAGTATTGTTTGCTTTGGATATTACCATATTCTCCACAAACTGCAGGTCAATGTTGAATCCAGTGATGTAGAACCTCGAGGATTTTGTGTCATCCGCCTGTGAAAACACAAGATGAGTTAGTTTAAACCCCTTGGAATCGAAAACTGTTTTGTTTCCAGTTTTTGAGGGGAAGTCACGTAACCTTTCAAATGGCATTTTAGACCAGTTAAACTGCTTGGATCTGAAACTGCTTCCAAATCCGAGTTTTGGCATGGTGGTCACGTAACCTTTCAAATGGCATTTTAGACCAGTTAAACCCCCTGGAAATGAAATATTTTTCATTTCCAGTTTTTGGCATGGTGGTCACGTAACCTTTCAAAATGCATTTAGACCAGTTAAACCTCTTGGAATCGAAAAATGCTTCGATTCCGATTTTTGGCATGGTGGTCACGTTACCTCTTTTTCATCGTTGATGTTGCGAAAATAGTCTCCACGCTGATTGATAGGAATCCTGTTGCGCAGATGACGTGCCCATTCGAGGATCTGATCATGATTCAACCCAGTTTCCCTCTCCACCTGCTGCACGTCCTCAGCAGCAAACACACAATCGGGGACCCGCGGCAGCATGGCGCGGACGAGCGAGGCGACGTGTTCTTCCTGAAAGCGGGGCATCTCTTTTTGGGTAGATTTGAATTGATTTTGTTGCAGTACCTCAGCGAGTGGCATTATTTTTTTATTTGATTTTATTTGATTTGATTTGATTTGATTTGATTTGATTTGATTTGATTTGATTTGATTTGATTTGATTTGATTTGATTTTACTTCACTTCTTGGCATGGGAAATCACGCGCGCCCGCTTGAGCTCGCGCTCAGTCTCGATGATCCACTTGGCGGTCATCCTTGGTTGCTTGCACTCAAGCGCCTTCAAGTTGAGCCAGCTTCTCCAGGTCATTCTTGATGTGAGTTTCAAGCTCCTTCATGTCCTCCTTGATTGCAACATCAGCGTCGTTCAGATGATCACGCAACCACACTCTGTCAATGTTATCGCTGTAGGGATAACGTTCTGGAATGACGGCTCCCAACATGGGAAAGTGATTTTTAAGCACACTCGAGTTATGCAGGTTTCCCAGATGAGACATGATAAGAAACTTTTGTTTGTTTGCAACTTGGTCTCTGACTGTATGTACAGCGGCGAGAGCCTTTGTTGCAAATGCCCGGTATTCAGCCAGTGGAGCCTCTATCTGCTCTCTCTTCGCTCTAAAATGGATCATCCGCAACTTCTGGAACTCTTCGATTGGAAGCTCAAACATGCACGCCAGTGATGGAGTCGCTGCATCGCTGGGCTTACAGACCAGACCCTGTGATACACGAGGCCTCTTTGTCTCTTGCTGCTTCTCAGCATCATCAAGCGAGGCGACGTGTTCTTCCTGAAAGCGGGGCATCTCTTTTTGAATAGATTTGAATCAATTCTGTTGCAGCACCTCAGCGAGTGGCATTACTTTTTTATTTGATTTTTTGATTTGATTTGTGCTTGTGGATCGACGCATTTTAACTTAAAACGAATAAACAATTTTAACAAAAAACAAAAAAACTCATTTCATGGCGCATTCGGCATTGTTTTCGCTCGCGTTTTGGGGGCTCCTGACGCGTGTATTTAAGGGTTATCCTCCACGCCCTGCGCGATATGAGCGCAAGCACACCACAGACGACCCAATCGCGGGCGACGACGCAGCTGGACTCAGCGGCGGCGCCCTCTGCGACACAGATTGTGCGGCGGACGCTGCACGTGAACATCAAAGGCTCGCTTGCGAATCTCGCCATGGCGGGGCCCCAGGGGGGGATGTGGAAGGCGCTCTCTGGAAAGGAGACGGCAGTGTTTCTGCCATCATTAGATGAGGAGATGGACCCCTCTCACGGGGTGCACTACATCCGCAATGCGGTGGTGCGAAACGTGACGATCAAGGAGCACATGTCCTCGTTTCCATATGCCCTCGGCGTGACGCTGAGCTGCGTGCCGCCCTCGGAGGTGACGGATCTCGGGCAGAAGTACGCCTACACGGTGCTGCCCGGGTCGCGGCTCGCGGTGCCGCAGGAGGTGTACTCGTGCGACACGAGCATGCAGGACGGGTCCATGTGGCGCGCGCAGTATTCCGAGTGGAACAGCTCGAACCTGGAGTCGCACGGGGTTATGGACGTCAACGGGCAGCCGTATGTGTTCGTGCACCTGCGGCATCCGATCGTGGGGCTGCTGCGGCACAATGCGGACCTGATCGGGTGCGACATTGACAAGCAGCCGCGCATGGACGACAACTGGCTGAAGATCACGCGGCAGGTGCTGAGCACGTGCTGCCAGACGCTGCGCAAGCAGGTGCTCTCCAAGATGCTCACGCAGGACATGAACATGTTCAGCATGCAGCTGCATAGGCTGGATAGCGACACCTGGGATGATCTAGGGGATGGGGTGAGCGCGCTGCAGGACTTCAGGCCCAAGGCCAAGTGGAGCACGGAGGAGCACGAGAAGGAGAAGGAGCACCACCTGCGTGAGTTCGTGACCAAGCCATATCATTACATGGCGCGGTTGCAGATTGAATACGAGATCCCTGCGCAAACGCAGCAGTGATTCTCATTTTGTTTGCATTGATAATCAATAAAAAACGTGGTTCCCAAACGAACGAATACACGAGGCGTAGTATATAAACCCGCATGCCGCGCGTATCGCGAAGCTCCATATGGCCATCGTCGGCGACAAACTCGGCAACCACATGGACAACGCGCCCTCGTATATGCCCAGTATCGACCCAGGGCGACATGGCGGTGGCACCTATACGGGGCATGACATCGAGCCCACGCTTGAGGCATGGGAGAACATCTTTGGGCCCTCTGCCAGGGATATCAAGCAGGATCTGCAGCGCTTCAAGCGCCACGGCCGCTGGCACCTCCCTGATATCCTCAAGGGCCCGAACCAGTACCTCACAGACCGCATTGACGGCCTCATCACGGACGCAGCCAACAGCCTGTTCACCTCTCGGATCCTGCCGTACAAGTACACCACCAACGTCGATGGCAAGATCAAGTGGAACGTGTGGTCTTTTGATGAGGGCCTCGCGAGCCGCGTGCCCTACGAGTCCGCGGCCCGCACCCTCACGCAGAGCAAGCGCTCCTACTCGGGCTACATGGTGCGCCAGGGCATGGCCATCGTGCTCGAGCACAATTTCATGATGACCCAGGCAGGCCGCGAGAACTTCAAGAACCAGCTGCTGCAGCTCAAGGGCTCTATCCAGCTCACCAACGACCTGGACGTCCACGTCGCGCTGGTCCTCGCCCCGTCCTACCAGAAGACCATGTCGGAGCGCTACCTCGCCGAGGACAAGACCCCAAATCAGATCTGTCGCGAGTTCGTCGACCTCTTCGGCTTCGTGCAGAAGAACCAGAACGCCCTGGACATCCTCATCGAGGAGGCCAAGTCCCAGCTCAGGGTCTGGGGCGGCCCTATGCCTGACTTCCTCATGTGCAATCCAAAACTCACCTTCCAGCTCACCATGACCCCTGATCGCACCAACTACGTCACGCAAGGCGCCGAGGGCCCAAAGCGCCTCCGATCGGGCCCTGAGATGTCCACATACCGGGGCATAGGCATCATCCACACCAGGGCCTTCTCCATGGAGACTGGTGCCCCGCCCAGGGACATCCTGCGTCGCCGCGTACGCGTCGCTGAGTTCTATCGCATCATGCCCAGCGTCTCCAATGCCCGCAGGCTCTTCGGGCTCTACAACGAGGAGCGCGACACGTGGTTCCACCTCTCGTTCGCAGAGCTCCTCCGGTATGCCCAGTGCGAGGGGTCGCAGAACAACGACCGCATCAGGCATGCCATCGCTGACTTGAACCACGTCGCGCTGCGGGCCAAGGGTGCCTCGGGGGCGTTTGCTCCGTCCACGCATGCGCTGGCCGCACCCCTGGGCGTAGCTGGGCCTGCCTATGCAGGGGACACGAACACTGAGGCCACCCTCAAGGCGTTCTACCTCAGGCTGTTTAGGCACGACATTGAGCCTGAGTTTAGCATGCAGCCGCGTTTTGTGACCAGGAAATTGGTGTATGTGCCAGGTAGTTTTGACATGTGCGATTTTGACGCCAATAATAACCTGGCGTGGAGAATTGATGATATCCCAGCACAACAGGTCATCAAACAGGCTGCTCGTGATGTTTTTGCAAATGATACCTTTTTCACTGGTACAAATGATAGAGGCAAAGATTTCATCAAGATGGTGGCATACTCTGTCGATGAGTATCCTCGCAGTCTAACCAAGGTGAAGAGGTTTATCAATACTGCGTCTGTAGTTCCAGGTGTTTTAGCACCAGGTGCAACACTAGTCGAACAAGCCAGGCATGTGCTTCATACCAGGATACACAATGCTTATATGCATTATCAACCTTATGGAGCCCTTGTACCTCCTAATGCTGGTACAGTAGATCTCATTGCAGCTTTGACTATGAGGAACAGCAACAGGTATGCAGTGCCAACACAACTAGTTCCTCGCACTTCCGATGCATCGTGGGCTGATGCATCTGCAGATGCTCGTCTTTTACAATGTCTTGACCATCCCCAGATTCGTTTTAATGTCAGACTACGCAGGATTGGCGCATTTATGAGTCCAAATCATTATAGGCATCAAAATGAGAGGCTTCAAGACCTTGGATCCTTATTGGGGTACAATATGTTGATGACCAGGGAACTGATTTCAGCTGTGTTGATGAATAGAACTGCAGTCAATACTATGCCGCTTGAAGGCAGTTATCTTCAACATGTTATTCAACACCCTGCAGATCACGATGTTGCTTTGCAAGCTATTGGAAACGCGTTGATTGTGTTTTGGAATGCCCACAAATCACAACGGTTCACGCGGATTAATCTGGCAGAGGAACTAGAAGCTTTGGATGGTGTAGTTACTGCTGGTCTAGGTGCTAATTTTACACAGCAGAATTCATTCTGCAATCCATTCTATTTTTGGACCTGGGCTGCCACTGATTCGTCTATAGAAGACCCCATGCATGTAGCCAACAATTCAGCGTTTGCAGCTGCTTTTACAGCATATCAGGGTACTTTAGGCGCTGGAAACGAAAACTACACTCTGACCAAAGCAGCGGTAGCTTACATGCACAACCATGCCCCAGCGAATGAAAACGAGCACGCATTCACAGCGACCGTGACCCTGCCTGGGAGCATTGCTGTACCAGACCCACATACAGTTGGTCTGAACTTCATGAACGCGCTGGCCTTCCGGCTGTTCGCCGACCAGGAGTTCGAGGCGCCGCTGGCGGTCCTGCAGGGCGGAGACTGGCCCCCTCTGCGTGAGTACCTCACTCCGCGCCCGCCGATGGACTTTAGCTGGATGAGGGTGCACGGGGGACACGATGCGCACCACGAATCGGACATGGCGGGGCAAACGGAGGTGGTCATCATCCGGCCGAACATCGAGCACTACATGCTGGGCATCATCCTGGGGCAGGGTGGGGAGGGGCTCGGCAGCACGTTCTGGGGTCAGACGGAGCTCTCCGTCTACGACGACTCGATGCACGGCATCTGGGGCATGTCATACAAGTACCACGAGCGCGCGATGGTGATCAACGAGCGAAATCTGGTACGGCTGTGGGATGTGGCCTACGATGGATATGTGGGCGGAAAGGACGACACCTACGTGAACTGGAACGACCGCGACGAGGATTCGGACAAGCCCAACTCGGTCGAGAAATTCCGCACGAGCACGCTGGAGGTGACGCGGCACTACCGCGGGCCGTCGATGATGGTGATGGCGTTCCACCACCACATGAACGAGGAGTTTCACCGGGAGTTCAGGGCCAACTGGCCTTCGCCGCTCGTCTACTACGACGATCCTGCCAATCTGAATCGCGCGCCAGTGGACTATGACAACCTTCACGTCATTCCCACTGCTGAGTTCAGGGTGTTCAACAGCCCCATCTATCAGGCTGCTTATGACAACTACAAGCGGAA
>Ga0247837_1010138_pt1 | contig 10920 bp, 9 predicted proteins | sample LaCtaG_2_FD_187115 | JGI IMG/M metagenome (GOLD analysis project Ga0247837, IMG submission 187115) | Freshwater microbial communities from meromictic Lake La Cruz, Castile-La Mancha, Spain - LaCruzMarch2015_14.5m | ecosystem: Environmental > Aquatic > Freshwater > Lake | place: Spain: Castile-La... | reverse complement strand
AATTAAAAAACTCGGTTTTGATTGATAACGACACGTATTTGTGGCGTAGCACGGATAAATACGAGTCTTATTTAGAGAATGATTACGATGTTGTCTGGTGGCGACGGCCCCGGAAGCCTTATTTACCTAAAGAGGCCGCTCATCCCAGTGATTATAAATTTGTTACTCGGGAAAACATCTTGTTTTATGAGGCTATCACGAACACGATGGCACCTAATGCATGGTGGATCAACAGCAAAGAGGCTGCCAAACGGGCTAATTCAAAGTTACTTCAGCTTAAAATTGCAACCGAATGTGGAATGAATATTCCTACCACGCTCCTCTCAAATGATCCGCAAGATATTCGTTACTTTCTTCTCAAGCATGAAGGCGAGGGTGTTGTTTATAAACCGCTCTGTTCAAACTATTGGTTTGAAGAGCAACGAATGAAAATAGCGTATACCTCTAGAATTTCTTTTTTAGAGTTGCCTAACAATAAATTATTGCAAACCACACCGGGTATCTTTCAAAAAGAAATCAAGAAAAAATACGAACTTCGGGTGACCTGCTTTGGTGATTATATTGTGACGGCAAAGCTAAACTCTCAAGCGCACATGGACGGCAAAGTGGATTGGCGTGCTATTCCAAACGGCGAAATGGACATAGAACCTTACATATTGCCTGCATCGCTTGAAAATAATATACGAAAATTTATGCACGCCTTAGGATTGGTGTTTGGAACCTTAGATTTTATTGTTAGCGAGGATCATGAGTATGTGTTTCTTGAGGTGAATGAACAAGGGCAGTTTCTTTGGATGGAGGAATATAACGCGGACTTTAAAATGCTCGATATTTTTGTGAATTTTCTTTTAGCAAAATCAAAGACATTTAAATGGGATCCTAAAAAACAGGAGCATTTTATTGAGCCGTACAGAAATAAAATGATGAGTATACAGGCACAAAACATGCAACGACATTTGGATTTAAATAGTGCGAAAGCACATGCTGTACAAGGATTTTAACATGAATCAATTACTGTGTTTAATAATAAGTTTTATCTGCTGCCAACCCCTCATTGCCGGGGTTGTCGTGGATATTTATGGCGAAAATAAAAATACATCAGAACAAATACTCCAAAAATATTCCAATAAAATTGTTAAAATTGAGCGTTATATTATTGATAGTTATGGTACTGATCAGGTTTTTGATGAAAAAAAAATAGAAACGCTGGTTCAAAAACGAGAGGATTTAAAAGAGCAAATAAAAAAAGAGTACCATCTTTTATATATAGATTTTAGCTCAACCATTTATCCCGGTGAGAAAAATAGCTTTATTACCATTGAAGTCATTAACCATAAGGAGCCCGATAGGCTTCGCTTTGTTCAAGCGGATGTCAAACGCGAGTCCATTGATGTTAATGAAAAAAATCGAAAAAATGTGATAGATGATATGCTTATTTATACGCGTTTAGGTATTCCTTTATCCTTAAAAAATTTGGCAAGTCAAACAAATGATGCATGCCCTGTATTTCATTGTTTTTGGGGATTTAATGATAAAGTGTTAAAGCCTTATTTAAAGGTTTTTAATACAGGTGCTGTTCATGAACGACAGTTGATTATCGATACGTTAAACAATAAAAAAGCCAATCCAGAGCGTCGAATTGCTGCGTGCTATTTGGTGGGGCACTTTAGCGACCCACATGATATTGTTACGGCACTGATGCCATTTGTGTATGACCAAGATGCCGGTGTTCGAAATGCCGTCATGCGGGTGATCGGCGCAACGCTTGAAAAAGCCAAAATGACGCAATTAGACGTGTCGCCGTTTTTAGATGTGTTGCATTCCCCATACACTACAGACCGTAATAAAGCCTTGTATGTATTGCTTGCCTTAGCTAATAACCAAGATGCAAAGCATTTAATCATCAAGAAGGGAGGGGATACTTTAGTTGCGTTATTAAAGCTAAAGCAGCCCAATAACCATGGTTTTGCTTATATGCTCTTAAAAAAAATCAGCGGAAAAGATTTTGGAGAAAACAACATCAACGCTTGGAGGAAATGGGTTATTTCTGCAAAAACCTCTGTTGCATAGTCTCTTCTTCTTAAAGGGTGCCTAAGAAGCATCCTTTAAGCACCCTCCTATAGCCTGCGTGATAACCATTATGACCCATCGAGTTTTATTTAGAAAAGAAGTTTTGGATGCTAGAAAAAATAAATGCCACGGTAACGTTTTCATAAACACGCCAGTAAACTATAAAATACTAACCATTGGTGTTTTGGTGTTCATGATTTCCCTTTTGTGGTTTATAAGCGCTGCTGAATTTTCAGAGAAATATGTGGTAAAGGGGTACCTTGAATCCACCAAAGGTGTTGCTAGTGTGTTCCCTACAAAGCATGGGGTGATTGAAAAGTGTTTTGTTAAACAAGGCGATGAAATAAGGAAAGGCGACCCCTTATTTTTGGTGAATGTTGAAGGGAATAGTTTAGACAGTAAAAGTCATGGTCGTGTGTTTCAAAAGCTCATGATAAAGAAAAAATTAATCAATGAATCATTAGGGTATAAGCAAAAAAATGTAAAAAAATTAAAAAAATTATTGCAAAAAAATTACATTTCTTCAGCAGAATATCATCTTAAACAAGACGAGTTAGTAAGCCTTCTTCATCAAAAAAACACGCTTGAAATGGAGCTGATACATTTTAAAAACAATAAATCCTATATGATTTTATCGCCTGTTGATGGCATGGTTGCAAGTGTTATTTACCATGAGGGCCAATCCACTAAAGAGGCAAAGCCGCTCTTAAAGATACTGCCTGGTCAATCGACATTGGTGGCTGAGTTATACATCCCTGTGCCTTTCTCCGGATTTTTAACGTTAGAGGATGAGGTCATTGTTCGCTACGATGCCTATCCTTATGCTCATTTTGGCATCTCTAAAGCGCGTATTAGTGAGATAGGACATAGCATTTTGATCGATGATGAAGATGACAATAAACCCATCCGCATTGGTCAGCCTTATTATAAGGTTACTGCGTTGCTGGATAGGCAGTTTGTAACAGCCTATGGCACTGATAGAAAAATCCAGCAGGGAATGACAATTTCGGGTGTTATTATTGGTGCCAGGCGAAAAATTTGGCAGTGGATGTTAGGCCCCGTCTACCGCTTTTATGGGGAAACGTCTGCATGAGTCTCAATGCTAAACTTTGTTTTAATCGACGCGCAACATTGCCCATGATCCTTCAAAACGAACGTGCTGATTGTGGGCATGCATGCCTTGCCATGATAAGCCAATTTTGGGGGCATGAGCTTGATTTATTTTCCATTCTGCGTTTAAGTAATACGTCGAGTAGGGGCGTAACACTGCTTGAAATTCACCAACTAGCAGATAGGCTCGGCTTTTTAACCCGGGCATTGCAAGTGCCTCTTGAGGAGTTAAATGTAGTAAAGTGCCCGGCCATTTTACACTGGAACATGAATCATTTTGTGGTGTTAAAGCAGGTTAAAAAAAATAAAATAGTGATTCATGACCCCGCTGCGGGTGTTCGAGAGTGTTGTATGGAGGAGGTAAATCACTCGTTCACGGGCGTTGTTTTAGAAATTGAAAAATCAAATCATTTTGAGACTATTCGGCAAGAGAAAAAATTAACCCTATTTGCCTTGGTTAAAACCATGCGTGGAGTCAATACCTTCTTGGTTTTACTCTTGATGCTGTCATTATCCATTGAGATTTTAAGTTTATTGAACCCACTTTTTATGCAATATGTTACTGATAATGTGGTGGGCTTTAGTGACAAAAATAATTTGTACATGATTGCCATTGGATTTTTAATCTTGGTCCTTATGCAGGTTTTTACAGAATATATTCGTGGAAACATGGTTGTTTATTTTACCAGCCATTTAACCGAGCAGTTTTCTTCTAATGTTATGAAACATCTTTTGAAGTTACCTTTAGCGTTTTTTGAGAAACGGCATAAGGGCGATCTCCAATCAAAATTTCTGGCCATTGACCATGTTCAGAAAAAAATCAGTACTGATTTTGTAAATACGGTATTGGATGGATTCATGATACTCCTGACGTTTGCCGTAATGGCCATTTACAGTCCGTTGCTAACGGTTGTGGTGAGTGTTGCATTATTCACGTGTTTTGGTTTGCGTTATGCATCATATCAACACCTAAAACAACAGTCTGACACTTCTTTACAGCAGCATGCAAAGACCATGAGCCTTTTTCTTGAGACGTTACAAGGCATTGTTCCCATTAAATCGTTTTTGAAAGAGCGGGTAAGGTTTACCACCTGGAGGAACAGTTATATTGATTCTTTGAATGCTGATATTGTGGTTTCTAAAATGAATGTTTTTTATCAAGTCGCCCATCAAGGTGTATTTCATATCGAGCATATCATTGTGGTGGTTATAGGGGCGTCACTTGTCTTAGACAATAGATTTTCGTTAGGCATGCTGATGGCATTTTTAGCTTACCGAGGATTGTTGGTTACCAAAGCATCATCTTTTATTCAGCACTTATTTGATTACAAATTAATTGCTCTGCAATTGAATCGATTGAGTGATATCTTGTTTCAAGAGCCCGAAGACGTTCGTTCGGGGTGCAGTCAGGTCGGGGTTATTCTAGGTGGTTTAACATTGGAAAATATTTTTTTCACCTACCATCCAGGTGCACCGTTTATATTGCAAAATATTTCATTGTCCATTAAAGCTGGTGAAAAAGTAGCCATTGTTGGCCCCTCCGGTTCGGGTAAATCCACCTTGTTAAAAGTCATGATGGGATTATTGGAAAAAACGTCTGGTCAAATTTATATTGATGCTATACCCCTTAATAAATTTGGCTTGAAGGAGTACCGACACTTAACTGCCGCTGTGATGCAAGAAGACACGCTACTTACGGGCTCTATCATGGATAACATATGTTTTTTTGATGAACAGATGGACCTTGAACATATGTATGCTGTAGCGACACAAGCTTGCATCCATGAAACCATCAGCGAGCTTCCTATGGGGTATGAAACGTTAGTCGGCGACATGGGTTCGAGTTTATCTGGAGGGCAAAAACAGCGCATATTGCTGGCTCGCGCTCTTTATAAACGACCGAAGATACTTTTTTTAGATGAGGCAACCAGCCATCTAGATGTAGAGAATGAACGGCGTATTAATGAAGCATTAAAAGCATTAGAAATAACACAAATTATAATTGCTCACCGCAAGGAAACGATTCAGATGGCGGATAGGGTGATTGAATTGGTAGGTGTAAATTCTATTGTAAACGCCTATGAGTCTGCTCTATAAAGCTATGTCGTACTAAGTTCCGCGTTTTATGCGCGGAATTCAGTACGATACGAATAGAATATCAAATGGATGTTTTTTAGACAGTTGAAACTAGCGTTTTACAACCGGCATTAATGTTTGCAATAAGGCTTTAAACACTTTAGGCGTGCCAGCTACCACGTCGCCTTGACGCATGTAATCCTCACCACCCTGGAGGTCACTCACTAAACCACCTGCTTCTTGAATCAATAAGCAGCCGGCAGCAATGTCCCATGGACGCAAACCAAATTCCCAAAAGCCATCAAGTCTTCCGCTGGCCACGTAAGCTAAATCAAGGGCTGCAGAGCCTGTGCGTCTAACGCCAGCGCATTTGCCAAACAAGGCTTCAAATGTAGGCAGGTAGCGTTTTGCAAGGGCTTCATTACGGAAAGGAAAGCCTGTGCCTAACATGGATGCACTGAGTTGGGTTTGTTTGGAAACACGTAAACGGCGATCGTTCAAGCGTGCACCGCGACCGCGACTTGCTGAAAAACATTCATGGCGTAAGGGATCATACACCACAGCATGCTCAATTCTATTTTTTACCCGAAGGGCTATCGAAACCGAGAAAAAAGGAAAACCATGCAAATAATTACTGGTGCCATCGAGAGGGTCAATTATCCATACGGATTCTGCGTCCTCATTTTGCACACCACTTTCTTCGGCAATGATGCCATGATCTGGGTAAGCTTTATGGATGGCCTTGATAATGGCTTGTTCAGCTTTTATATCCACTTCGCAGAAATATTCTTCCTGGCTTTTAGCGGTGACTTTGATACGGTCCAGTTGTTCCATATGGCGAACAATGATATCACCAGCTTGACGTGCGGCACTGATAGCAATATTTAAAAGAGGCTGCATACGGGTTACTCATCGACAAAACATAAGATTGTATCACACTTTAATTTGTACAGAGAGAACATTTAATAATATGTTATCGCAAGTTATGGGAAAAAACGCTTTCTTTGTGATAAATAAGTGTCTTGTTTGGGTTTTTTTTATGTAAAAGGTTCAGGATTTCAGGCGTATTAGGTAACATGGCGAGTTGATGACTTAAATAAAGAAAAGTGACATGAAATTTGATTCTATTCGTATTGTACTGGTGGCAACATCACATCCAGGAAACATTGGCTCTACTGCACGTGCAATGAAAACCATGGGGTTTCATCGTCTCTATTTAGTGAAGCCTAAGTCTTTTCCTGATCCACGTGCGCATGAAATGTCAGCGGGTGCAGATGATTTATTTCAACACACCATTGTTACGGATACACTGGCTGAGGCTTTGGTGGGTTGTCAGCTGGTGCTTGCAACCAGTGCTAGGCCCCGTGGAATTTCTTTACCAGGATTAACGCCAGCCACCAGTGCGGCACTGGTGGCTGAGACACCCGATAATACAGAAATTGCATTGGTGTTTGGGCGCGAACATGCAGGCTTGACGAACGATGAGCTCCTGCATTGCAATTATCATGTCAATATTCCAAGCAACCCCGATTATAGCTCGTTAAACCTTGCTCAAGCGGTACAGATTATTGTTTATGAGTTGCGCATGAAGTTGCTGTCACCCGCGGCTGAGGTTGAAATGCAAGCAGATAGACAGGCCACGGTAGAAGAAGTAGAGCAGTTTTACACGCACTTAAGGGAAGTTTTGCTGGCTATCGGGTTTCTTAAGCCTTCCAATCCAAAAAAACTTCTACAACGGGTTCGACGCCTCTTTAATCGCATCAAGCTTGAGCATTTAGAGGTGAGTATTTTAAGGGGTATTTTAACACACATGAATGCCGCCATTGATTCAAAAAAAAATGTGGCCACACTCATTCAGCAGCCTGACACCTCTTCTATACTTACTTCAAAAGAGCGTAAATAAACAAAGTGTGTTATCACAAAGATCCTATCAGGAGGTTTGGCCATGAAAAAGTTGCCCATTTATTTAGACTACATGGCCACCACCCCGATTGACCCCCTTGTGGTTGAGGCCATGGTTCAATACATGGGGCCCGCAGGTCATTTTGGTAATCCTGCGTCTGCCACTCATGTCTATGGTCAAATGGCTCTGCGAGGGGTAGAGCGTGCCCGTTTACAAATAGCCACCGTGGTAGGTGCAACCCCTGATGAGATTTTTTTCACTTCAGGGGCTACGGAAGCGAATAACCTTGCTATATTAGGTGCTGCTCGTTTTTACCAACGCAAAGGCCGGCATTTAATAACCATGAACACCGAGCATAAAGCGGTGTTAGATAGCTTTCATCAATTAGAACAAGAAGGGTTTGAGGTGACGTATCTAAAACCTGCGGCTGATGGTTTGTTGAATTTAACGTCACTTCGAGAAGCCCTGCGGGAAGACACTTTATTGGTGTCTATCATGCATGTTAATAATGAGATTGGTGTGGTGCAAGATATTGCGGCGATTGGTGACCTCTTGCGAGGCAAAGGAATTGTTTTTCATGTGGATGCGGCACAAAGCCCTGGGAAATTGGGCATTAATTTAGGCCAATTACCGGTGGATTTAATGTCTTTTTCAGGCCACAAAAATTATGGGCCCAAGGGTATAGGCGCTTTGTACATTAGACAAAAACCTCGCATTCGTATTCAACCGCAGAGTTTTGGGGGCGGGCACGAGGGAGGGATGCGCGCAGGCACTTTACCTACGCATCAAATTGTTGGTATGGGGGAGGCTTTCGCTCTGGCTGAAACCGTGCGCTGTGATGAGCAAGCTCGAATTTTGCGTCTTCGTCAACGGCTCTGGGAGGGGATTCATCATTTACCAGGTATTCGTCTGAATGGGCACAAAGAGCAACGTATCGCAGGCAATTTAAATATCAGCTTTAGTGGAATTGACGGTGCGGCATTATTGCCGGCAATGAGTGAGCTTGCCGTGTCGGCTACATCAGCATGTTCTTCGGCAAGCCTGCAGCCATCTTATGTGTTAAGGGCTTTAGGCTTAAGCCCTGAATTGGCTCATAGTTCATTGCGAATGTCTATTGGCCGGTTTACTACGGCTGAACAAATAGAAGAGGCGATAGTGATTATCTGCCGTGAAATCACAAAATTGCACCTTGTAACATAAAATCAAATGCGTTTAAAAAGACTCTTTTGAATTAAATCATGGCAGATGAGGTATACTTTAATAAAGGGCAGAGAAATAGAGGTGATGTAATGAGTAATGAGGTTCTCAAAGTAAATGCGTCCAAACCATCCGTATCGTTTAGCGATGCTGCGGTTCGGCATGTTTTGTCTTATTTAGCGAAGAGTAACAGTAATGGGATTCGGTTATCGGTAAAAAAAACCGGTTGCTCAGGACTCTCTTATGTTGTGGACTACGTCGAAGCACCCTCCTCAGACGATATCGTTTTGCCGCTCGCCGCAGAGCATTTAGTGTGCATTGATAAGCTTAGCTACCCTTATCTGAATGGAATGCACGTGGATTATGTTCAGCAAGGTTTGAATTTTAAGTTTGTTTTTAATAACCCCAATCAAAAAGGGCAGTGTGGGTGTGGCGAAAGTTTTACTGTTTAATCCCGCGCGCGCGTCCCATTAGCTTTAAATTTTAGTTGATATTTTAATAGCCCCAACGTACCGCGGCTTGTCCGCGGTAACCAGGGATTCGGATATTTTATCTTCAATACACTGGATCCTTCCCGCAGGTAACAGGACAGGTCAACAAAAACTTAAGACTAATGGAAAGGGCGTTAACGACAAACAAATAATTTCTATTTTTGTACAAAAAGAACAATGTATTTACTACTTGGCTCGGTTTAGCCAAGCTTTCCCTCCAAATAATTTCTTCTCTGCTACACTCATTTATAAACACCTTTGATTAGGGATGATGATCAATGCGTAACTTATCTGCTTCATGCCTTTTTTTGTTGGCCTTCCAATGTTATGGCGATACAAAGGAAATTGCCCTCACCATCGATGATCTACCATTGGTTGCGTCGCAAATGAATAACCCTGGTAATCAGCAGCGTTCAACTGAGCGTTTTATGAGAATGGTTCAAACACTTATTGATACAGAAGTACCTGCCGTGGGCTTTGTGATTGCAGGCTCGATAGAAAAAGGTCAGTGGGAATTTATTGAGCGGTTCCGTAACGCCGGCCTTATGATTGGTAACCATACCTATTCACATCGCAATTTAAATCAAATTGGAGCTGATAAATATATTGCTGATATAGAGCGCGCTGATAAAGTTTTAGCACCCGTTATGACGGCTCCTAAGTATTTTCGATACCCCTACCTTGCAGAGGGTAGCCAACAAAACAAGCAAAAAGTTTTAGACTATCTTGCGGCCAATCATTACACCGTGGCCCCGGTGACCATTGATAGTAAAGATTTTCAATTTAATGCTGAGCTTTATAATGTTCCTTACCGTTCAAGAGAAAATTATATATTAACTAAAATGAAGCCTAGGTATTTGGCTTATATTTGGCAACAAACCTTACGCGCGGAAAAGCGTGCCAAAGGCCAGCCTGTTAAACAAATCCTTTTGATCCACTCCAATTTGCTTAACAGTTATTTATTGGGCGATATCATTCAAATGTATAAACAAAATGGGTATAAATTTATCACGTTAACAGCAGCGCTGGAAAATCCTGCCCCCGCTATCACGTTTACCGCATCTGAAAAGCCTAAAGACGAAAAAGTAGAGCCCGTAGCAGTGCAAACGGCACCCGAAAACTCCTAGAGACGTATATCTTCGACATCTTGTCTCTTATCCATGTGCCGTGCTTATGCACGGCATCCTTTGGTTACCCCTGTTTTTTACGTGTAAAATGCCCACATCACCCACAGCGTGCGTTAATTTTTCCTTAATAACTGAATATCATTAAAACAATATTTACACTCTTTGAGATATTTGATACTATATAACCCATCATGTTCGGTCTATGTATGGCTGAGTGTAATTATAATCAATTAGATTAGATATTTCGGAGAGCGTTAATGAGTACTACAATGCAGGATGTTCAACAATACAATGAAGCTTTATCTCAGCAAGTGGTTAGTGCCGTTAAAGGTTATCTCACCACGCTTGGCCATAAAGATGCCAACCTTAATCTATATCAACTGATAGTTGAAGAAGTTGAAGCACCTTTGTTCCGTACTGTCATGGAATTAACACGTTACAACCAGTCAAAGGCCGCTCGTGTTTTAGGTGTTAGTCGCGGTACTTTGCGCACTAAACTTAAGCGTTACTTTGATGATGAATTCATCGGAACACGTGGATTTTAATTTACTGGTCTTCTCATAAACATTCTGCTACTATTCCCAGCAAAGTCGGTTAGACAATCGCTCTCCGCTGCATGCAGTGGAGGGAGGAAAGTCCGGGCTCCATAGGGCAGGGTGCCAGGTAACTCCTGGGAGGCGTGAGCCTACGGAAAGTGCCACAGAAAATATACCGCCCGTTTGTTGGCTATTGTTGGTTTATCCAACAGTGGAGAAACGCGGGTAAGGGTGAAATGGTGCGGTAAGAGCGCACCGCGCGGCTGGCAACAGGCGTGGCAGGGAAAACCCCACCCGGAGCAAGACCAAATAGGAATCCTCGTGGTCGAAAGATCACAACGCACGGCCCGTGCGGGATTCGGGTAGGTTGCTTGAGGCAAACGGTGACGTTTGTCCCAGATGAATGATTG
>Ga0247837_1010137_pt1 | contig 10920 bp, 15 predicted proteins | sample LaCtaG_2_FD_187115 | JGI IMG/M metagenome (GOLD analysis project Ga0247837, IMG submission 187115) | Freshwater microbial communities from meromictic Lake La Cruz, Castile-La Mancha, Spain - LaCruzMarch2015_14.5m | ecosystem: Environmental > Aquatic > Freshwater > Lake | place: Spain: Castile-La... | reverse complement strand
CGCGCGGAGATTGCCGACTTTCATTGGCATGACTTGCGCCATACCGCCGCGTCCTACCTCGCCATGAACGGCGCGAGCCTCGCGGAGATTGCCGAGGTTCTTGGACACAAGACACTGAGCATGGTCAAGCGGTACGCCCATTTGAGCGAAGCCCACACGGCAAGCGTAGTCGAGCGGATGAATCAGCGGTATTTCGGGGAGGGGGCGAAGTGAGCGACTTGCTCTCCGACCTTCTAGACGCCGCCATACTGTCCGGGGTTCTCGACGCCCACATGAGCGACGAGGACCGCGACAGCTTTCGGAACGCCAAGGTTCCGACAGCAATGCTTATGGCCGAGGTCGAGGACAACTACCTAGACGAGTGGAGACGGTTGGCGACTGAGCCCCGCAAGGGGAAAAAGACGACATCGGTAAAGGCCGCGCGGGAGTTGTGCGCGGTCGCTTGCGTGTGCCTGGAGCGCAACCACCCACTACCACCCGCCCTGCGAGCGCACTTGGCCCAAGCCCTGCGCCACGGCGCCGAGGGTCGGTCGGTTGACCGCTCGCTAGGACTCAAGCGCGGCGCTGGACAGGCCAAGGCCGAGGACCCGATGGACGTTGAGCAGCATGAACGCGAGATTGCCGTGTGGATCTTCGGGAGGTGGAACCGCGAGGGGTTGTCGGAGGCGCAAGCGAAAGAGTCTGCTTGCACCGAGTTCGGCTTAGACACCCGGCGCGTTGAGCAAATATGGCAACGGCACAAGCCCAGCAAGGGCGCAACGCTGCCGCCAGCGAAATGAAATAGCCGGGTTTCGTTTCGGGACTCAGCACCCCAAACGGCCGAAAGTTCGCACCACGCAAGCCCAATTAAGGGCTTGAGCAACCAGCAAGGTGCAACCTATGGCGACCCCATCGACCCCCGAAACCGCCCGCCACACTGACCGCCCCGGCGCAACAATCGACCCTGATCTCGTCTGGGTTCCCCCTAAACAGATTCCCGATCATTGCCCCGGCGAAAGTGTTGGCGGTGTCCGCTGGGCGATCTTCAACGAGCGCACCAACGGATTAGCCGAGTCTGGCGCCGTGGTGCGCCGTGGCCGAAAAGTCTTGGTCAATCCGAAACGCTGGGTTGCATGGACGCGATCCAACCCGACCCTGAGCCCGCCGAAGCCCAAGGCCGGCGAGAAGGTAGCGCCCCGCGCCCGCCCGCAGTATCGGCCCCAACCCGTTGCGACCTTGGCCGCGGAGTGAGCCATGGATACCTTCAACGAGACACCGGCCCCAGACGGCCGGACGGGCAAGCCTGACCCCACAAATGAGAACGCCCGCCACGGGAGCGAACCGGGACGGGCGCGGAGGGGACACGGGGGAGCGAACGGACGGGTTAATTCTACCCCAAAACCGCCCACGCCGACCGCCATCAAGGCCGCTATCGACCCGTTGGACTTCTACACGGCGGAACTGACCGACGCCCCGACCCTGAAGCCTGCCGCGGACGGCTGGACGCAAAACGTATGCTGTCCTTTCCCCGACCATGACGACATAGAACCCTCTTTCGGCGTCAACGCCAAGACGGGCGCCTTTCAGTGTTTCGGGTGCGGCGCTCAAGGCGGTTCCGTCCTGGACTTCATCATGTTGCGCGACAAGCTGACACTGGACGAAGCCCGCACCGAGCTTGCACAGCGATACGGCATTGACCGGGAAGCGACCGCTACCAGACCGCACCATCGGCCCGCTACGGCATCGGCGCCGACCCCCGCGCCCATTGCTGACCCGCTCGCACCGATACCCCCTGATGCCCTGGCATCGCGGCCCCAGCGGTTCCGCGAGCTTGGCGCACCCTCTGCAACATGGACCTACACCGATGCGGACGGGCGGCCCCTGGCGTTCATTCATCGGTTCGAGATCACCAATAAGAAGGGCGAGCCTGATAAGACCTTTCGTCCGCAGTCATGGACTCCGGCTGACGGCTGGCGCTGGACAGACCCGGCCGGGTTGTGGCCCCTCTACCGCCTGGACCTGCTGACCGCCCGGCCTGATGCCGAGGTATTGTTCTGCGAAGGCGAAAAGTCCAGCGATGCGGGGGCACTGCTGCTGCCTGACCTTGTGGCAACTACCACCGCCCACGGCGCGCAAAGCCCGCAGAAAACCGACTTCACCCACCTGGTTGGGCGGCACGTCCGAACCTGGCCGGACCACGACGAGCCCGGCGCGCAATACGCCCGCACCGTTGCGTCATTGGCCTACGCGGCTGGCGCGGTATCGGTGGAGGTCTTGGACCTGGCGAGCCTCGCGGTTGACCCCGTGACCGGGGAGCCGCGCGAACTGCCGCCCAAGTGGGACGCGGCGAACGCGGTAGCCAATGGATGGACGGCTGAACGGTTGGCCGGCGCCAAGTGGGTGCGTGTCGCCAATCCTTACGCTGATTCAGAGGTATCAGAGGTATCAGGGGTGCAAGCCAGCAACGGCGCGGATTCTGCTGATACCCCTGGCGAAAACGAAGGGGTATCAGGGGTATCAGGCCAGACCGAAAGCCCGGTTCCCGAGGTTTCTAAACGCCCGGCATGGCGCGTCTTTGACGACCGGCTTGACCATGGCGGACAGAAGTACCGGCCGGGTGTCTGGCACTTCGGGACCGACGGGACCGGCGAGTTGACACAGGCATGGATTTGTTCACCGCTCCACGTTGACGCCGTGACGTTCGACGGCCAAGACAACAACTTCGGGCGGCTGCTGCGCTTCAAGAACACCCTGAACCGCTGGCGCGAATGGGCCATGCCGATGGAACTGCTATCGGGACTCGGGAACGAAATCCGGGCTGAACTGCTGGCGATGGGCGTTGAGATTGACCCCGGCACCAAGGCCCGCAACCTCCTTGCCAGTTATCTGCAAGCCAAGCCACCCAAGCGGCGGATGCGTTGCGCGCTGCAAGTCGGTTGGTGCGATGGATCTTTCGTCCTGCCGGATGCAGTCATCGGCCCCCAGGCGTCTGGCGTGATTTTCCAATCCGGGGAGCGCGGACACGACGAACATACCCAGGGCGGCACCTTGGACGGCTGGCGAGAAGGGATCGCGGCCCGTGCTATCGGCAATCCTACGCTGTCACTTGGGCTCTGCGCGTCATTCGTTGGCCCTTTGCTGGACCTGTGCAACGCAGAGGGGGGCGGGATTCACTTCGTTGGTGAGTCATCGACCGGAAAGACCGCCGTCATTGACGCGGCTTGCTCGGTATGGGGCGGCAAGAACTACCGGCGCAGTTGGCGCGCGACCGCGAACGGCATGGAAGGCGCGGCGGCCCTGTTCAATGATTGCCTGCTGGCCTTGGATGAAATCAGCGAGTGCGACCCGCGTGAAGTCGGGGCCATCGTCTACGCACTCGGGAACGGACGCGGCAAGCAACGGGCAATGCGTTCAGGCAATGCGCGGAGCGTCACCCGCTGGCTGTGCTTTGTGCTGTCGAGCGGCGAGCGGACGATAGCCACCACGATGCTTGAGGGCGGCTTTCGCGCCAAGGCCGGGCAAGGGGTCAGGCTGTTGGACATTCCCGCACGGCGCACCCATGGCGCATGGGACACCCTGCATGGGTTGCCGTCCGGCGCGGCCCTGTCCGACGCCTTGAAGCTGGCCGCGAAAACCCACCACGGCCGGGCGGGACGGTCCTACTTGGAGCGGTTGACGACGGACGGGCGCGACTTCGCCGCCCTGCTGGAGCGGTTCAGGGCGCTGCCGGAGTTCAGCCCCGCGGACGCTGAAGGGCAAGACACCCGCGCGGCCGGACGCTTCGCACTGCTGGCGCTGGCCGGGGAGCTTGCCACCGAGTACGGGGTGACAGGCTGGCCCGAAGGCGAGGCAACCCAGGCGGCGGCGGTTGGCTTCACCGCTTGGCGCACCCTGCGCGGCAAGGGCAACGACGAGCAACGCCAAATTCTTGAACGGGTGTCGGCGTTCATCGAGCGGCACGGGGACGGGCGCTTCTCGAATGCCGACGACCCCGACGAACGGCGCGTGACCAAGGACCGTGCGGGATGGTGGAGGGCTGACCCCGGCACCGGGGAGAGGGTCTATCTGTTCACCGCGGACGGGATGCGCGAGGCGCTTAAGGGGTTCGACTTCAACCAGGCGCTGAATGTGCTGGAAGCCGCCAAGGTTCTACCCACGGCCGGAGCGGACGGCAAGCGCGCCAAGTTCTACCGGATCGGCGGACGTGGGATGAAGCTTTACCCGGTCCTGGCGAACGCGCCCGGTGACGATGCACAGGGAGGCGACCATGGGGCTTGATGCACTGCTGGCGACGCTCGAAAGCCGGGCGGCTGATACCCCTGATACCCCATGCAACCCGCTTGAGGTATCAGCGAAACCCGCGTCACTGTTGGGCTGCACCCCTGATACCCCTGCAACCCCGATAAACGACAATGCAACGAGCGAGACCGCGCCCGCCGACCGGCCCGCGTCACCCTGGCGCGCCCTGTACCGGGAGTGGTTCGCGGGATTCACGGAGCCTACAGCCGTGGTAACGCTGGACCCGACCCAGAAACGGCAAGCCGTAGACGCTGGCGTTGTGTCCCTGGAACTGGCCCGTGAAAGCGTCCTGGTGGCCTACCGAGGTCCGGATGCACAGGGGTTGCTCGCCGTTCAGCGGGAGAAGTACGACGCCTTCAAACTGATTGAGGCCCTGGAGGGCACGCCATGACTGAGCCCCGTTCGCCTTACATCGTTCGCCATACACCGTTCGCCACCGAGGACCACACCATGAGCACCATCGTCGCCACCATCCCCCAGGGCGCTACCGACCTGGCGCCGATTGACGAATCCGCTTTAGCCCGGTTGCGCGCTAAGGCGAAACTCAATGCCGAGGTCGCGGTATGGAAGCCCGTACCTGGTGCCGTGCTGGAGGGTGCCATCGTCGGCTCGCGCAAAGTGGTCGGTCCCTTTGGCGAGCAACAACAAGGGCTGATTCAGACCCCCGAAGGTCCGGTTATTGCCGTTTGGCTGACCGAATGGCTGCTGGGTCAATTACGGGCACAGGGCGCGGAGCTTGGCGACTTGGTGAGCATTGCCTTTCACGGCAAAGAGACTGCGCGCACTGGTGCGACGTACAACCGAATGACGCTGACCGTCCTCAAGCCATGAGCACGCCAATGGAAACCGAAGTCCTTATTTCATTGCGGGGCGCAGCACTGCTTACCCTGGACGCCGCGATTCGTGAAAAAACCATGCCCGCGCAATCACTTGTGAAAGTCTGGCTATCGCTCGCCCGCAACAATGGCTTGCCTGCCGATGTTCCCATGCGCTACCGCCGTGCAGTGTCGTGGGGCTGCACCGATTCGGAGATTCGAGCGATTGCCGAGGCATTGCATACCGCCGTTCCCTGGCACCGGGCAGCACTCGCCGCGGGATTGCGGTTCAAGAACATGCCCGACCCGACCAATAAACCCGCCGCCTAATCGAGACCAACCAATGACAGACCCATTATTGACCCCAACCGCCGAGCAACTCGACGCCGCTCATGCCCTGATGCTGTCACCGACCATGAGCCGACTCGCCGCTTTGGCGCACGGCATGGCCGAGGACTTCACCGGCCCTGACGCCATGCGAACGGCCCTTATTTCCTGTGCGGTTGAGGTCATTCGCAGTATCGACCGTGGCGCCATTCATTGCGACGAATCGGCAGACCGGGCAATGGTTCACGGTCTACTCGTCGCGGCACTCGAAATCGCCAACCCTGGCGGACTGGTCCGCGGTTCGGTCGAGTTTACGGGGCGAGTGCAGTAGCCTGATCGGTGCCTAATCTATCAGGCGAAGCAGGCAACCAACAGAGGACTAGACGATGGGCAAATTCCAACAAGGCACAAGTGGCAATCCAGCGGGACGACCACCGCGATCAGATACCGAACGGGCACAACGAGAGGCTATCCGCGCCGCACTGCCGGGCATCGTGGAGCAACTGACCCAGCTTGCGCTTGCTGGCGACGTTCAGGCGGCACGGCTGTTGATGGACCGCGCCTTACCTGCCTTGAAGCCCGTAGACACGCCCGCACCGCTGGCCCTTGGCGCCGACCTGGCCCAAGCATCGGCGGCTGTCCTGGCGGCCCTGGCGGCTGGTGATGTGACGCCCGACCAAGCCGGTTCAATTGCTGGCGTCCTGTCGGCATTGGTGCGGGCGAAAGACGCCACCGAGGTTGACGCCCGGCTGACGGCACTGGAACAGGCGGTCCTCAAATGAGCGTCAAGGCGCGACTGGCACGGCTGGAACGCCTGCAAGCCCAGCACGACCCGGCGCAAGCGGTCCTGCTGGTCATTGGCGAACCGACACCCGAGCACCAGGCCATGCTCGACCACGGGCAGTATCGGGTTGCTCTTTTCCTTCCCGACAACGGCCGCGACCCCAGAGGCACCGATGAACCAAGCAATTCGCAGACGCCTTGAGGCATTGGAGCAGCAAGCCGGGGCGACCGGTCCGCAACTCGACTTCTCCGGACTGACGCGCGACGAACGAACGGACTTGAGAGGCATCCTGGTAGCCGTCACGGCCGGCACGATGACCCCGGACGAAGCCGGCGCCGAGGTAGAGCGGCTGGGGATTGGGAAGCGGTAGAGAGCGGTTACACATCGGTTACACACTCCCGTGCTACCATGGTTGTGCAACCTTTGTGCAACCCCGGAGCCTGCCATGTCACCCGCTGAAACCGTCCTCGCCAACCTGCCCGAAGTCCGGGCAGCGTTCGCCAAGTCACCCGGCCCGGTCGGCGCCTGGTCCCTGCTGCAAGGCACCTGCCCGGCACTGACCGCGGCAATGTCCATCAACTCGTTTCGCTCGGTTGCTCCCGTGGTCCTGCTGACGGCTGAGCGGTTACACAAGGGTTGCACACTCCCGGAAGCCACCCCAGCAACGCCGACCACGACGCCCCGGACCTTTGACGGCTGGTCAGTCCAGACCGATGCCAAGGGTTACACACGGTTGCACAAAAAGACCGGGGGCAAGGTCCGGTCGCTCTACATCGGCAAGCAATGGGACGAAGCCAAGGCAACCGCGTTGCTGCACCGCCTTGGAACGGCAACGGGAAACCCAGCACACCGGGCACTGTTCGCCATCCCGACACCCGCGGTCAGTGCCAGCACCGCCCTTACTGCCCCGCGCCCGCTCCCGGAGCAGACCCGGATCACTGGCGACCTGGAGTTAGACGCAGCACTGTGGTTGGTTGGGGTCTGCAAGAACGCAGTGGACCTTGCGACATTGGACCGAGCCACCGAGGGGGCGAAGCGACTCACCACGCCAGCAAACGAGCTTGACCGGCGCTATGGTGCGTTCCTCGCGTCCCAGGGTGCCCACCAACTGCAAGCGGTCTTTGGCAGCTTCGATGCAGCCAACGTCGCGCGGCACGTCGAACGGGCACGCGAGCGCATCGAGTGGAACGCCGTAGCAATGGCGGTATTCGGCTCTTACGAAGCCACCGAGGCCCCCACCGAGGCGGAACAGATGTTGACCGACACCACGCCGACCACGCTCCCGGACGGCGACTATTGGCACTGGAAGCCGGAACAGATAACCGCGGTCTTTGCGGGTTCGGTCAACCCGACCACCTTGACCGAGGCGGTTGCAGAGATTCGCTATTGGCGCTGGCTCTACCAGGTTCGCCGCCATGCCCGCGCAACCCGGAACCCCGGTCAGTCTTTTGACGACGAGCCGTTTCTTGTCCAGGCTCGCGGAAACTATGTCGAGCGCCTGCTGCTGGAACTGAAACCGATTGACCAAGCCGAGGCGGTCCTGGTCGCTGACGCAGTGGACGAGTTCGAGATTGACTCTGAGCGGATAATTGCGGTCCTGCGCCATCTGGTTGGGTGCCCGTGACCCGCCCCACGGCGGGGCGCCCGCACGGCAAGGTATGGCGATCATGCCCATACCCTTTGTCCGGAGCCAAGCCGACTCATCGGCACCGCCTATCGGGCACAGAAAATGCGCCTACCGCCAGACAACGCTTTAGCCGAACCAAGCAGACACCATGCCCGATAGCCAGCGCCTATCGACCGGCGCGAGTAGGGGGCAACCATAGCGATCATCACAACGGTTGGGCTATTGCCTCGTCGCTCGACACCGACGAGACCCCTCGCCGTGTCAGAACTGCCGGGGACTTCTGACACTGACCGGCATTCCCGTTGCAGCAACGACAATTCCGGTCGAGCACAACGGTTCGGCAGGGTTCCCCATGGCGCACTCGTGGCGCACTCAGGCCCAAATATCGGCGGTTATCCACAAGCAAGCGCAACACCTAAACCGCGCTAAGTTGCTGTCTATGCTCGCTAAGCTGTTGTCCTGATTGGGGTATGCGAAGGATTTGTAATCAGCGGGTCGGGGGTTCGAATCCTCTCGCCGGCTCCAATAAAACAAGGGCTTAGAGTAAAATCTAGGCCCTTTTCTTTTCCCGCGGGACACTTGCGGGACACTGGCGAATAACACGAATCAAGACAGTACAACACGGACTTGCCTAGACGGCTCCCCAGCGGTCAACCGACGAACATGCAACGTTGTTGACCTTGCCAGATTCCCCCCGGGGTCTTCCGTCCCTTTTCCCCCGTAATGCAAGGCTCCGGTTACCGCTGGGCGACCCGCGTTTGCTGCGCTATAACCGCCTGCGCAGTCAGACGCAAAAACTCAACATCCGGGGTATCTCCTACGGCGCACCGTGCTAGAACCAGAAGCCGCGCATCGGCGCGCGCTAGGGTGTCTTGATCTGCGGCTGACAGACTATCGGAAGGTGCCAATGCTAGCGATTCGCGAGCATTCTGGACCTTGGACAAGCGGGGCGTTTCGCATGTGAAACACGTTGCCAGCCAATAGCGAACCCAACCGGCGCTGGGCCTGGCACCTTCCCGGAGCCCAAGCCCGCCGCGTCTGGTTCGAGGGCCAGCGGCAGAGCCCCAGGGCGAGCCCGCCGACAACGCTGGAAAAACAGCGTCACACCGGCCAATAGGTCGGCTATATTGAGAGTGCGCCCCGTGGTTGGTTGAGTTTGCGGCTTTGACGCCCCTCGCGTTTCATGCGTAGACACGGTTCCCAGCGGGGCGTTTTCTATTTCCACGGCCGGTGCTGGCCCTGGCACTCTCCCGAAGGCCCTGGACCTGGACACCCTCCCGGAGACCCTCGCGGCGTTGGACAACCTCCCGGAGCCCGGCCGGTTGGTCCTGATCCCGCTCCACGGGACACCCGGACAGCGAGAGCATGAGCGACCCAGCGCGCAACCTCCCGGAACCGCGGGAACCGATCCAATCCCTTGGGTCAGTCCTTGCGAGCGAGCGCACGGTAAGGCAACTGCACCGCGACCCGTCCGCGTTTGTGGTCGCGGCCGTTGACGGTCTTTGCCGAAAAGAGGTGATCGACCTGATTGCGCCACTGATTCCGCCCGGTTTGTGCCATGAGTCCGGGTTTCGATCGCTGGTGAGGGAGGCGAGACAGAATCACCAATGGCCAGACCACCCCGCCCGCTCTGCCGTTAAGCCGCCGTGCGGCACCGAAGATTGACCCCGCGGCCCCGGTGTCTACGCTTTAAGTAAGCCGCTATACTTCGCGAGTCGCACGTCGTTTAGGACGTTGGTCCGGGAGCGCAGAGCCTGCGGGTATCGGACAGTGCGGCACTTTTTCACCGCCATTACCCCCAGATGCCAAGGGGACACAGCCCCGCACGGCGCGGCTTCTCGTTCCCACGCTCCGCGTCAATGCCATTAAGTTAAGCGCCGACGGCATGGCTTCTCGTTCCCACGCTCCGCGTGGGAATGCCGGGCGGGCGCTCCGCGTCCGGTCTTGGCGCCGGACGCGGAGCGCCCGCACGTGCTCCCACGCAGGAGCGTGGGAGCCAGAATGGCTTAACTTAATGGCATTGAGGGTAACGCTGGGGGAACAAACGGCTCGCGTTCGGCCTTGTTCTGGCGCGTTATGACCGTTCGTCGGGCGCCGTTGAGCGGTAGGATCGAGAGTTCACCAACGACGCGAGGGGAACGTGCCATGACCGCAGAGATTGAAAGCCTGGTCCTCGAACATCTGCGCGCGATCCGGGCAGACATTGCCGACCTAAAGCGGGAAGTCACCGGCAACAGCGTTCAGTTATCCGCAATGGGTCAACAACTGGCGGGACTGACCGCGGCGGTCTACCGGGCAAGTCCGACATCGACGAAATCAAACGGCGGTTGGACCGGGTTGAACGGCGGCTGGAACTGAGCGAGAGCCATTGAGCGGTAGGCCAGGGTGTCAAGAATGAAGCTGGTCATGTCCTCAGCCATCGGTCAATTCAAGGCGCCGTTCAATCCGCTCGACACGGCGCCGCAGTCCTTCCAGGTCGGACTTGCCCGAGTAAACCGCCGTTGTCAGGGCGCCGACTTGCTGTCCGAGCGTGGCAAGGTTTAGCTCGATGCTCGTGAGTCGTTCGCCGTGGTCGATTTGGGTTGCGCGAATCGCTCGCAGGTGTTCCAGGACCAGGCTTTCGATGTCTGCTGTCATCGTGGGTTCTCCGGGTGAAAGGGTGTGGGTCACTTGGCGACGGTCCGGGCACGGGGCGGAGGCTCGGCAACCGTAACCGATAGTAACCAGCCCAATCAAGGCACCGCGATCAACCGCGCGCTGCAACCGGCCCCGGCAGTTAGGTCCGCCAAAAGACCGCGTCGTCGCGGTGGTTACAAAATACCCCTTTAGCCGCTAGAGTAACGTGCCGTGCCCCCGCGGCGCCGCCGTCTGCCCTTTCTGTGCCGAAGGACCCAACGCCAGGTAACCGCCGTGAGCAACCCCTTCTTCGACCGGCCGATCCTCAACTCCCCTTACGCCTATCCAGCGCGCCACTGGGAACTGGACGACACTGGCCAACCGACCCAGAAGATCGTCGAGGCCCGGCGTCGGGCGGAGTTCATCACCCCGATCCCCAAGCCGAAGAAGCAGAAAGGCGCTCCGAAGCAGTT
>Ga0247837_1010135_pt1 | contig 10923 bp, 6 predicted proteins | sample LaCtaG_2_FD_187115 | JGI IMG/M metagenome (GOLD analysis project Ga0247837, IMG submission 187115) | Freshwater microbial communities from meromictic Lake La Cruz, Castile-La Mancha, Spain - LaCruzMarch2015_14.5m | ecosystem: Environmental > Aquatic > Freshwater > Lake | place: Spain: Castile-La... | reverse complement strand
TTTTACATGATGTAAAAGTGGTTTTATATCCTGTTCTTTTACGCCAATCAATTCTTCGTCAAGTGCAATAGGTATTGGCGATTTGGCGCAAACTTCTTGCATAAAATCAAGCTGTTTTGCTTTAATGGGTTGCTCTATGCTGTGCAATTCAAAACGCTTTAGTTCATTCAGTTTTTCAAACACATCAGCATTGGCAAATGCACCATTTGCATCGGTTCTAATTTCTAGTTTAAAAGCGTTATATCTACTTCTTATTTTTTCCAAAAGTCTGCACTCTTCATCAAAATCCAACGCTCCAATTTTAAACTTTATACAGTTAAATCCAGCTTCTATTTTTTGAGAAGCTTCCTCCAGCATTTCATTGGCTTTATTCATCCAAACCAAACCGTTTATAGGAATAGGTTTATTGAGTATAAAATCATTTTCAAAAATTTTTCTTTCTCCACCAAATTTCAAATCTGCCAAAGCAGTTTCAATAGCAAATTGAATAGATGGCCAATTTTCTAAGTCAATATCCTCTAGCTTAAAACCATTGTTTAGTTGGTTTAAAACTAACTGCAAATAAGTTTCAAAATTATCAACTGCATCAATGCTTAATCCTTTTAGTGGAGCTGCTTCACCAATACCAATTTTTTGAGTTAAAGCGTCTGTTTTTAAAATATAATAAACAGTATGCGTTTGTAAACTTCCACGGCTGGTAGTAGCAGGTTTATTAAATTCAAGTAAGTGTTTTTTGTAGGTGTACAATGGTTTAAATATTTGGTATTTTTTGTTTAACTCAATTTAGTTCAAAAGTTTATTTGAATTGGAAGTAAAATTATTATAGTTTAGTTTGATTGCTAAAATTTTATCTTGAATTGTTTATTTCGTTCGACCCCAACGGGGTCGTATGTTTATAGAATAATTTAGTGTTATAAACATACGACCCCGTTGGGGTCGAACAATTGAGATAACGATTTGATTTTTCTATTAATCATCAAACCAATCAAACAGATATTCCTCTTTGAATTCAACTTCAAATATTTTCAAAAAATCATAATATTCTTCTTTAAAAGTTTTGGTTCTATGGTGTTCCTTTTGGTTCAAAATATATTTAATAACATTGTCTATATTTGAATGACTATACGAAAATGCCCCAAAACCTTCTTGCCAATGAAAATTATTATTTGAAAATTTTTTATCTTTTATGTATTCATTACTTGACTTTTTTATTTCTCTAACTAAATCAGATAAGCAACAAGTTGGTTTCATTCCAATAAAAATGTGTAAATGGTCCGGCATTCCATTTATAGCAAGCATTTTTTGCCCTTTATTTTGAACAACTCCAGAAATATATTTATATAATTTTTCTTCCCAAGAGTAATCAATTAAACTTTCTCTGCCTTTAACTGCAAAAACAATTTGAATATAAATTTGTGAAAATGTACTTGACATATTTGTTTATTGAAATATTCTTATTTTTGGATTTTGTTGCAATTTACAAAAAAAACATTTGTTCTATCGTTCGACCCCAACGGGGTCGTATGTTTATAGAATAATTTAGTGTTATAAACATACGACCCCGTTGGGGTCGAACAACGGTTATACGCTTTTAAAATATGCAATAAATGTATAATTCTAGCCCAAAAAACATCATTGATAATACCAACCCAATTTTTTGTTATTACTTCCATCCACAATTATTCAAACAATAATTGGCTGTGTTTTTATCTTCGGCCGATAAGCCTTCAAACTTAATTACCTTTAAAAGAATTGGGGTTGAAAGGTTACATTTTCCTTGTTTAAAATAAGCCACACCCAAGTTCCATTCAATGTTTGGATTGTTTGGATTCATTTCATTCGAAACCTCTAAATGATAAACCAATTTGGGTAAATATTTCATGGCTTTATTGTTTTCAACCAAACCTTTGTAACATTCACCTGCATATAAATGTGCATTTAAATTATTGTAATCTATTTCACAACATTTTTCAAAATGTTTGGCTGCCGAAACAAAATTTCCTTGGTTTAATTCAATTGAACCCAACGAAAAATAGGCTTCATAATAATTGGAATTTTCTTTTACAGCCGCATTTAAACAAGTGTTTGCGCTGTCGTTATAAAACTTTTGGTTGCTAGTGTCAGCAACGGCCATATTGAAAAAATATTGACCCTTTATATAATTTACTGCAGCACTTTTTGGTGAATTTAAAATCAAATTATTGGCTTGTTTGTAATTGCCTAAACTTAAATAAAACAAGGCTGCTTCAGTGTTTAAATTGGTTTCATTTACATCCATTGGTTTGTAAAACGGATTGAAAACATAGTTGATAATGGAACTAAAAATACTAGGTTTAAAATTACTTATAGCTGCAATTTGTAAAGGTTTTTCGCTTGTATTTTTTTGTTTTACAAATACAGAAACCAAAGGATCAAAATAACTGAGCGTGTAATTACTATCGTTATACAAGCCAATTTGCAAGCGTTTAAACTGTGAGTTTAAAATAACGGCAGCTTTAAAATTATATTGCTCATCTAGTATTTTATAACTTTCGTAATTGGTATAAGCCTCAGCATTTTTCTGGAAAAATGAATCAGGAAAAACATCCAAATCTCTTAAATCTACAAATGTTTTAAAGCTTGGACTTAATTGATAAAGCAAGTATGATGAAGCTAAATAATCGGTAAAAATAGTTTTGGAATCCAAGTTATTTGCTTTTAAAAATTGCACCGCACCTGCTGGATTTTGAATGGCTGAAAACTGCAATCCATAAGTATGTGAAACTTTATTTATTTTATAAAATTGGTTTGAAACAATGGAAATGTAAAATATAATTCCAACTAAAACTGTAAGCAAAGAAATAAGCAAACTTGGTGTTTTGAATTTTACTTTTTGGCCAATAAATTCAAAAATTTTGAAGAAAGAATTTACTGTAAAAGGCAATAAAATGATGTTTAAAAATATCAAATTTCTGTAAGCCGAACTTGCCAAAATAGTAAATGCTAAAATCAGTAAAATATTAACTAATCCAAATTGGTTTATAATGTGTTTCAGCTTGTTTTCGTTGCTTTTTTCAAAAGCAATAAATAACATTACTAGCAATGAAATTACTAAAAAAACTAATGTGAAATAAGTACTTGTTTGCCAATATTCGTGAGTGGAATAGTTTGATAATTCGGTGGTGTATTTATTGGTGCTTAATTGGCTAAAAATTTCGAAAGGTCGAGATAACATCTGGAAGCCATAAGGATTAATTGAAATGACTGCAATGCTGAATAAAAAAGCCAAAGAAATATAAAAAGGTTTTTCTTGGTTTTTATTCATAAAATACTCAATCCAAGCAGCAAAAACATAAATGCCAATAATTACAATTCCTGTTCCAAAAGCTTCGTGCATGTTGGTCCAAAAAAGTTGAATAATTGGTATCAAATAAATGAGTTGTTTTTTGTTTTTATATAAAGTAAGGAGGTAAATAAAAACCAGAGTAAACAAATGCGAAAACATTTCTGGTCGGCCTATAATACGATTGCTAGAAGCAGCCAAAAACACAAAGCTACTCAACAAAATTATACTGTTAGCCCAAGGTTTATCAAGGAAAGGCTTGTTAATTAAATAAACTAATTTTAAAATAAAATACAATAAAGCAATTGTAACCAAAGCTTGAATTACATAAATAAACTCAAAGCCAAATGCTTTAGTCCAAATTGAAATCAATACTTCAAATCCCCATTTAATATTGATCCATTTGGTACCAAAATAAGTATAAGAAAATACATCGGAAGTTGGTATGGTTTTATTGGCTAAAATCCAATCACCAGTTGCTAATTGCCACCACAAATCGGGTTCTTTTATGGCTTTTAAACTAAGTACAATTCCTGCCAAAAACAAAAGGATTTTACCAAATAAATTCAATGGTTTTATCCATTTATTTTCTTCAATTTTGGTGTTTTCAATTGGGGTTGAAATAACAGATTTAGCTTTTGTTTTCAATTGTTTTATACGATTAAATAAAGACTGTTTTTTTATCTTATTACCACATCAGTAATTAACTGTTGATTGGCTTCTGTATTAACTAAAGCCATTATTTTTCCGCGTTGGTAAAGTAGTTCATTTCGCAAAGCATTCGATTCTATTTTTAAATATAAAACAGTACCTCTAAACTTAATTTCAGTGGTGTTTTTAGCTATCATAGCACCCACTAACTTTTCCCAATTATTTATAATATTTAGTTCTGCAAGCTTATTGTCTAAATGTTGATGCTGTAAAAAATCGGAAATAGCATTTTTTATGGTGTGTTCATGTGATTTTTTTGGAGTCATTTTATAACAAATTGGGCAACAATTATACTACATAATTTTATTTTTTGATGTTCTATGTTTTCAAAAGTTTCATCAATTAATATTTGAATTTATTGTGAAAAATTTGAATATTTTAAAGATTTATACTGAATAGTAGGCAAAAAAATGCAAATTTGCAGCTTATTATTTTACATATTGAAATTATTTTTTAAATTATATAAAACACTTTTTATATTTATATTTTGTTTTGTTTTACTTTTTGATTCGTTGGCGCAAGCCATTAATTGGAACAAACAAAACAATTGGGTTGATAGTGTTTACGCTACTTTAAACACCGATCAAAGAATTGCACAGTTAATGATTATTGCTGCTTTTAACAATAAAGATAAAGCACATATTCAGGATGTAGAATGCCATGTTCGCGAAATTGGAGTAGGTGGATTGATTTTTTTTAAAGGCAATCCATATAGGCAAGCAGTTTTAACCAATCAATATCAAAAACTTTCGAAAGTACCATTGATTATTAGCATTGATGGCGAATGGGGATTAAATATGCGTTTGGATAGTACGCCTGTTTTTCCGCGTCAAATGGTTTTTGGAGGTGCAAACAGAACTGATTTAACAAAACAATTTGGTGTAATTGTGGGCAAACAATGTAAGCGAATTGGTGTAAACTTTAATTTTGCTCCCGATGTAGATGTAAATAATAACATGAATAATCCGGTTATAAACGACCGAAGTTATGGTGAAAGCAAATACATTGTTGCCAAAAATGGAATTGCATATATGCAAGGAATGCAAAGTGAAAACATCATTGCTTCGGCCAAACATTTTCCTGGTCATGGCGATACAGAAACCGATTCGCACTTTGGTTTGCCAGTAATTAAAGGCAATAGAAAACGATTAGATAGTTTAGAATTATATCCTTTCCAAGAGTTAATAGATAATGGTTTAACTGCAATAATGAGTGCACATTTATCAATTCCAGCATTAGATAGCACCATCAATTTAGCATCATCTATTTCACCCAAAATAGTAACTGATTTGCTCCGCAATCAAATGAGTTTTGAAGGTTTAATAGTTACCGATGCTTTAAACATGAAAGGCGTGAGTAGTTTTTATGAAACAGGCGAAGTAGCAGCAAAAGCAGTAGCTGCGGGCAATAATTTGTTGTTAATGGTTGAAGATGTTCCTGTAAGTATTGCTGTAATAAAAGATTATTTGAACCGAGGATTTATTACACAAATACAGTTAGAGCAAAGTTGTAAAAAAGTATTATTGGCCAAATATTGGTGCGGTTTAAATAAATACAAACCTGTAATTCTTGAAAACTTAACCAACGATTTGAACAGTTTTGAGAACGATTTATTGATTAAACAAATTGTAAAAAATGGTGTTGTTGTAGCTAAAAATCACGATAAAATAATTCCAATTTCTAATCCAGAACAATATAAAATAGCTTGTGTAAATGTAGGTTCTGCGCAGCTTAGTGAGTTTCAGTTACAGTTAAATAATTATATAAAAGCCGATTACTATGCCATTGATAAAAACGATTCAAAAGAAAATTTTGATAGCTTATTATCTAAGAGTAATTACTATAATTTGGTAATTGTAACTTTGCATAGTACCAGCCGATTTGTAAGTAAAAATTTAGGTCTTACACAAAACCAAATTGACTTTGTAAAGGCAATTGGTTTTAAGCATAAATGTATTTTAGTTAATAATGGAAATCCATATATTTTGCAATATTTCAACATGTTTAAAAACATAGTTGTGTCATACGAAGATTTGCCAATGTATAATCAAATTGCAGCGCAAATAGTTGGTGGAGGTATAAATGCCAAAGGTAAAATGCCCGTTTCTATTCCTAATTTTATTTCATTAGGAGCTGGAACAGAAACGGGAGCTTTACCAAAATTTGAATACATATATCCCGAAGAAATTAAGTTAAGCACCAAAAAACTGAATAAAATTGATAGTATTGTTAACAATGCAATTGCACTTAAAGCCATGCCTGGCTGCCAAGTATTAGTAGCCAAATCGGGTAAAGTTATCTATAATAAATCGTTTGGTTTTCACACTTATGATAGCATTCAACTAGTAAAAAATAACCATGTTTACGATGTTGCCTCATTAACCAAAATATTAGGTACAACGCTTGCTGTAATGAAGCTTTACGAAGAAAAAAAAATAAGGTTAGATGATAAAATAGGATTGTATTTGCCATTTTTAAAAGGCAGTAACAAGGAGAAAATAAAAATATATGAAATCCTTACTCATCATGCAGGATTAGTGCCTTTTATTCCATTTTACAAAACCAGTTTATTGCCAAATGGCAATTTAAATCCTATTATTTACAGCGATACTTTTAGTGAAGATTTTTCGATAAAAGTGGCCAAAAATATTTTTATTAATAAAAACTATGAGAAAATAATTTGGAGCACTATAGCCGAAAGTGAATTAAAAAAAGAAGGCGAATATGTTTATAGTGATTTGGGTTTTATGATGCTTCGCAAAATGGTTGAAACAATTACTAACCAAGATTTTGAAACCTATTTGCAGAATAGTTTTTATAAACCTTTGAACTTATCAAGCATGTTTTATAATCCACTAAAAAATATCAATGCCGAATGGATTATTCCTACTGAAATAGACTCATTTTTTAGGAAACAATTAATTAAAGGATTCGTTCACGATCCGGGAGCAGCCATGTTGGGTGGAGTAAGCGGTCACGCAGGTTTATTTGCCAATGCCAATGATGTAGCCATTATTATGCAAATGCTTTTAAACAAAGGATTTTATGGAATTAACAGGGTTTTAAAAGCCAGTACTGTAGAAACCTTTACCAATAAATACAGTAAAAAAAGCCGAAGAGGTTTAGGTTTCGACAAGCCAGAAACCAATCCATTAAAAGAAGGTCCAACTAGTAAAATGTGTAGCGAAAAAATCTTCGGACACCAAGGATTTACTGGTACATGTACGTGGGTTGATCCCGAAAATGAATTGGTTTATGTGTTTTTAAGCAACCGAATTTACCCATCTGCTGAAAATAAAAAGTTTGGTGAATTAAGTGTAAGAACCAAGGTGCAAGACGCCATTTATGAAGCTTTGAAGTAATGGAAAATAACAATTTTTTATGAACAGAAAATCTTTTTTAAAACTAATAACCCTAACTCCTTTTATAGGAAAAGCCATGAATATAAATGAATTTGATAATGCTCTTGGTAATAAAACTTTGTCTGATAAAATGCCATTATTGTTTGTAGGACATGGAAATCCGATGTATGCTATTTCGGAAAATAAATACAGAACAGTTTGGCATGAAATAGGGAAAAAACTACCAGTACCAAAAGCCATTCTTTGTATTTCGGCTCATTGGTTAACCAAAGGAACGGCAGTTACAATGGTTTCAAAACCCAAAACTATTCACGATTTTGGTGGGTTTCCAAAAGCACTTTTTGATGTTCAATATCCTGCGCCTGGTGCAGTAGATTATGCAAAAATGGCCATTAAAGCGGTACATTCTGTTCCAGTTCATGAGGATTTTGAATGGGGATTAGATCATGGTGCTTGGTCGGTATTAATGAATATGTATCCAAAAGCAAATGTTCCAGTTTTTCAAATGAGTATTGATAATGCACAATCTCCATTGTTTCATTTTAACTTGGCCAAAGAGTTATCATCATTGCGAAGCAAAGGTGTACTTATAGTTTGCAGTGGAAATGTAGTTCATAATTTAGGTCAAATAAAGTGGGGTAAAGACGATAAACCTTTTGATTGGGCAATAGAGTTTGACAATTTGGTGAGAGATTGTATTGAAAAAAATAATCCAATCCCTTTAATTGAATACCAAAAACTAGGTGCTTTGGCAACATTAGCTCACCCAACAAACGATCATTATTTGCCATTGATGTATAGCCTTGGATTGCGTGATAAAACTGATTCGTTTCAGTTCTTTAACGACTCATTAGATATGGGTTCTTTGAGTATGAAAAGTGTAATTTTTAGCTAAAAAAAGCTCAATAATTTTAACATTATTGAGCTCTGTTTTATTTTTTTACGATTATTTTATTTTAGAACTCAAAGGGTTTCTTATGCCACTCATTTCAGCAATATCTACTTTTATACTGCCTACAAAAATATCACTTTCTACACGAATAGGAATTTTATTGTCATCGTCAGTAACCCATAAAGTAAGCGCATCATTATCTTTAAAAACACGACCTTCAATTAATTGAGGCTTTACTTTTATAGTTTTAAAAGTACCTAGTTCTGTTTTTAAATTTTCTCGTTTTTCAAATTTAAATCTTAATTCATAGGTTTTACCATCTAAATAAAATGGAACTGGAAACACTTCACCAGGTTTTGCATTTGTCATATCCAAACTTCTAGCATAATATATCGCGCTAATAATGTCTTGTGTATTTGTTACAATTTCTGTTTTACCTCTTCTGCCAGTGGCTGTTTTTGCAGCATGATCAAATAAAATAAAATCAGAGTCGGTATATTTTCCTTCTTTTATTTTTTTAGTTGCTTTTAAAGGCACTATTGCTTCTTGATCTATATAAGTTTCAAACTCGTCTTTTACTTTAAACATCATGTCTACTAAACCCGCAGATTTACCATTTACCTTTACATAATAAGTATTTCTATTGTTTACTAATTGCGGATTAGCATCAATACTAAAATACGCTTTGCCACCATCTAAAGGTCCATAATGTACTCTGTAAGTTAATTTTTCGCCATAAGTAAAAGCATTATTTACTTTTTTTATTTTAGCCAATACATCATCTAATTCAGTTTGCTGAGAATTGTTTTGTGGCATAAATGAACACAAAATCAATAATGAAATAAAACCAATGTTTTTCATAATTATTTTTTTATAAAAGCGTACACGCAAAACATGAGCCAAAGTATTTATTTTGGCTCATGCAATGTTAAACAATTGATTAGAATATTTTTATTTTTTAAATTCAATCGCCAAATCAGTATTATTCTTTAATTATTTTGGTAGTATATTGTTGTTGATTGTTATGTAGTTTAAGTAGATAAATGCCACTTTTAAAGTTACTTAGGTCTAGTTGTTGAATAATACAATCTTTTTTACCCGATACAATTTCTTTTCCACTGTAATCGTAAATTGAATAATAAAGTTCCATTTTACTTTCAATATTAAACAATCCATTTGTTGGATTTGGATAAATATTTATTTTCCCATCAAAATTATTTTCAGTAATTGAAGTATACTTTAATTCAAAATCATCACTAAAACTGCTACAACCATTTGAAGAATCAACTCTTACATTATAAATACCATATTTTGTTGTAACATGAGTTTTGCTTGTTTCTCCAGGAATTACAATATTGCCAAAATACCATTGATTTGAAATGTTAGATGAAGAGGAAAGTATTTTTCCTGGTAATAAAGTAATTATAGGTTTTACTGGACTTGGTAAAACGTTTACACCTTTTATAATTGAATCTTTACAGCCATTTGAACCAGAAATGACTAATTTTATGTTGTAATTTCCAGCTTTCAGGTAGTTTTTGTTATTTGGAGTTGTTGACGAAGAATTTGTATTGTCGCCAAAATCCCAATTGACATTTGTAATCCAACTAACACCATCAAGTGAAACATTGTTTAGCACAAAACTATTGCTATTCTCACATTGGTTTAAATTATTGATAGTAAAGTTTGCTGTTGGCTTTATACTATTTACTGATAGGTTATTGTTTATGTTTTCAATACATCCTCCAGGACCATTTGCAGTAAGTTTTACATTTATAGGACCTGTAAAATTATAAGTATGTATTGGATTAGCATTTGTTGAAAAATTTCCATCACCAAAATCCCATGTAAATGTATAACCAATATTGCTAGTATCGTTTAAAAATTTGATTTTCATGGAGTCGCAATAAATATTTTGTATTTCACTCGTAAATTTAATTAAAGAATCTTTGAAAGATACATTTAAATCATTAAATGCTGCATAACATGGTCCAATTGGATCGTTAGTTGTTAGTGATAAAATGATTGATTTTGCTGCTCTATCGGCTGCACTAGGTCTGTAAATAGTATTTAATAAAGTTGGATCATCAAAAGTACCCGAACCATTTAAAGTTACCCATAAAGTTGTTGTAGGAGTTCCTGCTTTTGTGCCCGAAAGATATACAGATGTGGCATTAGAACAAAGTGTAATATCTGTTCCAGCATTTACCGAAGGAGGTATATTTACTGTTACTTTCATCGAATCACTCACTGAACTACAAGGTCCAAAAGGATCATCGGTGGTGAAAGTGATAAAAAATGAACCGCTAGCTATTTCGGCTAAAGTTGGAATGTATGTTGTTATTGAATCGTACGATAAAAATTGATTATTGGTTGAAGAAGTCCAATAGCCGTTGGTAGCCGAACCACCAACAGTTCCAGTTATATTAACTGAGCTGTTTCCACAAATAGTTTGATCTAGTCCAGCATTGGCAGTTGCCAAAGGGTTGAACGTAATAATTAACGTATCTGAAACAGCATTACACGGACCAGTTGGGTTGTTTGAAGTTAACACCAAACGAACCAAACCAGCAGCTTTATCTAAAGCAGAAAAAGTATAATTAGTAACAAGCGAATTAGCATTAGAAAAAGTTCCA
>Ga0247837_1010126_pt1 | contig 10929 bp, 6 predicted proteins | sample LaCtaG_2_FD_187115 | JGI IMG/M metagenome (GOLD analysis project Ga0247837, IMG submission 187115) | Freshwater microbial communities from meromictic Lake La Cruz, Castile-La Mancha, Spain - LaCruzMarch2015_14.5m | ecosystem: Environmental > Aquatic > Freshwater > Lake | place: Spain: Castile-La... | reverse complement strand
AATCGGAATCAAAGCTTTGAAAAATAGCTGCATCTATTATAAATGCTGCTAAGGTAGTTCTACTATCTTGTAACATATATACATCCGATAATTTAAAGCTTCTATTATTTTCTGCAAAAACTGTCATGTTTAGCTAACTAATATGCAAGTTTAAATATTTTTTTTTATTTTTTTATACAATGTATATAAATTTTACAAAACAAACCTATAAAGTTATATAAATATTAAACACGTTTATAAAATACTTGTATATGGTTATTAGTATTTATAATACAATTATACATACACACATAACAGTTAAACATATTTACTATAAGTATATATATATTTTTGGGCGGAAACCACCTTCCGTAGTATGGAAATGAGCTTCCGTAGGCAAAATTTTATTAGCCGTGAACTGAATTTTTGCTTCCGTAGGCTAAATTTAATTAAAAGTAAGCAAAATTTATTTGTCCGTTCAGTAATATTTTATGTTCGGATATGGAAAAGCAGTAAAAGATATATAAATTTTATTATCCGTATAAAACTATACAATAAAATGGTATGTTTTTGTATTAACTAACTAATTAGAAATACTAGCTTGGTAAAATAGTGTTATGGAATTTTTTCAGTATGTTATTACTTAATAATTTTGAAAGGGAACGGTTTGGTTCAGCGAAAACATTGCCAGAGGCATCAAAATAAAAAATGGGTGGAAGTTTTGATTTTTGAGCTGTGGTTTTTAATTTGAGGTTTGGTTTGGGCAATAGGAAGTTTGTTTTTTTGTTGCCTAAAGGCAATGCGTTGCCTAGTGGTTATTTTGAAAGGAAACGGTTTGGTTCAGCGAAAACATTGCCAGAGGCAAAAAAATAAAAAATGGGCGGAAGTTTTGGTTTTTGAGCTGTGGTTTTTAATTTGAGGTTTGGTTTGGGTTCTAGGAAGTTTGTTTTTTTGTTGCCTAAAGGCAATGCGTTGCCTAGTGGTTATTTTGAAAGGGAACGGTTTGGTTCAGCGAAAACATTGCCAGAGGCATCAAAATAAAAACAGTGCGGAAGTTTTGGTTTTTGAGCTGTGGTTTTTAATTTGAGGTTTGGTTTGGGTTTAAGGAAGTTTGTTTTTTTGTTGCCTAAAGGCGATGCGTTGCCTAGTGGTTATTTTGAAAGGAAACGGTTTGGTTCAGCGAAAACATTGCCAGAGGCATCAAAATAAAAATAGGGCGGAAGTTTTGGTTTTTGAGTAGTGGTTTTTAATTTTACAAAGTATTTTTTCAAATAGATGGTTTCTATGTTTGAATTTAGTATATAATTTTAGATTTGAATATTTGATAAATATTGAATTTTTATCATGTTCTTTCTATTTTACAAAGCAGTTTTGTTTCATTATTATTGTTATTTATAAAATTATTTAAAGTGCCATATCCACAATCAATAGAACTAAAATTAGAGTTCAACCAAATAAAAGAATTAGTTGCTAAAAAGTGTATTTCTACACTTGGTCAGCAATATATTGATAAAATAAAGTTCAATAATAGGCATGATATTATTGAGCGAATGCTTTTGCAGGTTAAGGATTTTAAGAATTTATTGGAAACCGATTTGCCTTTTCCTAATGAACATTTTCACGATGTGTTTCCTTATTTTAGAAAAGCAAAAATTGAAGGTATGTGGTTGTTGGAAGATGAGTTGCATAAATTGAAATTAACGCTTCAATCGTTTTTACAAATAGCAAAATACTTTAGAGATAGGCCCGAAAAATACCAAACACTTCATGCTTTATTGGAAGGTTTAATGTACAATGATTTAATTATTAGGCGCATTGAACGAATACTGGATAATGAAGGAGTGATGAAGCCCAATGCTTCGCCTGAATTGGCTAAGATTTCGGATAAAATTAATGAAAAAGAAAAGGAAGTTCGTAGGAGAATTCAAAGTATTTATGATAAAGGTTTAAAAAGTAATTTTATAGCCGAAGACCTTGATATTACTATTCGTGATGGACGCTTGGTATTACCTGTTTTGGCGGAATTTAAAAGGAGTATTCCTGGTTTTGTACACGATGAAAGTAATACAGGACAAACAGTTTATATAGAACCAACTGAATGTTTTGAAATGAACAATATGATTCGTGAATTACAAATTGCTTACAAAAGGGAACGAGAACGAATTTTATTAGAAATTACCGATCAAATTAGGCCTGAAATACCAGAGTTGGAAAAGAATATTCAGCGCATGGGATTGTTTGATTTTATTAGGGCTAAAGCTCTTTTTGCTATTGACTTAGGCGCTGATTTACCTGCAATTTCGAAACAACAAAATTTGGTGTTACGAACTGCTTATCATCCACTGTTAAAACTCAATCATCAAAAAAGTAAATTGAGCATTGTTCCGTTAAATATAAACATGAATGTGGAGAACAGAATTGTGGTTATATCTGGTCCTAATGCTGGAGGGAAATCGGTTTGTTTAAAAACGGTTGGATTGCTTCAATTCATGTTTCAATGTGGATTCTTAGTTCCCGCAAGTCCTGATAGCGAAATGTGTATTTTTAAAGATATTATGGTTGATATTGGCGATGAACAAAGCATTGAAAACGATTTGAGCACATATAGCAGTCACTTGCTTCGCATGAAATATTTTACTGATTTTGCTGATGGAAAAACACTCTTCTTAATCGATGAATTTGGAATGGGAACCGATCCTCAATTTGGTGGTCCATTGGCCGAAGCCATATTGAATCATATTAACCGAAAAAATAGTTTTGGTGTTGTTACTACACATTTTAGTAACTTAAAGAATTTTGCCAATAACACCAAAGGTTTAATTAATGCAAGCATGCTTTTTGATAATGATAAAATGCAACCGCTTTATCAATTAGAAATGGGTAAACCAGGAAGTAGTTATGCATTTGAAATAGCCACTAAAACTGGACTTGCACAAAGCATAATAAATTACGCCAAAGATAGGGTTGGAGTGAAGCAAAAGCGTGTAGATGATTTATTGATTGAAGTGGAAAAAGAGCAAAAACAAGTGGTGGAATTGCGCCAACGTTATGCTGAAAAGGAAGCAAAAGCAAATGCTTTATTAGAAAAATATTCAGCTTTAAAAGAAGAAATAGAAGTTAATAAAAAGTTGCTGATTAAGCAAGCAAAACAAGAAGCTTTGGCCATTGTCAGCGAAGCCAATAGTAAAATTGAAGCTACAATAAGAGAAATAAAGCAAAACCAAGCAGATACTGAAACGCAACGAAAGGCAAGAACTGAAATAAAAGACACAATTCAAGAGCTGAAAGATTTTGCGAAGCAAGAGAAAATAAAAGAAGAAAAACAAGTACCAAAACCTATAAAAGGTGATATAAAAATTGGTTCAGCTGTAATGGTAATTGGTCAGCAAAGTGTGGGTGAAGTTTTAGAAATAAACAAAACAAAAGCAGTGGTTGCCTTTGGTAATTTGCATACTTCTGTCGATTTAAAAAAGTTGCAAGTGGTAGCTAAATCGTTAGAAAAAGAGTTAAAGAAAATGTCGGAAGGTGTAAACATGAACGACAAAATGAAAGACTTTAGTCCTGAACTAAACATTATTGGAACTCGGGGCGATGAAGCCATGAGAAGGTTAGATTTATTTATAGATGATGCTTATTTGTTAGGCGTTAAACAAGTAAGAATAGTTCATGGAAAAGGTTATGGAATACTTAGAACTTTAGTTAGAGATTCATTAAATAGAAACCCATTGGTATCAAGTGTTCAAAATGAAAATATTGAATTTGGTGGCGATGGGGCAAGTATTGTGATGATGAAAATGTAAATAAAAAAAGGTGTGAAACGAAATTCACTTCGCACCTTTTTTTATTTTAAAATTTTCAACCAAATAATTTTTATTTTGTTTCCAAAACAATAAAAGGGACAATCATCTCTTCCAAACTAATTCCACCATGTTGGAATGAGTCGTTGTAAAAATTTACATGGTAATTATAGTTATTTGGATAAACCATAAAGTCATCACCTTTGGCAAAAACCCAACTCGTACTCATATTTTGCTTAGGTAAAAACACATCTGCCGGATTTTTTACTCCAAATAATTCACTGGCATTATAGCTTAAATTTCTTCCTTGTTTGTATCGTAAATTAGTGCTTGTGTTTTTATCACCAATTATTTTTACTGGATTTTTTACTCTTATGGAACCATGATCGGTGGTAATAACAATTCGTACTTTCTTTTGAGCTATTTTTTTAATGGCTTCAAATAATGGCGAATGTTCAAACCAGCTGGCTGTAATGCTTCTATATGCTGCTTCATCTTCGGCAAGCTCTTTCATTACATTCATTTCGGTGCGAACATGGCTCAGCATATCTACAAAATTATAAACAATTACATTGAATTTATTGCTCATCAAATTTGAAACAGTATCTACCAAATTTTTACCAGCTTGCAAGTTGGTTATTTTGGTATAAGTTATTTTTTCTTTGTAGCCCAAGCGTTGCATTTGTTTATTTATAAACTCTTCTTCATAAATATTTTTTCCTTCATCTTCATCTTCATTTACCCAAAGATTTGGATATAATCTTTCTATTTCGCTAGGCAACATTCCTGCAAAAAAACTATTTCTTGCATAATGAGTAGTGGTAGGTAAAATGGTTAAATAAGTATCTTCACTAATAATATTAAAGTAATCAGTTAATTGGTTTTGAACCATTTTCCATTGATCGTACCTGAAATTATCAATCAAAATCAAAAAAGTTGGAATGTCTTTATCAATAATTGGCATCAATTTTTTATTGATAACCGTATGGCTCATTGCTGGAGTTTTAGCATCGGGTTTCTTTAAGAAATTTACAAAGTTTTTTTCAATAAATTTAACCCAATCGTTATTGGCATCACGTTTTTGCATGGCCAATATTTCGTCCATTCCAGTATCACCACTTTTAGCTAATTCAAGTTCCCAATAAATTAGTTTTTTGTATAGATTTACCCAACTTTCATAGTCGTTTACATCGTACAATTCCATGGCAATTTGCCTAAATTCTTGTTGGTAATTTTGAGCAGTTTTTTCGGTAACCAATTGTTTGCTATCTAAAATACGTTTAAGCGATAAAAGAATTTGACTAGAATTAACTGGCTTTATTAAATAATCGGCTATTTGATTGCCAATGGCATCTTCCATAATATGCTCTTCTTCGCTTTTGGTAATCATTACTATTGGCACTTCAGGTGTAATGGCTTTTATTTGAATCAATGCTTCTAGGCCACTAATACCTGGCATATTTTCATCTAAAAAAATTACATCGTATCGCTTTAGTTTTACAGCTTCTACAGCATCTACACCGCTTGTAACTTTATCTACAGTGTAACCTTTATTGGTTAAGTAAATAATATGTGGCTTTAATAAATCTATCTCATCATCGGCCCAAAGAATACTTGTATTGCTCATTTATGTTTTTGTTGTTTTTGCAAAGATTACTTGTTTACTTGAATTTAAAAATTGTTTGTGATTTATTTACTGTTATGTTTTTAAAAGGTAAATATAACGTGGTTCTTGGAGTTTTAGTTTATTTGGCTTTTGGCAACTAGCAACTGGCTTCTAGCAGGTGGCAATGGGCAATAGGCAATAGGCAATGGGCAATGGGCAATGGGCAATTAGCAAATATCAATGGGCAATTTGCAAAAAGAAAATTTGCGCACGCAAATAGGGGTAAAACATGACAAATTATACAACTTGTGCGCGCAAGTAATGGTATTCAATGATATTTATACATACTTGTGCGCACAAGTAATGGTATTCAATGATATTTATACATACTTGCGCGCGCAAGTAATGGTATTCAATGATATTTGTTAGTATTTGCGCTAACAAGTATTGATAAACAACGTTATTTATTGCAATTTGCGCTAGCAAGGAGTAAATTACAAATACAATTAACAAACGTAGGGCAGACCTATGTTTTTGCCCGAAAAAATGGGCGAATACATAGGTTCATAATAAAAAATGGGCGAACACATAGGTTCGCCCCTACAATTTAACAAATAATTTTACTTTCTAGGCTGTGCTTTTATCCATTTTGTAATTTCATCTATTACATATTCAGGAACATTGCTTCTGTTAAAATATTCATCGGGAGTTGATTTGCCTTCACCTTCCAAAAACAAATGATTTAGTTTTTGGAATGAAGTAAATTGATAATTTGTTTTGGCAACTAAAGCTTGTTTCCATTTTAAATATTCACCAATTGGAACTTGATAATCGCGATCACCTTGTAAAACTAAAACAGGTTTTTTATTGCTTTTAGCCAATTCAATATTGTTTATTTTATTTAAATAATTCCAATAACTAAAAGGATACATAGCAGGCAAACTATCGTTAGGAAAAGTATTTGGTAAATTTTTGATTTTAGCATTTTGGGCTAATAAAGCTAGGTTATCAAAAAGAGCAGAATCTTGTTTTGTTTTAGCCTGAATAGGTTTTAAATATTCAAACTGATAAAGCATTAAATCTTGCAAACTTCTGTAGTTTCCTGCAGCCATTATTGCGCCAGCTACTTTTTTGTTTTGTTTTAAAAACAATGGCATTAAACCTGCGCCTTGGCTGTGTCCCATTAAGTAAATTCTATTGGGATCAACTGCATTTTTTTTGCTTACTTTTTTTACTATTTCGTTTAAATCGTCTAAATATTCTTGTTCAATGGTATAATAGTTTCCGTTTTTATGTTCCTTCATAATTTTACCAAAATAGGCTTTAGTTCTTTTATCGTATCTTACCGTTGCAATGCCTTTATTTGCTAAGCCCCAGGCAAAATCTTTGTAAATTCTATTTGGCCCAAAAATCAAATCTTTATCAACCGGACCGCTTCCACCAATAATGATAATGCAAGGATATTTTTTTTCTTGAATAGGTACTGTTAAAATAGCTTCGTTTTCAAAACCAACGGGGCCAAAAGGAATTTTTATTTCATAAAAACCAAAAGTATTGGCATAAGTAGGAATATTATACATTGGCTCAGCATCTACAATGTAAAGTCCGCTAATTTGCCAATCTAAATTAAACGATAACCTTAATCCAACCGAACCATTTTTGAATTTTAATTTAGTAGTGGTTACATGAAAAGTATCAGAAAAATAATATCTCGTTGCTCCTACTTCTTTTAAATCGCCATTTGCAGTAGCCAATGCTTCCCAAATGACTTGAAACCTATCTGCTGTAGCTCTTCGGTGCATTAATACATCGCAAAAAGTGTATGCTTTTTCGTATTGTTCTGTTTTAAATAATTCAATAATTTCAACTGCTTTTTGTACAGCTAATGATTCGTTTTTTTGAGCAATTGCATTAGCAAAATTGAAAGAAAGAAAAAGAACAATTATAAGTTTTGATAAAGGATTCATAAGTAAATTTTTAAATAAAATATTGATAAAGTACAGCAGAAATAACCAACGAGAAAAACAATATTTCTTTTAAAATGGCCAACCTAGCACTTATAAAATAATTGGCCATAATAATGCTAACTGGAACTGCTATATAACAAACAGTAAATACAATATTATGGTCTTCTATTAAAGCCAATAAAACAGTAAATAGTATAAACAAAGCCAATGTAAATAGTATTCTTCGTGTTTTTACTTTATTTTTAAAATAGTTTATTTGTAACGAAATACCAGAAGCTAAAACGGTAAACAAAATAATAAACCATGGAAAAATTTTGTTCCAATTTATACTTAGCTTACTTAAATATTGGCGATCTAAACTGTTGTTGATAATGATTATTAAATCGTTTAAGTTATCGAACATATAAAACAAAACTCCTGTTAAATAAATGGGCAATAAAATTCCGAAAATAGAAGCCAATAAAAACCGAATGTTAAAGTAGGTCATTAGCACTACACTGATTAAAATAAATGGTAAAAAAACCAAAGTATCGTAGTTAAAAAGCACCGCCATTCCTAAGTATAAACCACTGTCGAGCACAACGTACAAAGGCTTTTCTGCTTCATATAAGTTACACAAACGTTGGAACATCAAAATAATAAAAATATTACCAATTAATTGTGGGCTAAGAAATAATTGCTGCGGGTAAAAACTATTGATTAATACAAAAAACAAAGCAGGTAAAAAACTATCTTTTTCAAGGATAGAATGTTTAATTACCAAATGGTTTACCATCCAAGCTTGAAGTACTATTATTAAAGTAGAAGAAACAGCGCTAAAGTAATAATAATCGTCAAAGGTAGTAACCCAATTAAATACAAATTGTGCCAAAGGTGCATTTATATTTAAGTCGATAGTAATGGTATGCAAAAACGGCAACAAACGAATTAGTACTGTAAAAACAATTAAAAAAACGAAGGCAAATATGCTGTTATTTCTAAATAGGTTGAGCACTTTTTTATGTTTTAAAAGGTGATACGCATTAAGGTAAATCGTTTATCGCGAATGGTACAAGCCAATAACGAATTGGCCGAAATTTGTTTGCAATCGGAAGGAATAACAAGCACACTTGCGTTGATGGCTTTTACCAAAATTTTGTTTTCGCTTTTGCCTTTTACGTTAAATTTATTCATTAACACATCGCCTTCTTGGTTTACATCGGCATTATAAATGGTGTAAATGGCATCGTTATTTACAAAACTAGTTATAGATGAATAGTAACCACCATCGCTTACCGATTGCTGTTCTTTGTTAACTACATCGCCTATTTCAAGCAAGCCATCTGGTTTTACACTTAATAATAAAATATCGTTGTAATTATAAACTACTCGAGTATTTGTTTGCGGAAATCCATTTACATAATAAGTATATGATTGTCTTGTTAAAAAATATTTTTCAGAAATAAGAAAAACACCACCATCACTTCTTGGAATAATTTTACGAATAAAAAGGTCGTTTAAATCCATAGTTTTACTAAACGAAATTTTTTCTTTCAATAATCTTAGTGAAGTCGAATCAAGCACATTTACAAGCGTTTCGGTAGTTTTTAAATCAATGGTTTGGTAAAAATAACCACTGATATTTACTTCATCTTCTATGGAGTAAAAACCAATAATGCTTACTTGTTTTTTTATGTTATTTACTACAAAACCCAAGTCATCTATTTCTACACCAGGCTTCGAAATATCGTATTCTAACATGTTTTGGTTTGCTTTATAAAATGCATACAAAACAAACTTTCTGTTTTCGTTTTTTCTTTTCTTTTTACCAACTTTAGCGAAGTCGAGGATTGTAAAATAATTGCCTTCATTGTCCATATCGCAGTTGGTAGTTCCAATGTCGTTTAGGTTTTCGTTTATTTCAAATGTTTTAGCGTAAATGGGCAGTAAATTATCATCAAATCCATATAAATATAAAGCTGATTTATCTTTATTGTTTTGGCTGGCTTTGCCAATAAAACTGATAGTATAAAACTTTTTATTGATGCTGCTTTTTATGGTTAAATCAATATTGTCGCTTAACATAAATTCATCGATAGAAGCCAATAGCACCATCCCGCCTGTTTGGTTTAAATTCATATCGAGCTTAATAACCAAAAAGTCTATTTTATTAGTAGCAGTATTTTTAGCAGAAATAAATACAAAAATTTGTTGGTTAACTAGCAATACTTTTTCAATAAAAGCTGGAATAGATAAAGGAATATCTTTGCTTATTTCGAGCGAAAGTTTGGTATTGTATTTTTCAATTGACACCCATTTTTTAAAATTATTATCGCGGCACCTAATTAAAAAAGAACCAAATTCATTGCTCCCAATAATTTGAGTATAACTGTTTTTGTTTTTTACTTTTACCGGTTGTCCAAACTCTATTATTTGTGCATTTGCATGCAATGAAAAAATAAAAATAATAAAAATACTTAGCAGCTTATGTTTATACATTATTTTGCGAACTTTAAAAGAGTGGCAAATTAACAAAATCTATGTGTTTTTGGTATAACTTGTTTTAAAAATGAAGATTATTATAAATGGCAAAAAAAATATATGAAACCGCAAAACCGCAGGAACGCGCAGTTTTGGTAGGAGTGGTTACTCCAAGCATGAAAATGGAAAAGTCGCAAGAGTATATTGATGAGTTAGCATTTTTGGCTCAAACGGCTGGAGCAGTGGTTGAAAAACAGTTTTTACAACGATTGCCGCACCCAAGTTCTCGCACATATGTAGGCGAAGGAAAACTAGCCGAAATATTAGAATATGTTACCGTTCGCGAAATTGATATTGTGATTTTTGACGATGAGCTCAGTCCTTCGCAATTGCGTAATATTCAAAACGAATTGAAAGTAAAAATATTAGATAGAAGCAATTTGATACTCGATATTTTTGCAAACCGAGCAACTACAGCTCAAGCAAAATACCAAGTAGAATTGGCGCAAGCCCAATATTTATTACCTCGCTTAACCCGCATGTGGACGCATTTAACCAAACAAAAAGGTGGAATTGGAATGCGAGGACCAGGGGAAACAGAAATAGAAACCGACAGACGTTTACTGCGTGAAGAAATAAGCAAACTGAAAGAACGTTTGAAGCAAATTGACAAACAATCGGCTACACGCAGGCAAAACCGCGATGAGAAAAAACGTGTAGCTTTGGTGGGTTACACCAATGTTGGCAAATCTACCATCATGAATTTGTTGAGTAAAAGTGAGGTTTTAGTTGAAAATAAATTATTTGCAACTTTGGATAGTACTGTTCGTAAAGTGGTTTTTGATAATATTCCTTTCTTGTTAAGCGATACAGTAGGGTTTATAAGGAAATTGCCTCATCAATTAATTGAAAGTTTTAAATCGACTTTAGACGAAGTGCGCGAAGCCGATTTGTTACTTCATGTGGTGGATATCAGCCATGAAAATTTTGAAGAACAATTGAATTTAGTAAACAGCACTTTGCTAGAAATTGGTGCAAGCAATAAAAAACAATTGCTTATTTTTAATAAAATAGATCAGCTAAAAGAACCATTGGAACCAGATGATCCGTTTGGTGAAGA
>Ga0247837_1010118_pt1 | contig 10935 bp, 8 predicted proteins | sample LaCtaG_2_FD_187115 | JGI IMG/M metagenome (GOLD analysis project Ga0247837, IMG submission 187115) | Freshwater microbial communities from meromictic Lake La Cruz, Castile-La Mancha, Spain - LaCruzMarch2015_14.5m | ecosystem: Environmental > Aquatic > Freshwater > Lake | place: Spain: Castile-La... | reverse complement strand
ATCGGCGTGGAGTCGGTGCGCAGTCTGCTTGCACGCTTCCCACAAACAGCCGGCGATGCGCCCCAATGATGTTTTACCCGATGGTGAGTGGCGAAAGGCGGCCTAATGATTGACGTCCTGCTGCTCATCGCCTTCATTGCCTTGCCCATTGCGATGTTTGTGGTCACGCGCAGCTTAACTTGGGTCGCAACGCGCATCGCCTTTGCCTTTGGCGTGGCTGGCAATGCTGTTCAGTCTTCGATCTCACTCGGCATGTCATGGAATATGCGCGGGCTCCAGGCCGTGGTACTTGTCATTTTTGTGTTACTCCTTGCACTGGCATTTGTGCGCCGAGGTTCACCGCGCGGTGGTGTGCGGCGCCAGCTCTTTGTAATAGTTTTGCCGATGGTCGTACTCGGCCTGTTCTTAATTCTGATGCGGGTATTTGCGCCGAGTTCCCCTGGGCCGTTGACCGGAGTTGGCTATTTAATCAAACATACGATCGCCGAAGACAACGCCAAGTGGCTGAACCTCTCATCGCAATTAGCGGCCGGCCAAGATTTAGTATTCAACGGCTACGCCGGTGGGCCATTGATCTTGGTAATGGTGATGATGGCGGCGCTCATATCGGTGCTATCGATGCTTTTACTCGGTGGGGTAAATGAAGTAGCAGTCGCGGTAAATACCGTAATAGGCACCCAGTTCTTCTTGATTGCGCTCGTGCCAATCGCATTTGCACCATTTGCGGAGCGGGTCGTACCCCTATGGCCAAGGGTTAGTGGTGTCGCTTCTCGCGTGGTACCGGCACCTCTTGTCTGGGTAGCCATGTTTGTCGTTGGCATCGCAAGTTCGGTAGTTACTTCGTACGGTCATCTGTCATTCCAATTCGTACTTATAGTGCTCGTGCTCTGGTCCACGGTATTCCTCCTTGGCACCAAGGTGCCCCAGGCCCGGTTGCTCATGACCTTGGTTATCGCAACGACAGCTAGTGTTTGGTTGCCGCTAAATGTTGTTGGCATAGGGCTTATTGCCATCTGTTTCTTCGGCACCATAGTTCGCCGCAATTGGCTTGGGTTGGCACTTGTGGTCCTCACCGTTCTTGCGGTTTGGGATGCGCTCATCAGTAGCACGCTGTATTTACTCGGGATTGATCTACACGCTGGTGGCGGTTCAGGCGATGGCGCCGGCGCACCTGAGCCCAGCACGACTTCAACCTTGTTCCAGGCGGCCGGCGGCACCGAAATCGTGCAGCCGCTGCTCGGCGGCCTGGCCTTGGCTGCCCTGCTGTTTGTTGTTGCTTGGTACACCAGATCCAGGCCCATCCTCGGCTGGCGTGCGGCGATGCCATTTGCCCCAATTGCGGGGATGGTTTGTTACGTGCTGGCAATAACTATTGGCGATGCGATCATAACCGGCGGTGCTCCGCATTACGGTGACCACAAACTCGCATTTGCCGTTGTCATCATGATTATTGGCTCGACTTTGCCAATCGCAATTTTGGCTTTGGAGCCAAATGCGAATGGCATGACTTTGTTGCGCTGGTTCGCCGTTGGCGGTGTGGTGCTGCTACTGAGCCTTGACACCATGTTGCCGCGCGCAATCTCGGCGCTCAGCCCGGCGCTTTGGCCGGCGATCGATAAGTCGGCGCCGGCATTTTGGTCACCAGCTGAAGTGAGAAACACCCCGAACCAGACCATCGACAGCCTGCCCTTGGCTTGTGTGTTTGCCCCCACGGGCGCCACGGCACCAGGTGGGCAACCCGATGGCCAACTCGCCTATTCCTGCACTCGTTTACTTATCGGCCTAAACGGACTGGAGGGTCGAGTTGGGCCGTTGTCTGAGTGGTTGCTCAATGACTGGCTCGGAAATACCACGAGTTGGAATAATCGCTATGAATCCTTAGCCGAGGATAAGTGGGGCGTAGCTAATCGGCAGGTCATCTTGATGAACTCGGATAAATCGGTGGCAGGGCTGGCCTCATTGCAGTCGCTGCTAGATAGTTACCCACCTACGCCTAAGTGAGTGAGAATTGTTCTCGAGTCGGGCGGCCTTCAGCGAGAAATCAAAGTTGCATGCGCTCCAAGATATCTTGGTAAACCAGTTTGGTACCAACCGGAAGCGGAGTGTGCTTGAGCGGCCGGGTATTTTCCGCTGGCCCGGTGGCATTCGATGGGTTGAACCGCAAATCGAGTACCTGATGGCTTGAACTCGGGTGACTACCGAGTGCTACAGGAACCTTGCGCTTAGTAACCGACTGCATGGTGCGAATGAGTTGACTCAGAGCAACCGGTTCACCCGATGCAATTAACTTGATATTGCTCCGACTTGCCGCGCTGGTGATCCAGTAAGCAACTTGGTCGGCGGCATCGTCAACGAAGATGTAGTCGCGGATAGTGTCGAGTGATACGAAAATATTGATCGGTTGCCTAGTAGCGGTGGCCATCGCCAATTGCGATATCAGGCCTTGGAGTTTGCCAAGGTTTTGGCCGGGGCCATAGACATTGCTGAATCGGCCGATGATCACTGGGCAAACTCCATCAAGTTCGGCTGCAGTAACTTGCTCCTGCTTAGCTTTAAGTTCACCGTAGGCACTGATCGGCTTGATCGGGGTGTCAGCCGAAAATGGTGAACCGGTCGAGCCGGCATAAACCCCACCGGCAGATGACACCAGGAAGAAAACCCCATTCCCCTTGAGTGGGTTGGCCTTTAAAGCCTCAACTAGCGCGGTGAGGGTGGTGAGTTCGGACTCGACTTTCGCGGGCTCGGTCGAAACGGTGGCTACTCCGGCGGCCCAGATGATCGCCCATGGTCGGTCTGCCGCCGCTTCGGCGAAGGCCTTGGCCGATTCATTAAGAAGTTCTATAGCTGCGCTGGTGTCATCCCAGGGGATTGCGGGGCCCGCGAAGGTGATGGAGTAAGGTTCTTGGGCTAGTCGGCGTGCAATGGCGCCGCCGATCAGGCCACCGGCACCGATGGTCCAGGTGATCAATTTTCGTCGTTGCTCGCGGGCCGATTACTCGCGGCCGGATCGAAGGTGATCGCTGGATCACGCACCACCACGTACAGCGGCTTACCAAGTGACATGTTGGTGGCCGCACCGATGTATTGGGCTATGACACCAAGTGAAAGCAAAATTGCACCGCCCACGATCATGAGCGCAACAAATATCGAGGCCCAACCGGTCACCGGTACATCACTCGTTAGGCGCCCTATTAGCACCCAAATTGAAGCCAGGCCACCGAGAATCACGAAGGCAATACCGAGCATTGAAACAAGAATCAATGGCTTGGTGCCAGATGAGATGACTAACCGGCCGAAGTGGGAGAAGAGCCGCCGGTAGGAGTAACTACCGGCGGGCCGGCCCTCATCACGTGATGTGACCGGGCAGGTGGCGACGTCGGCAACAACCCAGCTCAAGGCCACATCAAGATAGACACCGGTGCCGGTATAGGCCGCAACGCTGCGACCAACCTCACCTAGCACCAACCGGTAACTATTGAACTCGGCGAACTCTTGGTCGGCCAAGAAGTTAACAAATATGCGCTTTGCCAGTTTCGACCCGGCATTGCGCAATGCGCCGTGCGGTGGTGGATTAGTTGGCGTGCCATAAACCAATTGCGCGCCATCGGTGTAAGCCGTGTCGATCATGTTCGCGATGAAAGTTGGATCTTGCTGCCCATCTTCATCCATCGTGACAATCCAGTCACCGCCACTTGACGTCATGCCGGCCAGCGTTGCTGCGTGCTGGCCAAAGTTACGTGAAAGCCAGATCGGCCGAACCCAGGAATATTTGTGGTGGAGCTCGCGGATAACAGCGTCGCTATGGCCAGGCCCGCGATCCCAGACGAGCAGCACCTCGGCCACCTGAAATGGTCGGCCCTGCGGGGTGGTTTGCGGCTTGGTGAGGAGTTCGAGTTCATTGATCAGGGCGGGAAGGGTGGCTTCACCCGAATAGACGGGGATAACCACGCTGATGTTTAGGGCCAAAGCCGCCTGCTGCTGGCCACCTAAATTCTCCTGCGTCACGTTGGCGAGTCTAGACCGGTGCGAAACAAGCCCCTGGCTCGCCGCGTGGCATCGGCAATTTTCCCTTCAAGAAGCTGATGGGCCAGCGGCAAATTCCCATTCCTATGCTCGCTGGCGCAGCCGATGAGTGAACAATGCATGGTGCCAATCCCCTAGACTTTGAGGGTGTATCAATTACCTAGTCCAGCGTGACTAGCGACATGGTGGTTCGAGTTACTTCAAAACTGCCTTATGCCATTGCAGCCGTGGGTGCCGTACTCGTTGTAGTGCTGTCGTTCGGCGTGTTCTTCAGCCAGACCACCATCACTAACGATTTATCCACTTACCTTCTTCCGGCGGTCGCGCGCGAAAATAACCTCGGGCTGGTCTACGTCGATTATCTTGACATTAAGCCACCTCTGATTTTTGGGCTTTTCGTCCCGTGGGTCGCAATCTTTGGCTCATCGCTGCCGAGTATGTGGGTTCTTTACGCCGTGCTACTTCTGTCGCTGTTCGCTGCTTTTTTCATCGCGCTGCGTCAAGAACTTCAGCCGTGGCTAGCAGTAACCGTTTTTACCTTCGGTGCAATCGCGGTTGTCTCATTCTCGATGCTCGAAGAGTTTTTCTTCGTTACTGAAGTTGTCGGTTCAGCTATCGCGCTTTGGGCTCTGGTAGTGGCGCGGTGGCGTGGGAGCCACCTTGGGTGGCTTTACGGCGCAGCCCTGCTCTTAGGCGCGGCCGGACAGGTCAAAGATGTGTTTCTCTTTGCTCCCGCGGCTCTGCTCCCAATCGCGTGGGTGCATAGGTCGCGAATTCGCGCAATGGGCACGCTAGTCGCTGGTGTCATTTCAGCTTTTGCACTTACGACCTTGCTGCTCACCTGGTGGGGTGATGGTGTGCTGCGGGCCTACTGGGAGGTTCTACAACTCAAGCGTGGAAGATTCCCACTGCCGACGCCGACAGATTTGCTCGACCACGCTACTGAACATGTCTACCAACTCTGGCAGTGGCTTCCGTGGATTTCAGTTTTTGTGATTGTCTGCGCAATCACCATTGCTTCGAGGGTGATTCGCGGAAGACGCGGACAAAAGTCATCATGGCCGTCGGCGCATCTTTCAGTGGGTGAATGGATGCTGATCTTTTACTTCGCTGCCATGTACTTGGGTTTCCTCTGGCAGGGTTCAGCACTCCTGAAGTATTTCGCCCTAGCCTTAGTCTTTCCCGCCTACTTGTTTTTGGCGGTTCTGTTGCGACATTTTTGGCCACCGTTTAACGAATACAAACCGGTCACTCGAGTTCTTGTTGGAATTCTCCTGCTCGTGGGCATCGCTCCGTCTTTTCAGGCAATTTCATGGGCTGGTGGGCGCGCGACCTCCCTCATTAGTCCAGCCATTGTTGACTTCATCCCAAGAGCGGAGTCTGAGGATGATCTGGCACTTTATGATCAAATACGGGAACTAGCGGGACCTGAAACTTGCTTGCACGTCGCCTATGGCTTTTCAGCTACCACGTATTACCTCTATACGAAAATCCCCCCATGCACGCGGTTCACCCTTCCGCCACTGGTTACCCAAACTCCGGCTCTCTGGCAGCCCCAGGCCGAGGACTTAGCGGCGCGACCCCCAGGCATTTTGGTCGTCGACCCCTTATTGGCAGCAGGCGAGGACGCCGTTTTTCCCTATAGCGAAGTAGCAGCCCGGTGCTACCAGCAAAGCCCTAACCAACCAATCGTGTACCTACCTCGCGGCAATGCGACTGCCACGCGTGAATGCATTCTGAAGACCGTGCAACTCTCAAAGTCATGAGGACAGATGGACAGCACCCTGTTCGCTAGTCAAGCCCGGTGCGAAACGAGCCCCTGGCTCGCAGCGTTGCGTAGGCCGCGCGCCGCAGCCCGGTTTGCAGGTGCCTGCCGAAGGCGGCCCGGGTGCGCTCGAGGTGGCTTGGCGCCGGCGAGGCGGTTGCGGCGTAGGCATGCTGCCACTGTTTGGTTTGCTCGAGTTGGAGTTTGGCCAGCCGCGTTGACCAAGAACTGCCGCTGACCCGGAAAGCCCCAACGGATTCGTGGCGGATGACCACGTCACCTTTTGGTGCGACCTTTGCGTAGGTGCTTAGGTCGAGCATTAAGGGGTTGGAGTCATCCCATGGCATTGCCGCCAAGAGCGCATCGGTGCGAAATAGCACCGCTAAGGGCTCACCTATTACATTGGTGCCGGTGACATAAGCGGTGCGAATTACCTCTGGTCCCGGTAATAATTGTTTCTTTACCCCCGATAGACCGCGATTTGCGTAGAGCACCTTGCCATTCGCATCGACGATGTCGCGTTGCGCAATCGCCATCACCGCGCTGGGGTTGCGCACTAGATCAGCCAGTTGTTTTTCGATCGCATCAGGGTTGAGCAGGTCGTCTTGGCAAATCAATTTGATGAAGTCGCCGGTGGCTGATTGGGTGGCTGCCGTCCAGTTCTGCGCTGCCGTTGTGCCCTTGGGCATGGTTTGGATTTGAACTCTAGGGTCGGTAATAGTTGCCAAGAAGTGAGGTGATTGATCACTTGAGCCACCTTCGGTGAAGACGATCTCCAAATTGGTGTGGGTCTGGGCGAGGATGCTGGCTATCAGGTCGACCAGATGGGGTAACCCGTTAAATACGGGCACGACGACCGAGACCAAGGGCTCCACGGCACTAGTATCGCGAACTATGAGCCGGCCATCTGCAATGCGCCTCGATGGCGCTGCGGCCGGTCAACGAGTTAGTTGGGTCGGCTGGGTCTCGATCGGTCTTATCTCGGCCGCATTGTCGATCGGCCGGTTGCTTTGGGCGAACCCGTCGGCTCTAAGTACTGTGCTCTGGGCCGAAGACGGTGCTTTCCCGCTATGTGTGCGCAAGGTGGGGTTTTTTAGTTGCCTGGTAGATCCATTTGCGGGCTACTCACTTTTTGTGCCGCGGGTGCTAGCCGGCATCACGGGGTACCTGCCGATGGATGCCTGGGCGGCATCGACGAATGTTATTGCTGCGCTCTTGGCCGGTGTGGTTGGTGCTTTGGCCTTCATCACCGTGCGGAGGTATGGGGTTGGGTTAGTCGCAGGCATTGTCATCGCGCTCTTGCCTGCCATCGCACCGATCATGGGTTTCGAATCACTAAACGTTATTGCCAGCTGCTACATGCTCCTTTTATTTCTAGTGACTTTGGCTCTGGCCCTGCCGAGTTCACCGGTGCGAGTGTGGTGGCTCGCTGCGCTGCTACTCATCACCGCGCTGACAATCCCCTCAGCAGCGCTGCTGTTGCTCATTATTTTGGTGCAGGTGATCCGTAAGAAGTTCGAACTGCGCGCAGCCGTAGTAATGGCGGTGGCACTGATCCTTGGGCTGGCTGTGCAGTTATGGTTCGCGCTGACAGCAGTTAAGCCTCGTGCGGTCACTGTCGGCTGGGAGTCTTTTCAGGCTTGGGTTAATGCGGTACCGAGCGCAATCTTGACCTATTGGCCCGGGCTTAATTTGGCCGAAGCGCAGGTCTTCACCAACTATGTTTCGCGCCCCTCTGCGTGGACGGGCTATCTGGTTGTCGCTCTTATCGTCGTGGCTGGTGTTTATCTGTGTGTGCGTACCTCTGATCGAAAGTTTGCCGCCGGGCTCCTACTACTGGCCGGAGTTGGTTACGGCGCGTTCCCGAGCCTCATCGGATTCGCGAATAACCGTTATTTTGTGGTGCCCTGCTTACTCTGGGCCGCGGCACTGTTTTTATTACTCGACCCGGTACTGCGTCGCACGTCGCCGGCGGTGTTAGCTGTCGGGCTGGTAGCGGTGCTGGTGATCTGGCGGCCGGCCCTCGCTGTGAGCGCGTGGCGATCAACACCAGCACCGGTGTGGTCAGACCAGTTAGCCCTGATGCGGGCCCGTTGCCTGGGTGACCCAGGGGTCACAGAGCGCATCTTCTTCACCCCCTACTGGCCACCGGATTGGGGTGGCGCGCTTAGTGAGCCGACGACCACCGAAGTCTCTTGCCTGCAGGCGCGCAAATGGTGACAGGTGAACAAGAGTTGACGGGTGCAGCAGGACTATCCTGTGGTTGTGTCCAAGTTTCGCAAGCTGTTGACTGGCACTCACATTGGTTCATTAGCCTCCACCATCTATCCGGGCCTTGACGAGAGGCTTTGGAACCGTCGGCGCGATCGCGAGATGCGAGAAGAAGTCCAGGCAGCGGGCTATCGGTCTTTACCGACTTACGTGCAAGTGCCGGTGGCTGATCGACCAAGCCACTTGATTGTTGTTCCTCCAGAAGGCCCAGGCCATGAGTCATGGCGGGCGGGTACTCGCAACTTCTATTATGAAGCCGCACAGTCGGCACGCGAGAAGTTCGGGGCAGAAAAGGTCACAGTATTTGCCGTAAATCCGGATGAACATGCGGAGCATTGGCACGTACGTCTAATCAAATTGGCGCATGAAATAGGTGCCACTCATATCATCACGCATATTGAATCGGACCCAAGTAGCAATAACATCGCCTGGACTTGGGATGTGCTTTGGTCACAGCTGGCGCCGACCTGGGATGGCTGTTTGATGGGAGTGATGTTCGACTCTTCGTTTACTTGGATCACAAATAAGAGCAGGCGGCTAGCAAGAATGTCGCCGAACTTCCTCGTGGTTGATATTTGCATGCCTATGGATAATTCAATGGTCAGTGGGCGAAGTGAAGTTGGACCTGTCAACATGCCGGTCTCTCGGGAGTCTTTGAAGTTAATTGACGACCGCATTGAGGGCCTCCCAAAACTTTACGATGTGTCGTTCATCGGTGCGCTATATCCAGATCGTGTCGAAGCATTGGATCGGCTTCGTGCGGAAGGTCTCAGAGTCGCAGTGAACCCGCATCGAAATGACGAAACTCGTAATTTACAAGATTCGCGAAATAACCAGCCCAGCTACCTTGACTACATGGCAGGTTTGGCGCAGAGTGAAATGACAATTAATTTCTCGCGCTCAAGTGCGGGCCCATTCGAGCAGATGAAAACTCGGGTGATCGAGGCTGCCTTGGCAGGAACTTTGCTCCTAACAGATGATCAAGATCGCACCCGCCTCTTCTTCAAGACTGACGAAGAATATGCCTACTTCAACTCACTGTCAGACCTACCAGAAGTAGTTCAGAGACTTATGAAAGATCCGATAAAACTTAGAAGTATGCAACTCCAAGCGCATCAACGGGCCCGTGAAGTTGCAGATATGAGTTTTTGGGGCGGCATTGAAGAAGGCCTGCACCAGCGCGGCCTGCCCGCCTTTAAGTCCTGACGAACTTGCCGGAGGAGGCGATCAGCCACGCCAGCATCACCGTGACCGGCAGCATGCCAAATGCTGCGGAAATGATCACCCCGAAGGATCCGCAGACAAAGTAGGCGGCGATCACTGAGATCGGCAGGCTCGAGTAGTTGCTCTTGCGATATACCCAAATCGGAAGAAGTAGAGCGGCTAACAGGACCAAAGTTCCGGCCAGGCCGTTATAGATAAGCCAGTTGAGCAGCCAATTGTGTGGGTCACGCAGCGTCGTCGCTGCATTTGAGTCATCGACTGGGCACTTGGGTAGGTAAATGTTCTGACCGTTATCAACGATCATGGTGCGTGCCGGCGCTTCTGGTGCACCCGTGCAGATCGTGTAAAGCACACCGGTACCCGGACCAGAACCAAACGCTAAGAAGCCGGGGTTCACTAGGTGGTCGAGAATCAGGTCGTAGGTAGCCAGCCGCGCTGCCGAGGTGCCTTCGCCCGCGTCCTCGTAACCAACTAGCTTTGCGGCGCCGGGTACAGCTCGCGCAACTAGTTCGGGAACCGACGGTGAGGCCGCGGTTGGTGTTTCGGGGGTGCTGATGGTTGTTGGTGTTTCGGGGGTGCTGATGGTTGTTGGTGTTTCGGGGGTGCTGATGGTTGTTGCTGCGTAGGACACAACTAGGGAGGCCAGCAGGGCGGTGGCCGCGAGCAAGATGAACTTCCACGGCGCGAACCACTTGCGTTCACGAAGAAGGGCGATAACGGCGCAGAAGATGAACGTCACAAAGGCGGCGCGCGAGCCCAGTTGCATTCCCCCGAGCAGGAAGATGAATTGAACGACCCGTAGCCCATTTGTCGATCGGGGCCAACTTCCCCAAACGATTAGCCCGATGCCAAGAATCACCCCTTGTAGGTCACCTCGGTAGGAAAGGACGCCATTATCGCCGCCGCCAAGGATGTCGCTTTGGAATGCATTAAGCAGGCCCCAAGTGACCGCGAACACCCCGACTAGCTGCAGCAGTGTCGCAATTCGTAGTAACCAAAGCAGCCAGCTGAATTTAACCCGCCGAAGGGCCAGGGCCAACAGCGGCACAATCGCAAGGTAGGCATATGGGGCTAGGTCACGCACGATGAGATAGGGCTCCTCGTGAGCCCCGGTCACCAGTACTTGGATAACCCGCGCCAAGATGTAGAGCACAGGGATCATGAAAACAAGAATTATTCGAAGTGGCAGCGCCCGAAGCAGGCGCAAACTTGGTAGCGCGCTCAAAGCCCCGAGTGCAAGCAGGGCATCTGGTAGGTAGAGCCCGTTGATTGGCGTGCGAATGTAGGCGCCCCAGCGGCCAGCTGCAACGTCAATGAAAAGGGCGGCCAGCACCAAAATCGCCGGCATCAGGACAAACCAGTTTCGGGAATCAGTATTAGTGCCCCTGGCGGTGCTGGTTAGGGCGGGAGGTTCTGAGTCGATTCCTATTTGTTGACTCACCGTGCCCCCCCCCCGCGGACACCCAAAACTGAGTAACCCTCTGAGGTTACTTCGGGGAGTATGTCAGAAGACCGGTGAAGAAGTCCCCTGCTAGGTGGACATAGGGAAATTGAGCGTAGATAGTGCTGCCACTTACCGTGCTTATTAACGACTATTTCATGGAGATGTCCGAAGAGTTGACTAGGTCAGCCGCGCAAACCCAGCTTGCGCC
>Ga0247837_1010116_pt1 | contig 10936 bp, 10 predicted proteins | sample LaCtaG_2_FD_187115 | JGI IMG/M metagenome (GOLD analysis project Ga0247837, IMG submission 187115) | Freshwater microbial communities from meromictic Lake La Cruz, Castile-La Mancha, Spain - LaCruzMarch2015_14.5m | ecosystem: Environmental > Aquatic > Freshwater > Lake | place: Spain: Castile-La... | reverse complement strand
GAGTTCTATTTGATTCGATGGCCGCTTTGATGCTTTGCGAGCCAGTACCGGAACAGAATGCATCGAGTTTGTTCTGTGCCATTCTTTCGTCAACGCGGCCAACAATGACCATCACGCTGAATTCATGTTCGTCGCCACCACTGCGAGCAAAGGCCAAGTCGTAAGTGATGGACGCAGGCATGACAACGGCAATGGGTGGGCTGATCTGATCGGGCACTGTTGCTGATGTTCGCAGCCCGGTGATCGTTGCAAGGTTTGTGGCGATGCCGGTGCGTATCGCCGAAACGTCAGCCATCAGTTTGCCGCAATCTTTTTGAATGGGCGAATGAGCATCGCAACATCGGGGTCAACCTTGCCGACTCTAATGGCGCCCATGTCTCCAAACCCTGCAACGCCTAAGGGTGAGTCTAAGCGCTTGAAAATTCTTGACGCCTGAATGACTGTTGCCTGGGTAACTTGAATGGGAGTTGGCGTGAAGCCATAGACACCTTGGATGCGCACCGTTGCTTGCCGTTTGTAGATTGGCAACAAGTAGTCACCGATCATGCGCAAACGTGAGATGGGAAAGGCGTTGCCGCTGACCCGTTGGTTCAATGGCTCGGTCTGGTAATCGGTAGCCGCCAAGGTAATCAGGAAAGTCAGTTCACCGGCGTCGTCTAACTTGACGCTGACAATGCTGGTCAGGTCGTCAACGTCCACGACATAATCATCATTTGGCTGGAAGTCGCGGGTTGCCGTTCCTGAACTAAAAAAGTTTCGATCGCATTCAGCGTCAATCATTCGACTTGCTGACTCCACTGCCATTTCCAACAAGGCATCGTCAACAGAATCAGTGATGCGCACAGCAGCTTTGATCTGGGTCAAAGTGCAGTAGCCGTTTGTTATCGCCACTGGGTCTCCTCATAAGCATTGTGAATGTGGGTAATGACTGATGTTTCAGCAAACCAATGTGGCAGTCTTTGGTTCGGCCAATGGCATGTTGCCGGGGGTTGGTCAATATGTAGCGGCACGATGTCGTTGCGGAACATCCGCAATAACTGCATCGGACTTAGCGCCAGATGTGTGCCGATGTCGTAAGTGCCCACAGGTGCGGAAATGGCGGCCAAATAAGCGGTGCAAACGTCATCTGTGTGGATGAAGTCGCGGGGCTGATCTGAGGCCGCTGTGAGTGCCTTAAATCCCGTGAGGTGCCGCACCAGTTGTGGGATGAATCCACGGTCATCACGCACCGGGTCACCGTAAACACTGAACAAAGTCAGAGTGGTGTGACCTGCAAACATGCTCTGCTGCGCAGCCTTGGTGCGAGTGTAGAAAAGCGACTGCGCATCAAAGCCGGCATGTTGCCACCAAGTCCCGGTGTTGATCACAGGGACGCTGTTGCGGTCAGCCCAGCGCACCAAGTCCTCATTGAAATAAGTAAAGTTGGTGCAGGCTTGCCCATCCTTTGGATTAGGTGCGGCCAAGTGAAAGATCACATCAGCGCGCAGGTCTTTCGGGATGTCTCTGCCGATTGCTGTGAAGTCAATCCCGGCATGTGTTAAATGCGCCAACATTGCCTGACCAAGGTGACCACTTGCGCCGGTCACGCCTAGGCGCATGACTACATCTCCACCGAAACATAGTTCCACGAAGTTGCAGATTCAGTTGGCTCAATGCCTAACCTTGTCAGCAACTCTGACCACACCGCTGGAATGTCAACAGTTGGGTCACTCGCTTCGACAAATTCATTGACATGTTCACAACCAACAACAATCGCTGGCGTTGCGTGAACCTTGACCCGCTTGCACCCTGTGTAGGCAAAGGCAGGGCCGTAAAGTGTTGCAGCCTTTTCCCGTGCCAGTTCAACATCTAAGGCGCTACGGCGTAGCACATTGGCCGTGATCAGGGTTGCCGCGATCATGATGCCAGGTTGCGCCGCCTCGATCTCTGCCGGCGTTCCCACCATGCCAGCTGCGCCGGTTGGTGCGTTCTGACTTAACAGAATCAGGCGGTCAATGTCGGTGTGTTCAATCTCATTAAGAATGTCGGCAATTGCGTTGGGCAGGATCGTGTCGTCATCTGAGATTGTCCACAACCATGCACCGCTGCCGATGCTCAAGCCGCGTTCCAAGTTGGCAACGCCGCCCGTGTTTGACGGTTGGTGCAGGTAGGTCACCGAGCACGGCGCGTTGCTGAGCAAGCGCAAGGGCGCCAATGCGGTTTGATCAGGGCAGTTGTCGGACACGATCAACTCACATTGGTTGGTCAGTTGTGGCGCCAGACTTGCAAAAAGATTGGCAACCTCAGGACGACGATATGCCGGGACGTAAATAGTAAGTTTCGGTTGCGTCGTTGACTTGGCAATCACCGTTGTCTTTGCTTCGGCAACCTTTGGCGTCTTGGCCAATTCTTTGAGATATGGTCGCCAATACTTTTTCCACACTCTGTCAGCGTCGTATTCGAGTGCGTGTTTGCGCGCCTTGTCGCTGCGATGCTTGCCACGGGCGTAAGCCTTTTCAAGGGCGTCAACGATGCTGGGAATGTTTGGTGTGGCAAACCATGACAACTGTGTGCCATCCCAGTAGGGCTGGTTCTCTGTCAACCAACCGTCACCGAGCAACTCAGGCGATGCACTGAAGTCATTGGCCACGGCCACAGTTCCACAAGCCTGCGCCTCAAGCAGGGTCAAACCGAAACCTTCACCCATTGTGCTGGCCAGTAGGACATCGGTGCCGTTGAACAATGCCGCCATCGCCTCGTTGGGAATACCGTTGTGCATGGCATGTTGGCTGACGAACTTAAAATCATCCTGATCTTGCAGGCCACAGGCTCGCAGTAGGAAGTCAAGGGCTAGGCCGCCATAGTTGCCAAAACGCTCCGTGTGTAGATACAACCGAACATCGGGTTTGTCTTGAGCAAAGATTGAATACGCCAAGATGTTTTCAGCCCATGACTTGCGGTGAATACCACCGGCGCTGCTGGCCTTGTTGGCGTTAATGATTGACACCACAAACAAGCTGTCGGGATCGTCATGCTTGAAGTTCATTAGTTCGCGCCCGGTTTGGCCTTCATAGGTTGCGCCTGGGGAATACATCTTGGTGTCAATTGCCATTGGGATATATAGCGCATCAGTTAAACCGGCGCGCTGCATCTGCTCAAAGCCAAACATGGTCACCGCAATTGGTGTGATGTTCTCACGCTTCAAGACTTCCAAAACATTTGGTGGGAGTGGCTGATGATCCACCATTGTCCACACACTTGTTGGGACGCCTTTCCACATTGCCTCTGGCATTGTCCATGCATCAAACAGGCAGATGACGTGGGCAGGCAGGTCAGGGTTTTCGCGTTTCCATGTTTCAAAGTTTGCGCGAACGGTGTCATTGGAATACGACTCTATTCCCATTGGAAATATCGGGATGTCATTCCATTCACTGCGCATACCTTGCAAGCCATAATTGCAGTTGACGGCGATGGCGTGACCGTCAAGTTTGATTCGTTCAACCGCTTGCGCTGTTTGTGTTCCGTAGCCAGTTCCGCACCAGGGCGCGTTGCTGTGCCACAACAATGCCATTGAATTATTCACAGGGTTCTCCGTTCGCAGGTTGCGCAGAATTTGCAGGGGTGAAGTGTGGGAGGCCAGTCCTGCGCCCCGACCTCCCACACAATTAAGTCACTGGTGCAACTGACTAAGCAGTGCCACCAATGAAGTACTTGACAGCATCGCTGCCGCCGCCACCAAGGTCACCATCAAGGCGAATGGTTGCGCGCCATGCGATTTGATCGGACAGGAAGTAAGCCTCATCCGAACGTACAACTTCAATGCCGCCAACAACGCGAGTTATGAATGCGCCCATGTCGCCGAACAGGACTGACTTGACGCCAGTTCCCTGAGCTGCAACATATGGATTTTCAAAAACGGGATACCCGAGCAGCGATCCGACCATGCCTTCGGCGGCGTAGGTCTGGAACAGGTAGCCTTCGGAACCCTTGAGTTGACGAACGCTGCCCATCGTTGCGCGGCTCATCATCCAGCCTGCACCGGGTTGCGCCGCGTACAGTGAATCAACTGAGTGCATGAGTGAAATCAGGTTGTCCGCGGTGAAGGCGCCCGTTACCCCGGTGCCGCCACGAACGCCTGATCCAGCTGCGGTCACAATTCCGTTTGGCTGAACCGTTCCGGTACCCAGAGTCAGCGCAGAGTTGGAGGCAGTACCCAAAGCAACACCCATTTGAGCGCCAAGGAATGCCTGCAAGTCAATGCCGGTGTCCTCAACAAGTTCACGCGATGCAACAACGAGTGTGCCGATCTTGTGACTGCGCAGTGTGATGTTTGCGAACGTTGGGTCGGAGACTGCAAACGTTGCACCCTCAGCGACCGCCGTGCCAGTTGGGCGTGTGCTTTGAACAGGCACCTTAATGTCATTGCCGCTGTTGGTGTTCAACAGGTTGACAACCGAACCGTCAAGCATTGGGCCGGTCGTAATCAATTTCTGCTGGATCGTTGCAAGGAATCCCTGCGGAACGGTCTCTGGGCCTTTTGTTGCGGTGTCAGTGTCAAGTGCGCGACGTTCGAATGTGTGCGAACGAATCTCGCCACGCGCCATTGCACGAAGGATGTCGGAGTCGCTGCGAACATCGGAACGTACTGCATCGGTGCGAACCTCTGGTGCGAAGGACATTGCCTCTGCAACTTTGGCGTCACGCATTTCTGCACCGCGAACCTCGTTGATGTGATCCTGGCGATTGTCCATTTGCGCGTTGAGTGCATCCCATGCGGTCCGCTCTTCAACGGACAGTTCACGCTTTTCTGTTTCGGCGCGCTCAAGGTATGAACGTGCTGAATACAGGTCTTTGTTCTGGGCTTCAATAAGCCGTTCCAAGTAAGACATGTTTTCTCATTTCGTTTGTTTGAATTAGTCGCAGGCATGACAAGGGCGCGGCTCCGCTACCCAACAACGCTGACCGGCTCCGGCCTTGCGCTAGTGCAGTGCTGGGAATCGCACCCAGTTGCCTGACAGTTTCACTGTGTGGTCAGGGCTTTCTATTCACTGCGATAAATCAGATGTTCAATTGCTTTGCAATCAAATCCAATTTATTGATCAGAATCCCCATCGGCACATTGGCCTCGGCGGGGACTTCCTCAAGTTTTCCGGCAGCACTATCAACCACGGTGCGCAGCAAACTCGCCTGATCGTCTGACAACTCACCAAGTTCTAGCGCAGCAATTGCGTCAGTGAGTGCATCAAAGTCAGTGGCGGTGCGGCGCGCAATGAGTCGCAGATTGCGAACGCTTGCTGTGGTCGCAGGGTAGGCCGCGGTTGAGGTGACAACCGAAACTTCATGCAGGCGAACTTCATTCAATGTGCGTTCAGCGCCATTGTCGCTCCACGAATCACGCACGGTAGAAAATCCGAAACTCATTGTGTTGACGGTTCCATTTTGAATTAGCACGCGCAAGTCATTTGCGTAAGTAACATCAGGCAAATCGGCTTCAACAAATAAACCGTCAGGGCGATCCTCAAGGCGCAAGGTCTTTGACCGCGTTGACGCAAGCACATGTAAGTCAGAATGATTGACAAACATTTTGATGTCGTTGCGTGATTTAAGTGAGCGCGTGAAAGCGCCAGGGGCGATGCGCTCAACGAATGGCAACGGCAAACTTGGGCTGTCGTATTTGGCTGCGTATCCCATGAAGGTCATGCCATCGCCGGTATCAGCTGCGCGCAACTCCAAAGGTTCGGTGTCAATAGTTCTAATCTCAAGGTCGCTCATTGTTGTCCTTCCTTGCAAACGGTTTGATTCACGTTCCAGAAACCTGATTGCAGGCTGTGGGTTTAGTGGGTTGATTCCCCACAAGTAATGCGCCACCGCGCCGGCGCCGGGCCAGTCAGGGTGATTGGGGTCATTGTTTTTTGGTGCTCGCAAGTCAACGGCATGACGCTGTGACCAGGCATAGGCGCGAATGATCTTGTCATCACTGATGTTGCCGTCAGCCATTTCACGCGCTTCGCGCACGGTGGCATCGGTAACGCCATCACCAGCGAAACCTTCACGCCGTAATTCAAGCCCACGCGCTGCCGCCTCTTGCATGTAGTTTGGCGGTGTTGCCCGTGTCTCAATAATGGCCGGTGCTGTTATCTGGTCAGATGGTGGCGCCGGCTGGCGTAGTTCACGATTAGCCACATCAGTATTAGAGTTGCGATCATTGTCACTGTTTTCGTCAGGTTGCCACGCGTTGCAGTAGTAGGCGCCGTTGACGTAATCATCCCATCGGGTGCAATATGCCTTATCACCTTGAATGTTTGTCTCATCATAAAAAAAGCAATTGCCACAGGCGCGACCATCGGGAACATCAAGTGCCAATGCTGGCCGGTAGTTCTCGGGCAACACCCGTTCGCCACCTAGTTCCATATTCTCAGCAATGCTGACGGCCACCATCTGCGCAATCGCGTCAGCCTTGGTTTGGTGGCAACCAATAACTTCACCGTCATCTTTGATGGTTGCCCAACCGCTGCAATCTGCCGCTTTATCGGTAATGAAATAGGGCATCAGGCTTCATACCTTTGAATGAGAACGCCAAGTTTCACGCCGGTCGGATCGCTCAATGCAAACAAACCTTCACCGGGCAGCAATTTCAATTGCAAAGTCTCACCGGGGTCAATGTGCGGCGAGTTGGCGGTGCCGGCATTGGCGCTTCCATAGTGAATGTAATGATTTGCGCTTTTGTTCATATTGTGCAAAGTCACAAACGCAGGGTTGGCCAATGCCTGCGCCACAAGTTGTGCGTTGACTGTGCAACTCACAATGCTGTTCGTCATGGTCATAGCAACTCCAATGTCAAAAGTTCGTGTTCAATCGCTTGCCTTACCCAACGCGCCACCAGTTCGTCACTGGGATAACGCACACCAACGCAACGCCCTGTTGTGGCCTGTGCGCCGCCAACTTTGCCGGTGTAGCCACAGGTGCCAACAATCGTTGCCTTTGCCCGTGTGCGGCCTTGTGCCCCGCCTGTGTGCATCGTGGGCACAGGTTGCAGCTGTTGTTGTGGTCGGCGCCGTGGTCGTTCGGAACGAATAAACTGGGCGTGACCGGTGACAACCTCAGGGTCAGGTGGTGGTGGTGGGCCATCGGGTGAACCCGACGCCGAACCTGTCGAAACCGAAACACCAACAATGCTGCCGGCAAGTTCGGGCGCACCAGCTGCACTACCAGTGGAAACGGTAACGCCAGTGACGCTGCCAGTGTTGCCTTCAACGCCGACAACCGAACCGGTTGACGTTGATGAACCAATAACATTGCCAGCAAAACCAACCGCACCAAGGGCGCTGCCGGTCGTGGTACTTGACCCTGTTGCCGAACCTGTAAAACCTTGAGTGCCTACAACTTGGCCGGTGCTCGTTGAAGTTCCAACAATGAAGCCGGTGCCTAGACCACCCAAAACATCTGTGTCAAGACGGCCAAGGTTTGCGCTGTCAAGGGTAAACAGCCCAGCCATGAACTACGCCACAGATTCAGACAGGTTGCCGCCGGTGATTGTGTAAGTGCCATCGGTTGCAAAAGTCTGACTGGTATCCAATGCGCGTGAACCGTAGAAAGTGCCGGCGGTTCCTGCCGACCAGTAACCAAGGTGTGTGATTGTTGTTGACCCTGGCACGTCAAAGACAATGCTGCCAGAGTTAGCAACAGAACCGGCACTTGGTGAAGCCCATCCCGCAAGTTCGCGCGTGTACGGCGAGCCGGTGACTTCACTGGTGCCAGTGGCGCCGGGGTCTGCGGTGTGAAGTGACACATGCGTTGCCACGGCCGTGAGGCCACCAAGCATGACATTCTTGCCGCCTGTATTAAGTGCCATTAGTTAGTTCTCCACAATCTTTGTGATGTTGCCCTCGGTGTCGCGCTCAATGTTGCGCGTGCGTGGCGTAGCCTCTGGCACGTTGACGTTGACAATCGGTGCAGGCATTGAACGCAAACCCTCGGCCAATGCGTTGGCAATGTCCTCTGGGTCATAGTCGCGGGCGCCAAGATAAAGCGATTCAACATCAACGCCAGATTCGCCAACCTGCGAAGCGTTTTGCAACTGCACACTCGGCAGGCCAGTGTGTTCCATTGGCGGCAAGTCAAGTGCAGCGACAACATCATTGGGATTGAAACCAACGCCAATCAAACGCACAGCCATGCCAACACGCTTGTCAGTTTCCACAATGTTTGCAGCGGCCAAGTCAACGTGAGACAACGGCACGCGCATCACGTCGCCGCCTTCAACGTTGCGCAAATCCTCAAGGCGCCTGATGTCATTGATGTTCAAAAAACCAGCCTGAATCCCTTGCGAGTAAGCGGCGTATCGGCTTTGAATGTCGCCGCGCAGCAAACCTTCCATGTTGAACTTGAGGAACGCCGCCGGTGAAATTGGTGTGAGCAGACGCCCAAACGCTTCCTCAAGCTTGTAAATGATTGGGCGCAGCGTGATCGTGACAAATGAAACGCTGTCTTGCTCTTGGCTTGCATAGGCGCGGGCGCCTGGTACTTGAGACCCAAGCATTGAGGGCTGGATTTTGAAAATTCGCGCCACTTCCTCGACGGCGAATTTCTTGGCCTCAATGAGTTGTGCCTGTTGCGCATCATCGGACATGCGCTCAAACTTTGCACCGCCGGTGAGAATGTTTGGCCGGTGTGCGTTGCGCATCCCGTGACTGTTCTTTTCAAACTGTTCTTTAAGCCGGTCAGCCTGCTCGCTGGTCATGTCGCCAGGGTAGGAAATGATGCCAGAACTGACAGTCCCTTGGCCAAAGTAGCGCGCAGAAAATTCGTCAAGGGCGCGGGATATTCCCAGCACGTCTTTGAGTTGGTCAACGCGTGACTCACCTTTGATGTCACCGGCCTTGCGCATGTCGGTTATGTGGATCATGTCCTCGCCCGGTATGACAATGGCGTTGTCAAACAGAAACTCAATGAAACCTCGAGCGTTGCGCCGTGGAGTCACGCGCATTGGGTCAAGGTTGGACAATGCCAAAACGCTGCCGTCAGTATCGCGCAAGACGCGAGTGTAGGAATTGCCAGCGAGTAACATTGAAATGATGATGGTTTGGTAAAAGTCACTGCGGCCAACAGTGGGATCAGCCTCTGGTTGATCCACCCACATTGGCTTTGGTCGAAATGGTAGGCGCTCGCCATTGGATCGGTAGAAAACATCAAGGGGCAAAGTGGAAACCGTGTCTGCAATTAACCGAACGGCAGAATAGACAACGCCGACTTTCATTGCAGCTGTCTGATTCATCTGCACACCGGCAAGGGTTTGCTGACTGAATGTTTGGTCAGAAAGGAACAACGATTGGTAAGTGATCGCCCGTTCCTCTGTCGCTGGTTTGATTAAACGACCAAGCATCACTCACGCTCCATTACAATGCCAAAGAGGACAAGACCAAGACCGGCGACAATTACGCCAGCGGGAATAAACACCAAGGCTGCGCCAAGCGCAATTGCGACAATGCCAGCAACTTGCAATGCATTTGCAATCATTGGTGCTCCTTAATAAAAGTTGACATCGGGTGCATCAGGTTCGTGTTCGTGCACCCAGGTTGCGCGATCAAACGCCATGACAAAAGCAACCGCCGCGTCAATCTTGCGTGGACTATTGCGGTGCTCTTTGGTAATGCGAGGGCCTAAACGGTCGGTCTTGACAACGCAATTGTTCAGGTGTCTGACAAGTGTTGGGTTATGATCGTGCCGCACATTGCCAGACATCACGGCGTCGTAAGTCTTTGCCGTTGCCGGCACCATGCGCGCCGGACTGCTGGAGTTGTATTCAACAATTGGCAGGCCTGCCGCTGCAAGTTCCTGCATGGAACGCTGCCAGCGGAAAGGGTCACACACAACCTCAGTAACATTGAAGTCACGGCAAGTATCCATGATGGTTGCCTCGACTTGTGCAATGTCAACACGCCAGTCATCAGTGTCGTTTGGTTGTTTCTCCCACGATTTAATCAGCCACGCCGTCGGCTTAGATTCCACGGTGACGCCAACCAATGCAGTTGAGTCGCCAGAAAATGAACCGTCAAAGCCAACGATGATGGGCACGGTGTGGTCAGGTGGTTCAGCCTTTGGCAAGTTATCCCACGCGCCAGAGGGCAACCACGCTGTTTGTGCGTTGACCCATTGATTCATTCGTTTGGTGCGGAACTCGTTTTCAGGTGTGCGCTTGACGGCAGATTCAAAGTCCTCAGGGTCTTGCAAGTCACCAAAGCCAGGGTTGGCAGCCAACCACGATTTCTTTTCGCGGTGGTCGTCGGCGTCTTTGCTCTGCCACCATGCCATAAAAAACGATGGATCATCAACTTCACCGCTGGCAACCTTTTCGCCGTACTGAAATAGTCGGTAACAGGTGGAGTCTTGGCCGGTGCTGTCACCTTTCACGCCGGCGGTGGTGATGCCCAGGGTGAGTGAATCAACACGCGCAGCCTGCGCCAGCGACATCACGTTCCACAGCTCGTCATTGGGTGCGGCGTGCAGTTCGTCGTAAAGCACCAACGTTGGTGATAAACCCTCTTTGGTGAACGCCTCAGATGACAGGACGCGGTAAACGCTGCCGGTGCTCGGCACCTCGATGGCGTCACGGTAAGTCTTAGTGATTGCTGCCAACTCTGGTGAGTTTTCCACCATTGACTTGGCACTACCAAAAACAATGCGCGCCTGGTCGCGGTCAGCGGCGCAGCTGTACACCTCGCCGCCACGCGGGCCCATGATCAAACCATGTAAGGCGATGCCGCTGCCAATGGCTGACTTGCCATTCTTGCGAGCAAGACCAACCAAGGCGGTGCGGTGCTTCAATCGTCCATCAGGCCGGCGAGCGAACAAATGAGAAAGCAAGTCGCGCTGCCACGGTCGCATGATCAAAGGTTGCCCGGCGTTGCCGCCAATTGAATCTTTGACTTGTGGACACATCTGCTCAATGAAGTCGCAG
>Ga0247837_1010110_pt1 | contig 10944 bp, 11 predicted proteins | sample LaCtaG_2_FD_187115 | JGI IMG/M metagenome (GOLD analysis project Ga0247837, IMG submission 187115) | Freshwater microbial communities from meromictic Lake La Cruz, Castile-La Mancha, Spain - LaCruzMarch2015_14.5m | ecosystem: Environmental > Aquatic > Freshwater > Lake | place: Spain: Castile-La... | reverse complement strand
GTCGGCGTGGAACCTGTTTGAATCTCCTCCGCACTGCGCGCCTGGTCTTGATTGACCGAGCTATCGAGGGCGAGCAGGAAGCTCCGCGCGTGGCGGAAGAAAAGGATCGGGCAGAGCACTGCGGCGGTGAGGCAGACGGCGAGCGTCGTTTCATTCGAGAGTCCCAGGCCCATCACCAAGAGCGCATAGAGGGCTCCGGTGAGGATCACCGTGGCGCCGTAATTCAGATAGATCGACCCGAGATAAAACCCCGGCTCCCGCTCGTAGGAAAAGCCGCAGTGCGGGCAGGCCTCGTGCATGCGAAACCAGCCGCGGAAGAGCGGACCGATCCCGCACCGCGGGCAGTGGAGCTGCACGGCGTGGGAGAAAACGCGAAAGCGTGAGGGGAGCTCGGGCATGGCGCAAAACGGTCGGCGGGAGGGTGCCAGACATCAAACGAAACGCTGGAGAAGGTATCATCGGCATTGGGGGCAATCGTGGCCAGCATCGGGCGGCCGGCACCTTGAGCGAGGCGTCGTCGCCGGGGCGTCATGACGCGCGGGCACGACACCGGCCTGCCGGGGAGGCTACAATTCGGTCGGCATGACATACGACCAACTCCCCGACGAGTGGAAAGAGTGGGTGAATCTCACCCCGCTTGAGCGATTCGTTCGAAGCGAACAGCTGTTGGTTGAGTACGTCGCCATGGGAGGCACGCTCGACGCCGACCCCGATCCGACAAGTCCTTTTGACGTTCCAGACGCATGGCGTCCGGACGCTGCTCATGGGCGGGTAGGCCTGCGTCTTCTACGGCGCGGCGCAGGTTAGCAAGAACATCGATTTGTTACTGCTTGCGGACCGGGATAATTTCGCGAGGCGCGAAGCCCGCACGCCTGAGCTTTTGGTCGAACTCTGTGGGCATTTTGACGAACGAGCCCGCGTTCTGGCCAAGGACCGTCCGCTGCTCAAACTTGCCAGCATAGGAATGCTCGACGACCTGCGGGCAGCTTTGGATGCCGAGGTCCGCGTGGAACAGGCCCTCGACCGTGTCTACTGGGAGCCGCTGCGGAAGGAGCTTGAACAGTTCCGTCGCGAGCATCGCGACGGAGAGTGGTGAACGGCGCCGATTCACGTAAAATGCTCCCATGTCTACCCGCAACCGAAACCGTGAGCCCCGCACACCCTTCGAGGAGAAATACCTCGCCGAGGCGCGGCGGATCTGTCTGGAGACGGTGCCTGATCCGCGGTACGAGATTTTCCTGTTTGGGTCGCGGGCCCGCGGGCATTGCGAGCATGGCAGCGACGTTGACATCGGGATCGCCGGGCCCGAGCCGCTTCCCGACGGAGCGTCACACCTACTTTGGCTCCTCACTGAATCCGACGTGCCGTGGCGGTGCCAGGTGGTTGATTTCGCGCTGGTGACTGATGAGAAATTCCAGAAGCATGCCTACGAGGGCCGCGAGATATGGCGAGCGGCGAACTAGGCCAGGACAACATCCAGCGGGCACTGAAGGGCTTTGCTGAACTGCTCGCCTTCGACAGCGAAGACCTCTCGGACATTGCGCGGGATGGGATCGAAAACGGCCGCATCCAGAAGTTTGAGTTTTGCGCGGAGCTGTTCTGGAAATACGTGCGGTCGTGTCTGCAGGTAGAAGGGAAAGAAGTGCCCAACAGTCCGCGGGGCACGCTCAAGGAGGCGCTGGCCCGTGGCTTTCTGCGCGATGCCGAATACCCGGCAGGCATGCAGATCTATGAAGACCGCAATACGTGCAGTCATATCTATCGGCAGGAGATCGTCCCGCTGATCCTCGCCCGACTGCCGGCGCATCTGGCTCTCATGCAGGCAGTGCTTGCCCGCCTGCCCGCCGCCGGATGAAAGGTGCCGCCGGGTAAATTGCGACAACACGTCTTATCGGAAGCCATGGCGGACGACACACGCTTCCCTGTGGAAATTGTGCAAATCACTAGACCGCGACGGTCTCCATTGGATTCGGGGCTCGCACGTCAGCGAAGCCCATCTGGCGAAGTTGTTTTTCAAGTGCGAACAACGATCCCGGTTCGCCGTGAACCAGTCGGACGCGGCTCGTTCCGGCGACGGCTCCTTGGAGAAGCCATGCGAAATCGTCTTTGTCAGCGTGGCCCGAGAATCCCCTGACCTCTGCTACGTCGATCCACTTGTTCCAATTTCTGCCGTGAAATCCCACAGTAGGACGATGTGACAGAAGCTGTGCACCGATTGAATCCGGTGCCTGATAGCTGACGAGAACAACCGTCGAGCGAGGATCGTCGATGTGGTGTTTGAGATGTTGAACGATTCGACCTCCCTCGCACATCCCGCCGGATGCAACGATGATGCACTGCTCGCGTTGCGTTGACTTATGCCGTGCATCGTCTTCGGATTCCAGCCACTCGCATTGGATTTCTTCGATTTCAGGCAGTAGGTGGTCTTTGTATTTAAGAAATACCTGGTCGATCTTGTGTGCCAGTGGACTGTCGACGTAGATCGGAATACGTGGCAGAAGTCCTTTGGACATCCAGAGTCGCAAATAGGACAAGACGAGATGGGTCCGTCCGAGGCTGAATGCAGGAATCAATATTTTCCCGCCACGCTCCAATGTGTTCGTGACAATCGCCGACATCTTTGCGGACATAGCCCCAAGAGAATCATGGGTTTTTCCACCGTAAGTGCCCTCACAGATAATCAGGTCGGCTGCCGGAACCGGGGAGGGTTCAGCGACGTATGGCACTCCGCGACGGCCCAGGTCCCCTGTAAAGACGATCGAATACGCTCGGCCATCCATGGAGCCTTTGAACTCAATCATCGCACTACCAAGGATATGCCCCGCGTCGATGAAGCGGATCTGCACATCAGGGTTTACTTTGGTGGTCTCGCGATAATTGACGCCTGAGCACATGCCGATCACCCGGTCGACGTCTTCGTAGTCGAAGAGAGCCTGCCCCGGCCTTGAATCACGAATAGCGGCCAGCATCAGGTTTTCGTTTTGATTGATCCGTGCCGAGTCCTTCAGCATCACCTCAATCAAGTCCCTCGTTGCCGGAGTGCAGTAGATCGGACCGCGGAAACCTTGCCGGACCAGGTTCGGGAGATTACCGCAATGATCGACGTGTGCGTGGCTGAGGAACACCGCGTCGATTGTCGACGGATCAAAGCCAAAGTCTAAGTTGTGCCGCCTCGAATCCTGACGCCGACCTCGAACAAGTCCACAGTCGAGAAGAAAGCGATACTCACCGAATTCTAAGAGGTGCATCGAGCCAGAAACGGCCTGCGCGGCGCCGCAGAAAGTAACTTGTGGCGGTTTCTTAGGATTCCTGACTGCGTTGGGACTCATCTGTGATTTCAGCTCCAGTTGAATTTCATTTCCGGAGGACCCGGGGAAAAACAGGCGCTCTTGGTACGTTGAAGTGGGACCGTGATTCATCGTCTCCGTGATCCATCGTCGCAAGGATAGTCCGGTCAATGGCACGTCCCATTACGATGTCTGAGCGGAAGAGCGACCGTGAGCCGGTGGTCTACCCGCCAACTGCATGCCCGCGGGCCGGCTGGGTCCAGTGAGCGACACAGTGTCGCGGGAGCACGCCCGCAACCTTTGGCCACAGAGGCTCAAAAAGGCGACAGCCAGCTTTTCAGAGGGCCTTCTTAGAGACTCTTGAGGCGGATGTTGCGATACTCCGCCCACATCGGCTTGCCGCCGTGGAGTTGCAGGGCCAAGACACCCTTCGCGAGCGCTCGCTTCGGGTCGTTGTCGGTGAAGTCGAGGATCAGCCGGCCGTTCAGATAGTGGCGGATACGGTTGCCTTCCGCCCGGATCACGACGTCGTTCCAGTCGTCGATCTGCATCAAGTCTTTGAAGGCCTCCTGGTCGATGAGCGTGGTCGCCGCCACCTGCTTGCCCCCCTCGGCTTCCCAGGTGGCCTGCTCGCCAACATTGCAGATCCGCGCCCGTGAGCCCTCCTCGTCGTAGATAAAGCCCGACACGTTCGGAAACGTTTCCTCGTTGCGGATCTCGTGCTGGTAGCCGCGGACCACCCACTTGTTCTTGACGGAGTTGTCGGTGATGTGCTTTGAGCGGTATTGGATGCCGGAGTTGTTGGTGGCGTTGCAGCGGAACGAGAGCCGGAGATCGAAGTCACCCTCCTCGCCCCCCTGCCAGATCAGAAACGTGTTTCCTGCGGCCACGTTCTCCGGCGTGGTCTCGCCGTGGATCACGCCGTCCTTCACGCTCCACAGCCGGGGATCGCCATCCCAGCCCTTGAGATCCTTGCCGTCGAAGAGTTGCTGCATGCCGGTCGGCTCCGCCGGAGCGGCGGCGGCGACCGTGGCGGTGGCCTCAGCCCGGGCGACGGCCACTGCGGCTGGACTGATCACGCATGCGAGAGCGATGACCGCATGAGTCAGGGCAACGAGGACGAGTCTGCGGAGGCTGCCGGACATCATGGATTCCCTTCGAGGAGGTGTTGCATGCGAACCTTCTTAAAGAATACTGCCCGAATCCCATCGGCTGCAACCGGTCCCGGCTTCATCCGGGCCGTGATTCAAACGCCCTTACCAGTCAAAGGCTCCGGCCAGCCGTCTGTTAGAAAGCCCTAGCGGCGAGGCTTCGCGACATCCTCGGGCACGACGATGTCGAGCGTAGCCCGGCCCTTGGGGATCTCCGTCTTGAACACATAAGGGGGAAAAAGCTGCAGCGGAAACTCTCGTTCGCCGAGCTCGCCGTAGCCGATGACCTCGATGACGACCGGCCCGCTCACCGAGCCGTGCGTGGCGCGGGTGCGGAACGTGCCGTTTTCGATGGCCGACACCGACTGCGGGCCACGATTGCCCTGCGAACCGTCGGGCTCGATCGTGATCAGGCCGTTTTGCACGGGCGTGTTCTTCCAAGCCACGCTCCCGGAAACCTGCGTCCTTTCATCGGTACGGCCACATCCTGCGGCACCGGTCAACGCTGCCATGATGACGGTGATCATCACCGTTGCGTGGCCGCGGTTGAGACAGGGGGCCGCGGGCGGTGTCTGCTTCCCAGACTCGAGCGGGGATGCCGCGTGCAGGAAGGTCATAGGCCGTCCGCCCGCGATCCCAAACGGCGAAACGTCGCGATGTCGATCGTCTCGTCGGTAAATCGTACGCTGCCGTCGGCGTAGGCCATCTGGCAGCCGCCAGGATGCCGGCTGCCGAAATACCGAAGCTGCTCTCTCCAGATGTCGATGCTGGCTCTGTAGGAGTAGACGTCATTCCAGAGCGAACCGTTGATGCTGTAGCTCGCGGCCAAAGCCGTCGACCCGATCGTAGTTCCCGATGGGCTGCTTCGTGCCGTGCCGGCCCAGGACGGGCGACTTACGCGGCCCAGCGGCAAGTTCGCCGGATCGACTGCAGCGGCGGCCTCCTCAGAACACAGCTGAAATTGGAATCGGGATTCACCCAGCAGAAACTGTTTCGAAGTTCCGTCGGTAACGTCCTTCGGCCGCACCGAGCCGTTGATGACGATCGTGCCGTTGTCGAAGTAGTAAGCGCTGTTTACAGCGAACCATGAATACCCGTCGCTCGGCTGCTTGCCGGCCGGCACGGTCCCCGTCCATTGGCCACCGCCCGACACGCCGAAATAGTCGGTATTGGGCACGTTTGGCAGGCTGCGCTCGTGCGACGGACACTGGAAGTCGCCATTGGGGGTGTATGCCTTGTCGCGATTCACGCTCGGGTAACCGCTGTGGAATCCGGAGAAGTCGCCGTTCCGGTGCCGGAACGAGTCGTAGCGGGCCTGGTCGCCTTGAAAAGGCAGCACTCTGACGGTCCAGGGGGCGCCGTCCAGGGGACTCGAAGCTCCGACGAAAGTCTACCGTGTGTTCGACGGCTTGGGCAACGCGGAGTTCGTGAATGCCGGAGGGTAAACACCAGTCGCACTCTCATGGTTGAGGCAGGAAAGGGCGAGCTGTTTCAATTTGTTCGAACAGCTGGCCCGCCGGGCGGATTCGCGGGCTGCCTGCACCGCTGGCAGGAGCAGGCCGACAAGCGTGCCGATGATCGCGATCACGACCAGGAGTTCGACGAGGGTGAACGCCCGCCGTGTGGGCATTCCAACGTGGTGGCGTACGGCAGCAACAGTGACACCGGGCATAACCACCCCCAATTTCAGCAGAAAGCTTGTGAAAAGCATGCGTCGGCCGTTCGGAAAAACAGCCTTCCAAATGGGTATGTCACAGCAATCGGTGATTTACCGAACCGGTGACAAAACCCGCCAAAGCCCAGAGGAAAAGCCCAAGGTGTAAGGCGGGCCTCGGGCGGTTGGTGACGGCCTCCAGGCGGCGGTAGACTCCTCCCCATGACAACGCACAAGCCGGTCACTCCGGCGGCTGATTCGCCCGACCGGCAGGCGGCATTCGTCGCCCTGCTCACCGGCAGCCACGGTCGGCTGATGGGATATCTCATATCGTTGCTCGGCCGTCGACACGACGCCGAAGACGTGCTGCAGAAGGCCAGCGTCACGATGTGGCAAAAGTTCGATACGTTCGAGCTGGGGACCGATTTTCTGGCATGGTCATCGACCGTCTGCTTCTACGAGGCGAAAAACTTCCAGCGGCTGTCGGCCAGAATGCCCCTCTCCTTTAGCGCCCGTCTGCTCGAAGTGCTGGCCAGCGAAAGGCTTGATGACCTGGGGCATCAGGAAGAGCGGCTGGCCGCGCTTGATCGGTGCATGAAGGCGCTGCCCGAGCGGGACCGTCGGCTATTGCAGGCGGCCTACATCGACCAGACAGGGATCGCCAGCCTGGCAGAACAGCTGGGCCGTGCCCCGCAGACGCTCTACAACCGGCTGAATCTGCTCCGCAGGTCGCTCGCCGACTGCGTCGCACGACGGCTCGCGGAAGGGGCCGCGGGCCACGGATAGTGTGCGAAGAGCTGGCAAGATGCAATCTTGCCGCCACGGGGGAGACTTGCCGCCGTGGCAGCAAGTTTTTAACTTGCTGTGAGCCAGGACCGGTAAAACGCCCCCCCTGGATGACATACAAGGAGTGGAGGACTCTAACCCTCATTGCCCCCACCCCGAGCGACCCCCCCATGCCCCAGCATGCCTCTGGACCTTCTCCGTCCCTCGACCTCTCCCGCCTCCACGATCTCATCAGCCGCCATGCCGATGGCCTGATCGTGGAGGACGAGCATCGCGAGCTGGCGGCTGTTCTGGAGGCCGATCCGACGGCGCGGCAGCTCTGGTTTCTGAGAAACGACATCGATCTGGGGCTCGCCGCCGACGCCGAACGAAACCGTGGCGGGGTCGTCGGGCCATGGCCGGCGGCCACTGCAAGACGAGAACCGCTGCCAGGGCCGCGGGCCGCCGCTGCCGGCGCGAGCATGGCACTGGCCGGCATTGCCATCGGCATCTTCGGGGCGTCGGCCGTCTGGGCGCTGACGTTGCCCGGGCAGGGCGCGGCCGGAACGACGATTCCCGTGCTCTCTGAGAGCTTTGAACGTGGCCAGGCCAAGACGGTGCCCGGTCTTCCCCGTGGGCTCGCCGATCCTGATGGCGATCTCTGGCGGGGCGACGAGGCGCGGGTCGTGACGGCGATGCAGGAGATCGAGCCTGTGTCAGGCAGCCGGATGCTGCGGTTCGAACGGGCGACACATGTCGGAGAAAATTCGCCGAAGAGTGCCTGGAGCGACGTCTATCGTCTCGTCGACGCCAGGCCGTATATCCTCATGGCCGAGGGCCGGCCGATAACGGCCCGACTGGCGGCCGACGTCACGATGGCGGCCGACGCCTGCGGGCCGGATGAAAAATATTCGGCGAGCGTCCATCTCTACGCCTTCGACCGAGACATCTCCGATGCCCCACAACCGCTGCCCCTCGAATGGGTCCGTGAAAACTGCGTGGCCTCGGGCACAAAGAAGGTGCCGCTCGAGTGCGGGCAGCAGGGCTGGCGGCGGGTGACGGTCGACGCGTCGCTGCCCCCCGAGGCGAAGTTTGTGCTCTTGCATCTGTCGGCGGTGCGTGACCGTCCCAAGCAGACGAGCGAGCCGGCGGTCTTCGCGGGGCACTTTCTGGACGACGTCAGCCTGGAACTCTTCGTGGGAAACCAGAGGCAATAATGCGATTTTTTGGCCACAATTCCACGCGTGCGTCTGCCGTTTCGCGGCGGGCCGTGCTTCGCGGCGCTGGAGCGGCGGTGGCCCTGCCGTGGCTTGAATCGCTCGGTCCATTGCCCCGGGGCCAGGCCGTTGCCGCAGACACGGCCAGCGGTGTCGACAGTGCCGCCGACGCAACCGCTCCGCCGCGGCGAATGGTCTGCGTGATGGTGAACACCGGCATCATTCCGGAACACTTTTTCCCCAAGGACCCGGGCCGTGACTATTCGTTGAGCCCGTATCTCGAGCCGTTCGGCGGCCTGCGGAACGATTTCACGGTCTTGAGTGGCGTGTCGCATCCAGACGTGACGGGTGGCCACTGCGGTGAGCAGGTGTTTTTGACGGGGGCCCGCGACCCGCGGAGCGTGACCTTCCGCAACTCGATCTCGGTCGATCAATTCGCCGCCGAGCAGATCGGCAATACGACACGGTTTCAGTCGCTGGTGTTGGCGGTCGGCGAGCGGCACGACGGGCTCCTCTCCGTGACGCGAGACGGCGTCTTCATCCCGACCGAGCAGCAGCCCTCGGAGGTCTACCGAAAACTCTTCCTGCCCGATACAGCCGAGCAGTCGACGCGGCGGCTGGCGGAGATCGAGCGCGGGGCGAGTATCCTCGACTTCGTGCTCGACAAGGCCCGGCCTCTGGCCCAATCGCTGCCGGCCACCGATCGGCAGCGGCTCGACCAGTATTTCACGAGCGTGCGAGAACTGGAGCAGCGGTTCGATCACGCGAAGGCCTGGCAGGCACGCCCCAAGCCGGTCATGGGCGAATCGCAGCCCAAGGATATTCCCGACCGGGCGCAGATGGTCGAACGGATGGAACTGATGTATGCGATGGCGCGGCTCGCGGTCGAGACCGACAGCACCCGGTTCGTGACGCTCTACCTCAATCCGCTCGAGATCACGCCCAAGCTCCCCGGCGTGAGCAACCGCACGCATTCCCTCACACACCACGGCAACGAACCAGAGAAGCTGGCCGAACTGCGGCGGATCGACGAGGCGGGCCTGGGGGCGCTCGCTGGATTCCTCCGCGGGCTTGCCGGCGTGAACGAAGGGAACGGCCGGCTCCTCGACAACACGATGGTGCTCTTCGGGTCGAACATGAGCAACGGCAACGCCCATCTCAACACCAACCTGCCGATCCTGCTGGCCGGCGGCGGCTTCAGGCACGGCCAGCATTTGGCGTTCGACCAGAAAAACAACCTGCCGCTGTCCAACGTGTTTGTGTCGATGCTACAGCGGCTGGGCCTCGAGACCGATGCGTTCTCGTCGAGCACGGGCACGGTCACGGGCCTGGAGATGGTGTAGTGGTGCGTCTGCTGGCCGTGGTCGTGATGGTTGTGCACGCAACATTGGCTGTGGCTGGACCGATCGCGGGGGCCACGGTACAGGCACCCTCACGGGAGTTCTTCGAGAAGCATTGCGTCTCCTGCCACGATGCCGACACGAAGGAGGGCGGCCTCGACCTGACGCCGCTCGCCTTTGACGCTGCGCCGGACGGGGCCCGCGGGAGCGACGGGACCCACGACTCGTTCCACACCTGGGTCCGCGTGCACGACCGGATCGCCGCCGGCGAGATGCCGCCAGCAGACGAAGCCCGGCCGACCGAGGCCGACAGCGCGGCCATCACGACCGCGCTCGACCGTTGGCTGATGGCGACGGAAGCGGAGCGGATCGCCACCGCGGGCCGCGCCCTCTACCGCCGGCTCACGGCGCAGGAATACGAGTCGGCGCTCCGCGATCTTCTGGCACTGCCGGAGCTGACTGTCAGGCGGCAGCTGCCCGCGGATGATTTTCGCCATGGCTACGAAAAGCTGGGGGAATCGCTCGACCTTTCGCCCGTTCATCTCGCGAAATACATGGACGCGGCCGAGGCGGCCCTGCGGCAGGCGGTCGCCACGCGGGCCGCGCCGCCGCCGGTCTATCGCAAGCGGGTCTATCCCACGCAGATCACGGAAACATGGAACTGGCTCGCCCGCGGCGACGCGGTGCTCCTGAAAGACAAGCAGCACGATGAGTCTTTGCCGTTACCCGATCCCGAGCGAAACGCCTTCGAGGGAGCGGAACGCGAGGCCCGGGGCAAGATCGTGGATGCCCTCAAGCTGCGTGACTACGAAGGCACCGTGGGCGTATTCTCCGGGCCGGTCGATAACGACTGGCGGTTCACGCTCCAGTTTGCGCCGGTGCATGCCGGAAGGTATCGCATGCGGATCTCCACCTGGAGCTTCCTGTGGAACCAGGGCCTGGTCGAGTCGGCGGCCCGCACGGAAAGCTTCATGCTCTCGCTCTGGCTGCCGGAGCCGGGGCCACGGTTTCCGCAGAGTCCATCTCGGCCGCTCGGCATGTTCGATGCGCCGTCGATCGAGTCGCGGGTGGTTGATTTCACCCGCTGGATGGAGGTCGACGAGGAACTGCTCTTCGAGGTGGGCACGCTCACCGGCTTCGGCAAGGGAGTCGGTCGCTGGGTCTCGCAGGAGAATGGGAGCACGTCGGCCTATGTCGGTCCCGGCATCGCCATCGACTGGCTGGAGGTGGAGGGGCCGCTCCACGAGTCGTGGCCGCCCGAAAGCCATCGACGGCTGTTTGCCGACCTGCCGCTCGTGCCCTTCGATGCGAAGACGAGCGGTCGCCCACCGCACCGCGAGCCGGTGAAGCAGATCGTCGGCCATGCCTTTCCAACGAATCGGGAGCTGAAGAAAGACGACACGGCTCCGCCGCTGGTGTCGGTGGCCAGCAGCACCACCGAGGCGGATGCTCTCCGACTGCTCTCAAGCTTCATACCGAAGGCCTTCCGGCGCGACGTGACCAATGACGAGGTGCTGCAGTATGCCCACC
>Ga0247837_1010104_pt1 | contig 10948 bp, 10 predicted proteins | sample LaCtaG_2_FD_187115 | JGI IMG/M metagenome (GOLD analysis project Ga0247837, IMG submission 187115) | Freshwater microbial communities from meromictic Lake La Cruz, Castile-La Mancha, Spain - LaCruzMarch2015_14.5m | ecosystem: Environmental > Aquatic > Freshwater > Lake | place: Spain: Castile-La... | reverse complement strand
ACTGACCTAAAAAAAATACATTTTTATTTTTTTGTAGATAATTCATGGATCTTATTATCTCATTTTTATATTGTAATTTTTTCATGTTAAAACAATACCCAACTTCCAGTGCCGTGATGAGGGTATGCTCTCTTATATTTATAATAAATTACATCTTTATAAATTTTACTCTTTTTTTTCCATGCTTTGTCGGTTGGTGTGTTTGTGCTTAAGTTGTTATCTTCAATAATAAATTTTATAGGTAAATTAAAATTTTTACTATATTTATATACCTCATGAAATTGTCCCGTTTCATAAGTCATGTCTCCAATAAATACCCAAACTTTTTTTTTACTCTTTTTTATTTTTAAACCAAGAGCAATGCCCATTGCTATAGGCAAACCCCCACCAACAATTGAAGAGGAATAAAATTTATACTTCTTACTATTTATACTCATGCTTTTGCCATTTGTTATTTTTTTTAACAACCATTTTTCGGGAATGCCATGTAGTAATGCATGGTAGTGACTTCTCCAATTTGAGATAACCCAATCGTTTTTATTAATTTTTTTAAAAATTTTAATTAATTGAAGTTCATTATTTTTTGAAAGGTGTATAGGTCCTTTGATTTTTCCAGCTTCATATAATTTTTTTATTTTTTCTTCAAAATTTATGAGGTCTTTTTTATTCAGCATAATTAATTAATACAAATACATCATGGTTCATATGTGATTTTTCCAATCAAAGAATCGACGATAGATGCTAAATAAATAAAATGAACAGATTCAATAATATTATAAGCATGTGAATTCACCCAAAGATTAATACCTTTGGTATTTATTTTTCTTAAAGAATTTTTATATTCTCTGCCAGTAAAAGTTATAAAATTAATTTTATTTTTTTTACAAAACTTTGCTCCATTAATTAAATTTTTCGAATTACCGGAACAAGATAGAAAGATAATTAAATCTTTTTTAGAACAATAGAATTCTATACATTTTTCGATGTATTTTTCATAACCAAAATCATTAGCAAAGCATGTAATTAAATTTGACTCATTGAAATTTTGTGAATTAATTTTTGCGTTTTTAGTTAAATCTACTGTTATATGATTAGCTGTAGAAGAGCTTCCTCCGTTGCCAACAATATAAACGACTCCATGTTTTTTTTTACATTCAAGAATTTTTTTTCTTATGCTGTCTAAAATGTTTATATTTTTTTTATCATCTAGCAATTTTTTTAAATACTGAAAATATCCTAAGTAAAATTTATTTATTTTTTTCATCGTTGCAGTATTAATCGGGCGCTTATATTATAGATTATTACACTTTGAAATTAAAATTAGATCTATAATTAAATTAGAGTTAATTTTTATATGTTTTCAATAATATGACAATAAAAATGAATAATAATAAATTGAAACAAGCTGTAATCCTGTGTGGAGGATATGGATCTAGATTGGGTTTGCTTACAACAAAAACACCAAAGCCTCTTTTAAAAATAAACAATATTCCTTTTCTAATATATTTAATTAACAATCTTATTAGATATGGAATTAGTGATATTTTGTTATTATGTCATTATAGGCATAGAAAAGTTTTTAAAAAAAATAATTTTTTAGGTGTAAGAATAAGATGTATTTATGAGAAGAAATTATTGGGCTCAGGCGGGGCCATTTTAAACATCAAAGACAAGCTTAATAAAAGATTCTTAGTTTGCAACGGAGACACTTACTTTGATTTTAATATTTTAGACTTATTTTCTTCTTTAAAAAAGAAAAGTATTGGAATAGTTGCTCTTACAAAAATAAAACAAGATAAAAAAAGGTATAATCAATTTTACTTAAATAAAGAAAACAAACTCTTATTATCAAGTCACAAAAATAGAAAAAAAAGTCCTTTAATTAATACTGGTTTTATTGTTTTTAATAAAGATATAATTAATTTCCTAAATTATTCTGAGTCTTCCTTAGAAAATAACATTATTCCAAAATTAATTAAGTTAGGAAATATCCAAGGTAAAGTTTATTGTAAATCGCATCATAAATTCATAGACATTGGAGTAAAAAAAGATTTTGTTAGAGCAAATAATTTTTTTAGTAATGTTCTTTGTAAAAAGGCAGTTTTTTTAGATCGTGACGGAATAATAAATATTGATAAAGGCTATGTTTATAAAATAAAAGACTTTGTCTGGAGAAAAAGAATAGTTGATCTTATCAAATATTTAAATGATAATAATTATTATATTTTTGTTGTAACAAATCAATCAGGAATTGGCAGGGGTTATTATTCTGAGCGTCAACTAAATAAATTGCATCAATGGATAAATAGTGAGCTCATGTTAAAAGGTTGTCATATTGATAGTTTTCAATATGCGCCATATTTTAAGAATTCTATTTACAAAAAATATACTTTAAATAAAAAATTTAGAAAACCAAACATTGGAATGTATTTAGAGATAAAAAAAAAATGGGATTTTGATAAGAATAATTCTTTTATGATAGGAGATAAAAATTCAGATTTTTTATTTGCTAATAAAGCAAATTTAAAAGGTTTGTTAATAAATAGTAATATGGATATTTTTAGTAAAGTAAAAAGTTTTGTAAATGATAAAGCATAAAATTAATTTATACAAATATTTTAATATTTTTTATAGCAAGCGAGAAAAGTTTTTATACTTTTCTATAATTTTTCTAAGTATTTTCGCAATATTTTTAGATCTGATAGGGCTATCCACTATTCCAGTTTTTATTGGTCTTTTAATAGGGGATGAGAATGTCCTTAATTTAATTAAAAAATATGATTATTTATCTTTTATTTTAAATCCAGATAATTATGTAATAAATGCTTTATTAATAATTTTAATTTTTTTTTTTAAATTTATTTTGCAACTAACTATACTTTTTTTTAACGAAAGATTAGATTATTACGTTACAACCTCAAATTCTAGCAAGTTATTTAGTAAATATTTATTTTTGCCTTATATTAATTTTATCTCTTTAAATCCATCAATTATTCTAAGAAATATTATATCAGAAATTGGCAATGTTAGTAAATTTTTTAATGATATTATACGACTTATTAAAGAATTCGCTTTAACTTTTTTAATTATTTCTATTTTATTTTTTGCAACATATTCTTTAGCGAATTTTAAATATTTTTTTTTATTATTTTTTTTTATTATCTTTTATTATCTTTTTTTAAAAAAAAACATATTGCCGAGATCTAAAGAAAATCAAATTTTAATGGGGCAGATATTGAGATCTGTTGATAGTGTTTTTAGAATTAATAAAGAAATTAGAATTTCTTTAAAGCAAACATTTTTTTTAAACTATTTTAGTAAAAAAAATATTTACTTTTTTAAAAATAATTTTTATTTAAATTTTTACAATAAATCAATTAGGGTTGTATTGGAGTTTTTTTTTATAGTTGTTTGCTTATTATTATTTATTACCTTATCGTTGGAAAAAAAATCTGGACAAGAAGTTCTTGTTTATTTAACAATTTTTGTTTTTGCTGGCGCGAGATTATTACCGTCGTTGGGATCTATTGTGGCATCCTTAAGCAATTTAGATAAGTACAAAATTAGCTTACCCTTACTTTTTGAGGAGTTAAATAAAAAATATATTAACCTACAATACAAAAAAAAAAATTATAATTTTTTTGGCCCGTTAATTAACAATATTGAATTTAGAAACGTCAAATTTTCATTTAACAATTCTAATGGGTTTATTTTTAATAGATTTAATTTAAATTTAAAAAAAAATACGCTATACGGTGTGATCGGAAAAAGTGGTTCTGGCAAAACTACATTTCTTAACGTGCTGTCAGGATTATTAAGGCCATCTGTTGGGTCAGTAAAAGTCAATGGTAAAAATATTCTTTATAGAGAAAATATGTGGCACACACATATTAGTTATGTTTCGCAAGAAATTTTTTTAATGGATGATTCAATTTTAAGTAATATTGCATTTGGAATTAATAATGAGAATATTGATAATAAAAAAATAAATGAAATTATAGAATTATGTGAGTTAGGCCCTTTAATTAAATCTTTGCCTAATGGTCTTCAATCTAATATTGGGTATAATGGAGCTAAATTGTCAGGCGGACAGAAGCAAAGAATTGCCATTGCTAGAGCTTTATATCAAAATAAAAATGTATTAATTTTAGATGAAGCAACAAATGCTTTAGATGAGAATCTGGAAAATAAAATTTTAGATAGAATTAAGTTATTATATAAAAATAAAGTTGTTATATTAGTTAGCCATCGATTATCTGCTATAAGAAAATGTGAGAAAATTATTATTTTAAAAAAAAATAGTGTTCCAAAAAAAATAAAGAATTTTAATAATTCAAAAAGTATAAACTATTTTAAAAGCATAGGAGCGTATAATTAAAATTTATGAGCATAAATATTTCCCCAAATAAAAATTCTATCAAACCTTTTATAATTGCTGAAATAGGACATAATCATAAAGGATCTGTAGAGATTGCTAAGAAACTTTTTTTGTCTGCTAAAAATTGCGGAGCTGATGCCGTTAAGTTGCAAAAGAGAGATAATAAAAATTTATTTATAAAAAATTTTTATAATCAAATATACGATAACAAAAATAGTTATGGAAAGACCTATGGCCAACACAGAGAAAAATTAGAATTTGGTTATAAAGAGTATAAAGAGTTGTTAAAATATTCTAAAAAGATAAAGATAAAATTTATTTGCACTCCATTCGATTTCAATAGTCTAAATTTTTTAGAAAAATTTGATTTAGATGGCTATAAAATAGCTTCCGCAGATTTAAAAAATCCTCTTCTTCAAGAAAAAATAGCCAAAAGCAATAAACCAATTTTTTTAAGCACAGGCGGAGGGACTTTATTAGATATAAAAAAAGCGGCTAAAAATATTTTAAAATTTAATAAAAAATTATCTATCTTACATTGCACATCTTCCTATCCTTGCGATATTGAGAATATGAATTTAAATATTATTACTTTGTTAAAAAAAGAATTTCCTAAGTTAGTTATTGGTCTTTCTGATCATGAAAACGGAATTGACGCTGCATCTGTGGCTTATATGTTGGGAGCCAGAGTTTTCGAAAAACATTTTACATTAGATAGATCGTGGAAAGGAACTGATCATAGCTTTTCGTTAGAACCAGATGGTTTGAGAAAATTAGTTAGAAACTTACACCGAATTCCATTGATACTGGGATCAAAAGTAAAAAAATTATTGAATATTGAAAAAAAACCTTTGTATAAAATGTCAAAATCAATTGTAAGTGCAAAAAATCTTAAAAAAGGTCATAAAATAAAATTAGACGATTTAGCATTTAAGTCACCAGGCGATGGATTGTCACCTGATAATTATAAGTTTTTTATAAATAAAAAATTAAGTAAAGATCTGAACAAAGATGATATAATTAAAAAAAAATATGTTAATTAATTTTATAAGTAATATTTAATGCAATTATGATAAAAAAACATGTAGGCGTAATCTTTCCTTCACCGATAAATGTTGGCAAACGTGATTGGGGCAAAGAAGAGCTTTTAGTTTTAATCCCCAAAACTATTTCTTTGAAACGTCTTAAAATTAAAAAAGGCAAAAGAGGTGGTCTGCAATATCATCAAAAAAAAAATGAGTGTGGTTATTTGTTAAGTGGTAAATTATTAATAAGATATGATAAAGGAAATGGAAAATTATCAAAAAAAATTTTAAACCCAGGACAATCTTTTCATTTTCCGCCAGGTTCTATTCATCAAGAAGAAGCATTAACAGATTGTTTAATAATTGAGGCCTCAACTCCTTATTTTAATGACAGAGTTAGGGTTGAAGAAAAATATGGAATAAAATCATTAAGGGGTCTCCCATCTACGCTAAAAAGACAAATTAAATTTCTTTAGTTTTCTTGTTTTTTGAGGGTCCGAAAATATACAAATATAATAATATAAAAAAAATGAAGCATAAACCAAGAATAATAGCTTTAATACCTGCTAGGAGTGGCTCCGAAAGAGTTAAAAATAAAAATATATTGAATTTTTTTGGGCACCCTTTACTAGCCTACGCCATAAATTCAGCGGTTAAGACTAATTTATTTGATAAGATAATTGTATCCACCGATTCAAATCATTATGCAAAAATTGCAAATTATTATGGAGCGGAAATTCCATTCTTGAGACCAAAAAAAATATCAACTTCTATTTCATCAGATTACTCTTGGATTAAATATACCTTATCTAAGTTAGCCAATAAAAAGATAATTTTTGATTATTTTTTTATTTTGAGACCAGTAAATCCTTTTAGAACTTCAAAAACAATAATTAGAGCTTGGAAATTTTTTAGAAAAAAGAAAAACATATCATTAAGGGCAGTTGAGCTGTGCGATCAGCACCCAGCAAAAATGTGGAGTTTAAGAAAAGGCTTCATTTTTCCTTTGATTAAAGGAACGCATAAAGGGCAGCCTTTATATAGCTGCCAATACAAAACGTTACCTAAAATTTATGTTCAGAATGCAAGTTTAGAAATTTCTAAGGTTAATGTTTTAACTAAAAATAGATCGATTGTTGGTAAAAAAATTATACCATTTTTTACAAATAAATATGAAGGCTTAGATATAAATAATTTTTATGATCTTTATTACGCTAAGTATTTAGTGAAAAAAAAAATACTAAAATTTGAAGATATCAAAAAAAAATCTTTTTTTAAGAAATGATTTAATTTTTTAAAATGAAAATAAATAATAAATTTTTATCAATAAATTTTTATGTTAGAAATGATGATTATCATATAAATTTTATAAATCGTTTCGAGTATTGTTTAAATTATGCATTATATAATTTGGATAATATTAAAAAATTAAATGATGTAGAATTTAACATTATTGATTGGGGGAGTAATATACCTATTTCAAATAATTTGCGGATGTATGAAAAGAAATTTTCAGAAAAGGTAAATTTTTATTATGTAAAAAGATCTATAGCAAACAAATTATCTGCAGGTACCCCAGCTAAATTTAATACAGAAAAAGCTATTAATTTAGGGATTTTTAAGAGCAAGGGTGAATTTATACTATTTATGCATCATGATATAATTTTTAGCGTTAATAGTTGGAAAAATATTTTTAATACTTCAATTAATAATAATAAATTTTTTTGGATACCAAGAAAATATATTAATCCTGAATTCGAGAAGAAAAATCCTAATTTTATGCAAATGGATGCTTATTTGGAAAAATCTTTCTCCACATTGGATAAATTTGAAAATATACAAATGCAGCATGGTGGTGGTGCAGTCGGTTTTCTTTTTAAGAGAAAAAATTGGATAGCAACAAAAGGCGTTTACGAAAATTTGAAAATTAAAGGTCAATTTAGTGGTTCTGATGCAGATATTATTCAAAAAGTTAACCAAAGATTTGATCACGTTGATTCATCCTCAGTTGGGTTTTGGGGTTATAAAATTTTACCATCGGGAGTAGGTATTAAATATAACAATATAAAAAAATTCGAATATACAAAAAATTTATTTTATTATGCTTATATTAGTAAAAAAAATTTTATAAATAGATGTAAATTAATTAAAGTTCAAATAAGTAAAGCTAAATTAATAGATAAAAATATTTTACTTCATCCAACTAAAAATAACTTTGATATTAAACTTTCAAAGAAAAATTCATATCTGAGTTTTATTTTAAATTTAAAATTATATTTTTACATTATTTTTGAAACTATAAGCATTTCTGAAATAGTTTTGAATTATTTTATCTTATCATATATTAAATTTTCAAGAATATTTAATTATGTAACTTTTTCTAAAAAAAAAAATACAAGAATATCTTTGATTAGTCGACTTAATTCATTTCTTGAGATTTACGCAATAGATTTTTATTCAAAAAATAATAAAATAAATATTTCAGAAAATTATATTAAAATTAATAGATTCTTAAATAGGAATCATACGGGTTATTATAGGTTTATTCTTTCAAAAGACTTTAATTTAATATCCAATTTTTTAAGTAATATTAGTTTTCAAAGTCAGTCTACTATTTTAGAGATTTTAAATGATCAGTTAACTAAGAAACAAATTCTTGCAATACTAAAAATTATTTCTGATCATCAATCTCAATTTTCGTTATTAGTCCTAGGAAAAAATTTTGTGGATGTTAAGCAGAGTTTAAAAAGTAATTTTATCGAAATATTGTCTAACAATGATTACAATGTGTTTATTAGCAAAAATCTTCAGGAAGAAAATGGTGCAGTTGACAGCATTAAGAAGCTGCATTCTATTAAGAATGTTAATATAATTAAAATTGTATTTGCTATATTTTTAGCCCGATTGTTATGGAAGCTTAATGTTTTATACAGAAATGCAAAAAAGAAAATTTATAATTTATTCTTTTAACGCTTAACATTCTAAATTTGCTTTGAACTAAAGATTATTATATTATTTGCATTTATGCTTAAAAAAGTTGCAAATAAAATTTTCTCTATTGAGAGAATTATTCCGTCTTTTTTTTTAAATATATTTGGATTGCAGGTTTTTAGATATGTCGCAGCTAAAGTTATTTATAATTTGAAATATTTTAATTCTATAAAAAATATAGCAGCAGAAGAGGTGAAAAAAAAAGGTTATTTTTTAATTGATAATTTTTTAGATAAAAATTCTTATAATTTAGTTAAATTAGAATTTAATAAGATTATTTCTTCAGATCTTTCCACAAACATACAAAATGAGGGAACTATTTATTTGTCCTGCAAGATTGACAATACATTTGCAGAAAACTTTCCAAATATTTTTAAATTATTCAAAAATTCTAAGATTAGAGATAACTTTGAAGTTTGCGAAGGTAAAAAAAATATAGATATTTATTGTAGATTAGAAAGAATTTATCTTAATGATCCGTCTATTGAAGATATTACCAAAAATTATCATTATGATACTTTTCATAATACGTTTAAAGCTTGGCTATATCTAACCGATGTAAAATTAGAAAATGGTCCGCTAGTTATTATTCCAGGATCCTCATCTTTTTCGTTACAAAGACTTCTGTTCGAGTTTATAGAATCAGTCAATTTTTCATTAGGAAAGCTTATTGGAAAAATTAAGGATTATAGAGATGGGGATAAAAATATTTTTTCAGCTAAAAATTATCAGTATTTTAGGATAGCAAATTCAAAAAAAAATTTGTTAGACAGTATTGCTAAGTATTTTATATGTAATGAGAATACATTAGTATTTGTCAATACTCATGCTTTACATAGGCGTGGAGATGCGCTTGTCGGAAAAAATAGAGATTCAATACATTTTTATACAAGAACAAACCCTTTTGAATTGAGAGTTGTAAATTAAATATTTTTTTGATTAAATTTTTTTTAAAAAATATATTAAAAATATTTGGTTACTATATTTCCCTAGTAAACTGGGAAGAAAAATATTCAAGATTATACGAGATATATAAAAATGATTTAAGTTTTGACGATATTTATAAAAAATTTTTTTATAATAAAAAAAAAATTATTATTTTTGATGTTGGAGCAAATGTAGGGCAGAGCATAGATCGATATAAAAAGATCTTTAGTAATTTTGAAATTCACTGTTTTGAGCCAAACCGAGAAGCATTTAGTAATTTGTCTCAAAAAAATAATAATAATATACATTTGAATCAAGTAGCAGTCGGAGATAAGAATGGATATGAATTTTTTTATAACTATTCAAAGACAAGTTCTAGCAGTTTTTCTAAAATAAATAAATCATCAATATTAAATAAACAAAATAAAAAATATTATCAAAGTAAAGTTAGAGTCATAACTTTAGATCATTACATAAAGACTAATAAAATAAAGAATATTGATATATTAAAAATAGATACACAGTCCCATGAAGATAAAGTTTTGCTTGGTGCAAAAAGATCTTTAAAAAGAAAAATAATTAACTTTATAGAAACAGAAGTAATGCTTGGTCAACAGTATGAAAAAGTAAACTCTTTCTATAAAATAGAAAAAAATTTTAGTCAAAATGATTATTCATTATTAGCAATTAATAATACAGGTAATTTGTTAACTAATAAAGATTTTCAGTTAGATGTTATTTATATAAAAAATATTTTTTTTAAAAAATTTAAATGATTTTAATTTTAAGAATTTTTTTAAAAAGAATATATTTTTTTTTTTTTTATAAAAAAATTTTTGCTAACTTTCCTGATTGGAAAAAAATATTACACAAATCTTACTTTGTAAGACCTGATAATTATAAAAAAAATATTTTAATTGCTTCTAGTTTTGGAAGCAATAAAGCAACTTTAAATGGGGAAATCATTTTTGCATCTGCATTAAAATTAAGAGATGCAAACGTTCATTTTTTAGCATGCAATGAGGCTTTAACTGCCTGTTCAGAAGTAACTTTTAAAAGTTTTAATCATCTTGAGGATTTATTTCTTGGCGGGATAAAAGAACATTGTGTCCATTGCTGGAAATCAAGTGAAATACATTTGAATTCAGAAATTTTTATTGTTCATAAATATAAAGATTATTTAGATAAATCAGATTTTATCAATGCTAGAAAAATAGTCGACGAAATTGAGGATTGTAAACTTAAAGATTTTACTTTTAAAAAAATTAAAATAGGAGAGCATGCATATGCTGGTGCTTTAAGATTTTTTGCAAGGGGCGATCTTAATGATTTAAATAGTTATAAAGTTTTAAGATATTATCTATATTCTGCCATTTTAACCTATTTAGTTACTAAAAGAGTTTTATTAAAAAATAAAATATCAACTTTAGTACTTAATCATGGGATTTATGTACCTCAAGGAATTATAGCTGAAACAGCTTCTTCTTTAGGAGTTAATGTTGTTACTTGGCTTCCTACATATAAAAAAGGATGTTTTATTTTTACACATAAAGAGACTTATCACAAACATTTATTAAATGAAAAAACAACATTATGGAAAAATCTTAAATTAAAAAATCAACATATA
>Ga0247837_1010091_pt1 | contig 10965 bp, 11 predicted proteins | sample LaCtaG_2_FD_187115 | JGI IMG/M metagenome (GOLD analysis project Ga0247837, IMG submission 187115) | Freshwater microbial communities from meromictic Lake La Cruz, Castile-La Mancha, Spain - LaCruzMarch2015_14.5m | ecosystem: Environmental > Aquatic > Freshwater > Lake | place: Spain: Castile-La... | reverse complement strand
AAACATCCTTCCTCAATTTGAGGAAGGCGGATCTGATATTATGGGCCTTGACGAAGCTATCCCAGAAAATGGCTCAAAGGCAAAGATTGAAATAGCCTTTGTGGGTCGGCCCAACGTTGGGAAGTCTACGTTATTTAACCAGATACTGGGTGCAGAGCGCGCTATTGTTTCGGATATCCCTGGCACAACCAGAGACTGTATTTCCGATTCGTTAAAATTAGATGACAGTTGCATGGAGTTGATTGATACAGCTGGTATCCGTAAAAAGGCGAAAGTAGATGGGGTGATAGAAAACTATTGTGTTGGGCAAAGTATTACCGCGATAAAGAGAGCTAATGTCGTGGTTTTAGTCATGGATGCGCGAACGGCGTTCGAAAAGCAGGATATGGCGATAGCAAGGATTGTAATAAATGAGGGTAAAGCGATAGTATTGGTCATCAATAAGATTGATTTAGTAGAAGATGTTAAGCTGTTCAAAGAGAACGCTAAGCGATGTTTGGAAGCGTATTTCACAGATGTATGCGATATTCCTGTGTTGTATATATCGGCGCTTCATAACCAAAATATTCAACAATTGGTGCGCAGAATCAAAGATACTTTTGTGCTGTGGGGTAAGGAGTGTAGTACAGGAGAGTTGAATAGGTGGCTTAAAATAGCCACAGAGAGTCACTCTCCCCCTCTTTCAAATAACGGTCGCCGGATCAAGATTAAGTATGTGACGCAGGTTGCGAAGGGCCCTCCAACTTTATGCTTGTTTGCTAACATTCCAGAAGATCTGCCAAGGAGTTATCAAAGATATTTAAAGAGGTCGTTTGCATCTCATTTCCTTTTATCTGGTATCCCCGTTCGTTTCATCTTTAATAAAGGCTCTAATCCATACGCTTCTAAGTAGGGGTACGTCTATTAAAATGTCGGTAAAAACGGGTTTATACAAGGTGTTACTAAGATTATTTTCGGTCTCTGTAACTATTCGCGCCAGAGATTTTCAGGCAACGAACTTTTATACGGTCCGTCCGTGATAGATAAGTTGTCATTGTTAAATTTCCGCAATCACTCGCAAGTGCTTTTTGATACAAGGGCAAAGATGGTTCTGTTTAGTGGGCGAAATGGCAGCGGTAAAACCAGTATACTGGAGTCTATATCACTGTTAATCTCTGGGCGGGGTTTACGAGATGCTCTGTTAGGCGATATAACGACTCATGGGGCGAGTTTGGGATGGCAAATCGAGGTAATCTGTTCAAAATCCGACCATCAAGAATCTCAGGAGCATTTAAAATGTACGTATCTCTCTTCTAAGAATAAAAAAAATATGCTTCAAAATGGAGGTGCGGTAAAAAATTCCAGCGCGATTCTCGATTCTCTTTCTGTGGTATGGTTGACCCCCCAAATGCAGACGATGTTTGTTGAGGCTGGTGGGAGACGTAGGTTTGTGGACAGAATGGTCTACAATATAGAAAGGGAGCATGCTGATGACGTCAATAATTACAACAAGTGTTTAAGTGAGCGTCTGAGATTACTAAAATACAATCCAAATGAAGATGTCTGGATTAGTGGCGTTGAAAATAGTTTAGCTACTCTGGCGCTATACATTTGTATACGACGTATTGCTTTGGTGGATAGCGTAAACGATGGTATAAAAAATGATCCAATTTGCCCATATTTATCTCTAGATGGGGATGTAGAGAGGTTCGCTGCGAATTTCTTTTTTGTGTTAAAGCGCGTGCTGGAGTATTCAAACGACGAGATGCTACGCCTAATGTCAAAGACTGCGATTGGGATTGTTATAGAAAATAACAAGGAAGTAAGAAGTTGTTATCAGGAAACATGCCGGCGAATACAACAAAGATTCAGTTTGGCTAGACGAAAAGATGGTATGACCGGAAGGACCTCCTTTGGTCCTCATAAATCAGATGTTGTGATAAAAAGCTCTTGGGATGGGAAGAATGCAAAAGAATGCTCTACTGGAGAGCAGAAATCTTTCTTGGTTGCGATAACTTTGTCTTATATACGTAAGCTCGCTACAATAGTTGGTGCCAAAAAGATCATAGTGCTGTTACTAGATGATTTGTTGGCGTATTTGGATGCGCAAAGACAGGGAGATTTACTAGCTACTGTGTCGGCACTTCCGATACAAACGTGGATTTCCGGCATTAATTTGGATGTATGTAAAGGGATGTTTTCCTCAAATGTTGTACACTATGATTTAGATACTTACCTAGATGAGGTGCGCAGCCTATGATGAAAAAATACAGAATGCCCAAGGATCTGTATAAAGTTATAATGAAGGATAGTAAGCGTATTGTTTCGTCATGCTTTGTATGCCTTTATTCTGCTTATGATCAGAAGGTTATACGGGGTTCATGCAAGGTTAGCTCCGCCGCTATAAGGCATCTACCATATGTCGGGATTGTGGCGAGTAGAAAGGTGGGGGGCGCGGTCCAAAGGAATCGCTGTAAACGTTTATTGCGAGCGGCTGTTGGTGGCGCGATAAGCGTAGAGAAAGGGCTTTATTCTGGGCAAATGAATCAGCAGTATCAAGGTATCGCCCCCGCTAAGGAGGGTGGGGTTGGTCGGAATGTAGGAATAGTGTTGATTGCTAGGCAAAATTTGCTACGAGTTAAATTTACATCTCTGACTCAGGATATTATGCGTGCGTTTAAAGGAATTTTTTAGAGATTGACTTGTGTATGGGCTGAGGAGGGTAGCATTTTTTTCGTGAGTGATTTCTGGGGGCTAACGCAATTTGATGCGATTCAATTTGGAAGGTCCTTTTGGCTTATCTGCTGCGTGATGACGGTAACGTAACTTTTTGTAACAATATGTCATTTTATATTCAGCGCTCGTCCATGTATATCTGGTACAATCAGGGTTTGGTTGTTGAATCGCAGCGCAGTTATATAGCAGTATATATTAGAGGTAGCCTCAGTTTATGTTGGAGATCGGGAGATGTGGGGTGGCAAGAGTTTTTGCCAATGTAGCCATACCTTACGGCGCATACAATGAATAGCAGCGTGAAAAAAGATGCCAGACAGTGGCAGCAAACCATAAGGGAATCGGTTATCCTCTCTGGAATAGGTATTCACAGTGGAGATGAGGTTACTCTTAAGCTTAGTCCTTTGGGGCCAAATCAGGGTGTAGTCTTTGTCCGTTCTGACGTTAACTCCGGTAAAAATATAATCCCAGCTACATTTGATTGCGTTGACAAGTCCGAGCTCTGCACCTCGATTAAGAACGAATATGGTATAGGGGTCTCCACAATAGAGCACCTAATGGCTGCATTTTGGGCATCGGGAATAGATAATGTGCGGGTAGATACTGATAGATCGGAAGTGCCAATTATGGATGGCAGCGCAGCTTTCTTTACAAGAGCGTTAAAGTTGGCTGGAGTTAAAAAACAAAGGTCTAGACGCAAAATTATCAAGATCCTGAAAGAAATCTCGGTTTACAGTGGGGATAGATCCATTCACATTGGTCCTTTCGATGATTTTACGGTAGATTTCGAAATAGATTTTATGCACAAAGTTATCGGGCGGCAACAATATCATTTTACGGGAAGGCCAGAAAGTTTTGAGAGCGAAATTAGTCAAGCTAGGACGTTTGGGTTTATGAGTGAGGTAGAGGGGTTAAAAAAAATGGGGCTGGCCAAGGGGGCGTCGTTAGAAAATGCGATAGGCTTAGATAGGGATGGCATCTTAAACCCTGGAGGATTGAGATATAAGGACGAGTTTGTGCGGCATAAAATCTTGGATTGTCTTGGTGATCTGTACCTAGCTGGATGCCAAATACAGGGTCGTGTCATGGGGAATAAGTCTGGCCATGCAATGAACAACGAGGTGCTACGTAAGTTATTTAGCGATCCCTCTGCTTATGGGTATGTTACGGTCTAGGGTTGCTGGACCCGTTTGGGTAACAGAAGATAGGCCTTATAATTGATTAACAAACGACTCGGGAAGTCATTGTTTATGTGTAAAAAACCTGCTATAAAAGGGATGGTGAGCACATTTCTAATCTAGTTCGGATGAACAAAGTTCTATCCATGGTTGCCGTTGTTGGTAAATCGGCGATTGCTTTTGCTGGATCTATAGGCGGTATTGCTATTTTTTCCTTTAAAACGCTGATCTCAATGTTCTTTCCTCCGTTTTATTGGCGTACATTTACAAGGCAAATCTGGGTGATTGGGTATTATTCCTTACCGGTGATTGGTTTGACCGCTATATTTACTGGGGCCGTGTTAGCGTTGCAGAGCTACATTGGGTTCAATAGGATGAGCGCTGGCAGCGGGGCAATTACGTCAATCGTTGTTCTCTCCATTACGAGAGAGCTAGGTCCAGTGTTGACTGGCCTCATGATAGCTGGGCGGGTTGGGGCGGCGATCGCAGCAGAGATTGGGACAATGAGAGTAACGGAGCAGATAGATGCGTTATATACACTTGGAACCGACCCAGTTAAATATTTAATCGTTCCACGAGTGGCGGCGGCTGGAGTTGTGATGCCGATTCTTGTTTTGATTGCCGATGTTATAGGTGTCTTTGGGGGTTATCTAGCGTCGACGTACAAATTAGGTTTATCCCCGTATGGATATCTGAGAGATATTGACACATATCTTTGCGCGCAAGATATATGGTCTAGTGTGGTAAAGGCGTTTGCCTTTGGAGTGATTGTAAGTTTGGTTAGTTGCTATCATGGATATAACTCGAGGGGAGGGGCCCAGGGTGTCGGGATAGCCACGACTTCCTCGGTCGTGACGTCTTCTATATTGATCTTGCTGGCAGACTATCTGATTACAGGAGTTTTGTTTTGATTCATTTTGACATAAGGAAGATTATGTCGCACAATTTAGGTTAAGAGCTCTTTTCAAAAATCAAATAAACTTTTTCGGCATTCTTAGCTATTTTGGTTGGTCATTCATGACGGTTCCTATAATTGTAAAAAATCTTTCGAAAACTTTTCGTGAACACAACGTGTTGCATAACATCTCTTTTGATGTCGTGCCTGGTGAGTCGTTAGTTGTAATAGGCGGCTCTGGAAGTGGTAAATCAGTTCTAATAAGATGTGTGCTAGGGTTAACGTTACCCGATCGCGGAAGTATTATTAAACTAAATGGGCTCAACGTATCAAATATCCCTATTTCATCGCGTAAAGGTGATGGCATAGGGGTTCTTTTTCAAAGTAATGCTCTGTTTGATAGTTTGAGAGTGTGGGAGAATGTCGCTTTCGTGGCGCTACAGAATAAAGTTATGGACTCATCTGAGGCAAAGAAGATGGCGATAGAAAAGCTTTCTATGGTGGAGCTAAATTCTAATACCGCGAACCTATATCCGAGTGAAATATCTGGTGGGATGCAGAAGAGAGTTGCATTGGCTCGTACTATAGCTAATAATCCAAAATTACTCTTTTTTGATGAGCCTACAACCGGATTGGATCCTATAACATCTAAAAAAATTAGCGATCTCATCAAGAGCATTTGTGCGCAACTTAAGGCGACTAGCGTTACCATTACGCATGATGTTACCTGCATGCAAACAGTTGGCTCCAAAGTTTTGGCAATTTCCAATGGAACGGTTGCCTGGCACGGAGATTTATCGGAGATGCATCGAGCGAAACATCCGTATATTAGAGAATTTTTTCAATATTCTAGCCCGCACATAATGGATGAGTGACGTTATATCTGGGGCTACCTCTAATGGGAGAATATAATCATGCTTGACTGCAATAATTATCTAATATGACCCAAAACTCTTCTTCTACATTGGATTTGAAAGTAGATTTATACGAGATCTTACATATATCTAAGGAAGTTATCTTGGATGATACAAATAATGTTGATTTTATCTTCCGCCAGTATCGCGCTGCCACGAATGTTGAGGATAAATTGGTCTATATGAATGCGGTGATCGAAATAGCGGGGAAATTTCATAGTTATTTACATTTTGAGCATTCTATTGGGTATCTCTTATTGGCGTACGCTTATTATTTGGAGCGGGATCGTGAGAATGCGATGAATTATAAGGAAAAGGCCTTATTTCAAGATCCGTTCAATAACGGCGCCATAAATTTCCTAAGTACAGATAGCGCAAATAGAATGGATGGCTTAGATGGAATATTGTTGTACGATAAAAATTACAGATTCGAGCTTGATTTTTTACGCTTTGCAATCGGAAGATTCAGAGTGTCATCGAAAATAGAGGAGCTAGATCGGGTGATTAGAGATGCTTTGTCGGACGACCCAAATATTCGTGATCATTGCTTCTTCCATGAGTCTCACAGGCTTCCCATGGCATATGGAATTGCTGCGTTGCGAAGTGGCTTAATCGGTCAGGCTTTAGTCCAGTTCCGCAAATCTTGTGAGATTCTGGAGTCTTCCCATAAGTCGTATCACAGATATGCGGCAGATATTTATGAGTTGAGGGCAGGTTTGTTTGAGGCGTTGGGGATGGAGGATTTAATGAAGGCGGACCTGATAAAGTCGGGTAATTTTTAGGGCGGAGCAGGAGTCTCCTTGGATTTTGAATGGGGGCCGTTCTTTACTCGAATTTTGGAAACCAACTAATGTCGTGACGATTTCGGGCCTCTAGCACGGAGCTGGGGAAGGCCCCAAAATGGAATTTTGGATCGGTATGATATGCGTCGTCGGAAGCGTTGCCATAGACTTGTGCTGGAGGCTCTAATCGTTCAGCGATACCTCTCTCTATGGAGGCGAGTAAAAAGAAGATTACTTTTGAGGCATCAATGTTCCCGGAGGGGGCGCGAAACTCTATACGCCTATTTTCTGGATTAAAATTCAAGACCCTTACTGCCGTAGAGCGATTGTTCAGTCCCCAACTAGCGTTCATCGGCGCCATGAATCCGGGTTTGAAACGCGTATATTCTGACTCGTTTTCTCCGCAGAGCCAGTGAAAACTCCGTTGCAAGTAGTGTAGAATTCCGGCTATGCTGTGTTTCAGAAGGTTGTTTTTGTCCCAGCTGTTGTCTGCAAAAGCGTTCTTTTTCGTATAGAAATCGTGTAAACTAATGTGATAATGCGCTCCAGAGCCGTAATCGTCAATTATGGGTTTTGGCCCAAAATCAGCATATATGGCCTCCATTCTTCGTGCCGCGAATAGAATTACTTTGATATAGACATTTATGATTGTGGTAAGGTTTTCAAGATTCGGTATGGGAGGGGTACATATCTCATATTGACCACGCCCTTTTTCAGTTTGTATTGGTGGACAAAGGATGGCGGTTTCTGCCGAGAAATGATGCACAGACTCTAATTTTAGATATCGTGTCATAATTCCGGTAAACGAAATGAGCTCTCTGTCCGTAAGGATCCTGGGGCGTCTAGTTCTGGCGTCTAATAGATAGAACTCCAGCTCCACTCCTATGACTGGAAGCAAGTTATGGTTTGATTGTAACTCCCTTTGTATGCTGGTGAATGAATATTTCTCAAACATCTAAACTACAGTTCTTTTGGCGTCAAGCCTTCACACTTTGGGGGACACGAGCATAATAATCTGCTTACCTTCCATCCTTGGCAAAGAATCTATCTTTGCATGTGGCGCTAAATCAGCTTCTAAGCGCTTCATCAATTCAAAGCCTACCTCTTTGTGGGTAATTTCACGACCTTTGAACATAAGTGAAATGCGGACCCTGTCGCCATCTTGCAAGAAACGCAGGATGTTCCGTAACTTCACTGCATAGTCTCCATCAGCTATGGTGGGGCGGATCTTCACTTCCTTCGTTACAATCGCTTTCTGCTTTCTTTTGACTTCATGAGCTTTTTTTTGCAGCTCGTACTTGTATTTGCCAAAATCATCTATCTTGCAAACTGGTGGAGAGGCGTTTGGGGAGATCTCCATTAAATCCAAACCCTCTGTGCGCGCAAGTGCTAACGCATCACTTATCCCGAAAATTCCCAGCATCTCTCCTTTTTTGTTGACTAGTCTGATTTGTGGCGCCGAGATTTGTTGGTTGACTCGTACGCTAATTTTAACGCTGCTTATACCTTCTTTTTCCTCTCAATAAAGATTAAACGCCACATATCTAACGTTACGAAGCTGCGGCATGCAAACCTATACAATTTTTTGCAGTGGACGTCACTATATTTTTGATTCGCATCGATCTTGGGGGGTAGTTTCGATACATGAAATCCATCTCGATAGATGTTAATTGTCGCGTAAATCGCTAAAAGCTGATGGCCAGAGGTTGTGCGAGCTGGTATTCGGCGCCAGATATGTCTCGGGGATGATGCCGAGTGGTGGCGTTACAAAATTTCTCATGCTTAACCCTGGGTTACTGGATCAAATTCAATTTGACATTGTTGTTGTTAGATTGTACGCTTCGTTAGCATAGTTTTTAGCGGGTGTAGCTCAATGGAAGAGTTCCAGCCTTCCAAGCTGGCCGTGTGGGTTCGATTCCCATCACCCGCTCCAAGATTAACAAGGCAGGAGTGATATATAGGTAAGAGAGATGAAGTTTAGCAGGAATAAGCCGCACTTAAACATAGGGACGATAGGACATGTTGATCATGGTAAGACGACGTTGACTGCGGCATTAACGAAGTATTTTAGCGAGAAGGCGATTAAGTATGATCAGATAGATAAGGCGCCTGAGGAGAGGGCGAGGGGGATAACGATCAATACTGCGCACGTTGAGTATGAGACGGCTAAGAGGCATTATGCGCACGTTGATTGTCCTGGGCACGCGGATTATGTAAAGAACATGATCACCGGAGCTGCTCAGATGGACGGGGCGATAGTGGTTGTAAGCGCTTCTGATGGGCCGATGCCTCAGACCCGTGAACATATATTATTGGCGAGGCAGGTTGGAGTTCCTGCGATAGTTGTGTTCTTGAATAAAGTTGATATGGTTGACGACCCGGATCTTATTGAGCTGGTTGAGATGGAGGTAAGGGAGTTGTTGAAGAGATATGGGTTTCCTGGGGATGAGATCCCGGTTATTCGTGGTTCTGCCTTGGCGGCCCTGGAAGGGAAGGATGCGAAGATAGGTGAGGAAGCTGTAAGGGCGTTGATGGAAGCTGTTGATACGTACATACCGACGCCAGAGCGTATGTTAGAGAGGCCGTTTTTGATGCCAGTTGAGGACGTATTCTCTATCTCTGGTCGTGGTACAGTTGCGACTGGTCGTATAGAGCAAGGGAAGGTTAAGGTTGGAGAAGAAATTGAGATTGTTGGAATAGTTGCGAGCGTGAAGGCGATCGTTACTGGAGTCGAGATGTTCCGCAAAGAGCTGGAAGAGGGTATGGCTGGAGATAACGCCGGTATCCTTCTGAGAGGAGTTGCTAAGGATGGGATTGAGCGAGGCCAAGTGTTGGCTAAGCCTGGGAGCATAACTCCGCATAAAAAATTTAGAGCTGAGGTTTATGTGCTGAGTAAAGAAGAGGGAGGTAGACACACGCCATTTTTTACGAACTACAGGCCGCAATTTTATTTTAGGACGACTGACGTTACTGGTGTGATTACTCTTAAAGCCGGGGTTGAGATGGTGATGCCCGGAGATAATACGGAGATATTGATAGAGCTGTTGTCTCCGATAGCTATGGATAAGGGGCTGAAGTTCGCGATACGTGAAGGTGGTAGGACGGTTGGGGCTGGTGTTGTGACGGAGATCTTGGATTGAGGGCTGCGCACTGCCGTGGCTTTTGTATCCGTTGTGTCGGCTGGATTTCTCGTTCTTAGGGGCCTGCTGCTAGAAAAATCGCGATTGATTCGGTGTGTCCCGTAATCAATAAATACAAAATACTTTGCGCAGCGCTAAGAATTTCCTTGCTTCATCCCTCTTTTTGGGGCATATATGTTTTTATAGTTGTTTGTTGGTGCTTTTTTTATTATGCCATTGTACGAGTCCACGTTTGTAGTCCGTCAGGATGCTTCTGTTCATGACGTCAACAATATTACGAAGGGGTATGTGCAACTCGTAGAAAAATTAAGCGGCACTATATTGAAGAAAGAGTCTTGGGGGCTTAGGGTTCTTTCCCATAAGATAAAAAAGAACACCAAGGGTCATTACGTCATGTTGTCTATAGATGTCGGGGCAGAGGCCATAAAAGAGTTAGAGCGCCAATATAAATTCAATGAAAATATCATAGTGTTTCTGACGTTAAAAGTCAAAAAAATCGAAGAGGGAGCTTCAATTATGATGAGTGCTCCAACAGAGGTAGAAGCCATAGTTTAGAGTCATTTTTTGAAATAGGATAATGAAAGATTTTAGTGTAGAACAGAGTACTCAAGACGGGTATCAGTTTAACTCCTCCCAAGACGGCATTCTTCCTAGTGCCGTTCTATTCAATAGAGCGACGGCGCATCAGCAGCAAAAGTTAAAATACCAGCTTTCTGGGAAGGAGAGCTCTTTTTTCAATTATAAAAACATAGAATTACTAAAAAATTTCATTTCTGAAAAAGGCCGCATCCTTTCTAGAAGGATTACCGGGGTTTCGGCGAAAGACCATAGAAGGGTCAGACAATATATTAAGTGGGCTCGGCAACTCGCGTTGCTTTAGAGATGAAGCAGGATTACGGGGGTCTAGCCGTTGTTTGATGGGGGAATGTGCTCTCTAAAGATCCTCTTCTCTTCTTTAAAATCACACAAGAACTTGGATTCGTATTTAATATGGTAGGGTGTAAACCCCCTGATATTTGGTAACCTTAGTTCGGGCTTAAGAGGGAGTGTAGATGATCGAGCTCTGTGCCGTCTTTAATGCAGGCATGTTATAGTCATGCCAGTTGACATAAGGACGGCGTAGCGACGTTTGAGAATTTGAGTTATGCGTACAAACTGGTCTATAGAGTTTTCTCATTCCTAAGACTTCTGAATAATAACGTTTTAAGATGATTTGCTGTATATTTTCACGTCTAAGGCAGTTAACGTGTTTGTTCTGTTCTAAAAAATCATTATTTGTTTTGTTTTATATTTGTATTTTGCTTTATTTTGTCACCATTTTTCATTATTTCGATTACACCTCCA
>Ga0247837_1010088_pt1 | contig 10972 bp, 7 predicted proteins | sample LaCtaG_2_FD_187115 | JGI IMG/M metagenome (GOLD analysis project Ga0247837, IMG submission 187115) | Freshwater microbial communities from meromictic Lake La Cruz, Castile-La Mancha, Spain - LaCruzMarch2015_14.5m | ecosystem: Environmental > Aquatic > Freshwater > Lake | place: Spain: Castile-La... | reverse complement strand
AGGCGAGAAGGTGATGACCAAGAACCAACTCTTGGTGTATGATGCGCTCAACGACTGAGGCATCGCCCAATCATCTTCCATCTAAAAAACTGAACTGATGAACAGACTCGTCAAAAACATAGTGGCCTTTGCGCTGAAGAACCGATTCTTCGTGTTCTTCAGCACTGCCGTACTTATCGCTGCTGGGGTTTGGAGCTACCTGAAAACTCCCTTGGAGGCATTTCCGGATGTAACCAACACCCAAATAATTGTAGTGACCCAATGGAACGGCCGCAGTGCCGAAGAGGTAGAGCGTTTTGTAAGCGTACCAATCGAAGTGGCAATGAACTCGGTGCAGAAAAAGACCAGCGTCCGCTCCATTTCCATGTTCGGCCTATCGGTGATGAAAATCATCTTCGAGGACGATGTAGACGACTTCTTCGCCCGCCAACAGGTGAACAACCTGCTGCGCAACGTGAGCCTACCCGAAGGTGTAGAGCCCGATGTGCAGCCTCCGTATGGTCCAACAGGCGAGATATTCCGCTACACGCTGAAAAGCGAACGCAAGCCCACGGAACTATTGGCCTGGCAAGACTGGGTAATTGACCGTCAGCTGCGGGCCGTTTCTGGGGTGGCCGACATCGTATCATTCGGAGGATCGCGAAAGGTGTATGAGGTGAATGTTAACCCATTGTTGCTGTCCAAATACGACATCACGCCATTGGAAGTGTATGAGGCCATTTCGAAAAGCAATATCAACGTTGGTGGCGACATTATAGAAAAGAATGGACAGGCCTACGTGGTGCGCGGCATTGGCCTACTGCAAAGTATTGCCGACATCGAAAACATTCTTATCGAAACCATTGATGATGTGCCGATTTTGGTGAAAAACGTGGCATCCGTGCAAGAAGGTTCGCTGCCGCGTGTGGGCCAAGTGGGACTTGACGAAGATGACGATGTGGTAGAAGGCATTGTGGTGATGCGCAAAGGCGAGAACCCCGCGCAGGTGCTGGAACGGGTGAAGGCCAAAATCGAGGAAATCAACACCAAAGTGCTGCCTAGTGACATTAAGATGGTGACCTTCTACGACCGCGACAAGTTGATGACTTACTGCCGCGACACGGTGCTAAAAAATCTTGTAGAAGGTATTTTACTCGTTACGCTTGTGGTGTTCCTCTTCATGGCTGATTGGCGCAGCACGCTGATTGTGTCCATCATCATTCCATTGTCGCTACTCTTTGCTTTTATGTGTCTGTATCTGAAAGGCATGTCGGCCAACCTGCTAAGCATGGGTGCCATAGACTTCGGTATCATCATAGACGGGGCGGTGGTAATGGTGGAAGGAGTGTTCGTGCTGCTGGCCCATAAGGCGCATCAAGTAGGAATGCCGGCTTTCAATAAGCTCTCGAAACTTGGATTGATTAAGAAATCGGGAACTGAGTTGGGCAAGGCCATCTTCTTCTCCAAGCTCATCATCATCACCAGTCTCATCCCCATTTTCGCATTTGAAAAGGTGGAAGGCAAGCTCTTTTCGCCCTTGGCCTACACCCTTGGCTTTGCGCTGTTGGGGGCGTTAATCTTCACGCTTACGCTGGTGCCTGTGCTGTGCAGCCTTTTGTTCAACAAGGATGTGAAGGAGCGCAATAACCCAATCGTCAACTTCTTCAGCCGCATCGTTTCGGGTGGATTTGCTTACACCTATGCCAATGCCACGAAGAGCATCATTGTCACGCTATTGATTATGGCTGCCAGCGTCTTTTCGTTCAATTTCCTCGGTTCGGAGTTTTTACCTACCCTAAATGAGGGTGCGCTTTGGGTAGAGGCCAAGTTGCCGATGAGCAGCTCCATCAACGAGACCAGCAAGTTCGTTCACATTTTCCGCGAAAAGCTTAACGAGTTTGACGAAGTAGAATCTGTGCTGTCGCAGATAGGCCGCTCCAACGATGGCACCGACCCATCGGGCTTCTTCTACGTGCAATGCCAAGTGAACCTCAAACCGCAATCGGAATGGGAGCGCGATATCACCACCGAACAACTGATAGAGGAAATGGATGCCAAGCTCAAGCAGTATCCGGGCGTGGTATACAACTACTCGCAGCCCATTATCGACAACGTGGCCGAGGCTGTGGCGGGCATCAACGCCTCGCTGGCCGTTAAAATCTTTGGCGACAACTTGACGGTGCTCAACGCCAAGGCCGATTCGGTAGCGGCCATTCTCCGCACTGTGCATGGCGTGAAAGACCTTGGCATATTGCGCAACATTGGGCAGCCCGAACTGAGCATCATCCTCAACCAGCAGAAGATGGCCGTGTATGGCATCACGATTGCCGATGCCGAGGCGGTGATTGAAATGGCCATCGGTGGCAAAACAGCCACCAAGTTCTTCGAACAAGAGAAAAAGTTTGATGTGCGGGTGCGCTACGAAAAAGATTATCGCACCTCCGAGCGTGAGATTGCTGAATTGAAAGTGCCGTCACTAAAAGGCAATAAAGTGCCACTGAAAGAGATTGCAGAAATCAAGAGTTTGACTGGGCCAGGTTTCATTTATCGCGACAACAACAAGCGGTTCATCGCCATCAAATTCTCCATCCGCGAACGCGACTTGGGCAGCACTATTGCTGAGGCTCAAAAGAAAGTGGACGCATCTGTAGACATGCCCAAAGGCTACAGCGTGGTGTGGAGCGGAGAGTTCGAGAATCAGGTACGGGCACAGAAACGACTAAAAGAGGTGGTGCCTATCTGTCTTGTGGCCATCTTCTTCCTGCTAGTCATCGCATTCGGAAATTCGAAAGATGCAGGACTGGTGTTGGTCAATGTGCCGTTTGCCATGATAGGTGGCATACTTGCGTTGCACGTTACAGGTACTATTTTCAGTATCTCGGCTGGCATCGGGTTCATCGCCCTGTTTGGCATCTGCATTCAGAATGGGGTTATTCTCATATCGGTGTTCAAAAAGAACCTCGATAGCGGAATGCAAATGGCTGATGCGCTAATGGAAGGAGTGAAAGAACGCACCCGAGCGGTGGTAATGACCGCCATCATGGCTGCCATTGGGCTGCTGCCTGCGGCCATGTCTACTGGCATTGGCAGCGAAACCCAGAAACCACTGGCAATTGTGGTGATAGGCGGCCTCATTTCCGCTACTGTGCTCACGCTGCTCATCTTCCCGTTGGTATTCAAACGGTTCTATCGCCCCAAAAAGGTGAAGAAATCGAAAGGCGGAGATTTGCCCGTAGTAGAAGCTTTGTAACACATAGGTTGGTTTGATGAAAGCCGCCCCGTTTGCCTCTGAAAAGAGTGCAGACGGGGCGGTGGATTTTAGCTTAACCGTGAACACAGCAATCCATCTGGCATTGGAGAAAACGAAAAAGGGCTGCCTCGTATGTCGAGACAGCCCTTTTAGATGGACGATTACTTCCGCAGAACTACGGCATTGGTGGCGGTGGAGTGTTGGGGAACAACTGGAAGTTTTGCACTTGGTCTACTCCTGGCTCAACCGTAATACCGCGCAAACCATCAGCAAGCGCAGGATACGATACCGTAAGTGTAGCATTCGTTGGCCCTACCAATCCGATTATCTGCAAGCTAAACAAACCTGCCACTCCTGTAGTAGTACTCACCGAACCATCGGCATTGCTAGCCGTGACGGTAGCTACCGATAGTGGGTTTCCATTCATATCGGTAACCACTCCTGTAATTTTCATGCTTCCGTTCTCATCCGTTTGCGTGGTACCTGATGGAGTTATCACATAATCGTTGTACTTGGCTTCCGATTTGTCGAACCAATACGTTTTGCCTGTGTTGCAAATTTTAACCACCTCTGCATAAATCGCATTGGCAAGTTCGATGCGGTCTTCTGTGGCCTCATCGCGGTCTTGAATGGTATCTACAAGCACATCATACGCCAAATCGGCTGCCGCACATGCAGCAGTGTAAGTAGTAATAAGCCCTGCGGTAAGCCCCTCGGGAGCCAAATCTGCCAAGCGTGCATCTGCTCTGCGCACTATGCGATAATAGGCTTTGATGCGTTCCACATCTTTCAATGCGTTGATGCCATCAAAGCCAAAACCCTTATACTTCCTAGAGCCTTCGCCAAAAATGTTAGCTGCCATTCTGCGAATGTTGCGCGTTTGGGTTTCGCACACTTCTAAAGCAGCATCTTTTATTTCTGTTTGTTACCCACTAAACCCGTCCATTCAATATCATCTTCCATATTGCGGAAGGTGTCATTTTGGGTTCCTAAGGCGGTTAGGCGTGCTGCGGTTACGCCCTCTGGTATCAGTTCGGTGCTGTCGCGTGTTCCGTTAAGAATCACTTTGTCGGCTAGCTGTATTAGCGCACCATCCGAAAATTTAAAATCGCGTACTAACTCTGGTTTCTGACTCATTTTTTTTGGTTTTTAAGGGTTAATTATTGTGTTTTATGACACAAAAATAAATCCCGAACAAATCCAATACGCATTTACAAATACGTTTAACATATTTTAATAAATAACATTAAGCCGTCCTTGTAATAACCCAGCCAGAAGCGGAATTCAGCACTTTTTCAACCTCAAATTTGAAGGAGGTCTTTTTTTCTATTCTTCTGCACAAGTAACCCGGGGTGGCGGATTTTGACGGCCATTCCTGTTCTGAGATAAAAACAATGTCATCTACCTGCATCTGCAACAAGTAAGAGTGAAACACGCCCTGTTTACGCAACGGACGGGTTACCATTGCCGATTTTTCTTCTTTGGTTAACTTTTTCATTCGTTCGGTTATTGGTTCATTTTTCTTGAAATGCCCTGTTTACGGGGCGGAAGCTCAAATCAAACACTCGGAAGCGCAAAATTAGCCCACGGAAGCCCAATTTTACGGTGCAAATATACTTCCGTCCATCAGGAATGGCCTTCCGTCCATCAGGAATGGGCTTCCGCACGATAGGAATGGGCTTCCGCAAAACTACAATAAACTAATGCTAAACTCAAACGCACATTTACTCATTATTCATGTACAATAGCTAAACAGTTATTGACTTCCGCGCAAATTTTTTGGGCTTCCGCCCAATGTTTTGGGGGGTTTTAGCGATTTTGAGGATAGTTGTGAGGTGAAAGAAGGCAAAGTATCATCATTATGCCATACTTATTCACATGCCGAAAGACAATACCCTGCGTTCGATTAGCTTTGGCAAGTGAATTAAAAACAACCCCCACCAATGGCACTAAGCTGGAATGAAATAAAAGACCGCGCACTTCGGTTTTCTAAAGAATGGGCCGATACCACCAACGAAGAAGCCGATGCCAAACCTTTTTTGGTAGAGTTTTTTAATGTGTTTGGCATTAGCAGCAAGCGGGTAGGCACATTCGAGCATCGGGTTAAAAAACTGGACGACAAGGACGGCTACATAGACCTGCTTTGGAAAGGCACCATCCTTATTGAAATGAAAAGTCGAGGCAAAAACCTCGACCGTGCCTATCAGCAAGCCATAGACTACACCCACGGGCTAAAACAGCACGAACTGCCCAAGTATATTTTGGTGTCGGACTTTGAGCATTTTCGGCTCTACGACCTTGAGGAAGACAAGCACATTGCGTTTACCCTAAAAGAGATGGTGCAAAATGTGCAGCATTTTGGCTACATCATTGGGTATCAAAAAAAGGTGTACAAAGAGCAAGACCCTGCCAACATTAAAGCTGCCGAGTTGATGGGCAAGTTGCACGATAGGCTCGAAGAAATTGGCTACACTGGCCATCCGTTGGAAGTGTATTTGGTGCGTGTGCTATTTATGCTGTTTGCCGAAGACACCACCATATTTAATAAACAACAGTTTCAAGATTTTATAGAGCAGCGCACCAACGAAGACGGCAGCGACTTGGCTTCCAAGTTGCAAGAACTGTTTCAGGTGCTGAACACACCAACCAACAAACGCTTTAAGAACCTAGACGAGCAACTTGCCGATTTTCCGTATGTAAACGGAAAACTGTTTGAGGAGATATTGCCAACAGCAAGCTTCGATAGCAAAATGCGCCAAGCCCTGCTGGATTGTTGCTATATAGATTGGAGCAGAATATCGCCTGCCATTTTCGGGTCGATGTTTCAGAGCGTGATGAACCCCCAGGAACGCAGAAACCTAGGTGCACATTACACCAGCGAAACCAACATCCTTAAACTGATAAAGCCCTTGTTTTTAGATGAGTTGTGGGCGGAGTTTGAGAGCATTAAAAACAATAAGAACAAGCTACCCGAGTTTCACAAGAAGCTAAGCACACTGAAATTTCTTGACCCTGCCTGTGGCTGTGGCAACTTTTTGGTAATTACCTACCGCGAATTGCGGTTGCTCGAACTGGAGATACTGCGGCAACAATACAAAAGCCAAATGGCAACAAGTATTGATAGCATTATTTGGCTTGACGTGGATATGATGTGTGGCATCGAATACGAGGAATTTCCTGCGCGTATTGCCGAAGTAGCCATGTGGCTTATCGACCACCAAATGAATATGCGCATAGGCGTTGAGTTTGGGCAATACTATGCGCGACTGCCACTAAATAAGGCGGCTAAAATTGTGCATGGAAATGCTTTGCGAATGGATTGGAATCGTTTGGCTTTGAATCAAGCGAATTACATGGAAGCTAGGGACACAACCGTAGTTTTAAGAGAACCAATGGTTGATTACAAAACGGTGCATATTAAAACAGAACGGCTTACAGTAATTGATAAAAGAACAACGACATCAATTCCAGTGGCTACCTCGAACCACTTTGATTACATTTTAGGTAACCCTCCTTTTATAGGAAGTGCTTACCAAAATGAGGGGCAAAAAAGAGATATGGAGTTAATATTTTCTGGTCTGAAAAGCTATGGAATGCTAGATTATGTAGCGGCATGGTATAAGAAAGCTGCGTTGCATATAATGAATACAAACACTAAAGTTGCTTTTGTATCTACTAATTCAATTACCCAAGGAGAACAGCCTGGTGTTTTATGGACGATACTTTACAACCTTTATAAAGTAAAGATTCATTTTGCACACCGCACATTTAGTTGGCGGAATGAGGCTAAAGGAAATGCAGCTGTTCATGTTGTAATTATTGGCTTTGCCAATTTTGATACTTCCCAAAAAAACATTTTTGAGTATGACGATATTAAAAGTGAGCCACATGTAGTCAGTGTCAGGAACATCAATCCCTATTTAGTGGAGGGAAAAGATATTACCCTGTTATCAGTTTCCAATCCAATTTGCAATGTTCCGAAAATGCAATCAGGAAGTGCCGCAAGAGATGGTGGTTTTCTTATATTGAAAGATGAAGAGAAGCAACGTATTGTAAAATTGAACCCATCTACTGAAAAGTATTTTAGCCGTTTTATAAGCGGTGATGATTTCTTAAATAATGTTGTTCGATGGTGTATTTGGCTCAAAAATGTTAGTCCAACTGATTTTAGAGACATTAATGAGTTTCAAGAGAAATTTAGAGAGGTCAAAAAATTTAGACAGAAAAGCACTAGAGGAGGAACAATGAAAATGGCTGACCTGCCTTATTTATTTGCCGAAGAAAGACAGCCAGAAACTGACTTTCTAGTAATTCCAAAAGTTTCTTCGGAAAATAGGCGTTACATACCAATTGCCTATCTAACTAAGGATTTTATTGTTTCGGATAAAACCTTCGTTGTACCTGCTACCACATTATTTCATTTTGGAGTCCTTACTTCCACTATGCACATGTCATGGATGCGCGCGACATGTGGAAGGCTTGAAAGCAGGTATAGCTATTCAAACACAATTGTTTACAACAACTACCCTTGGCCAGAAACGCCAAGCGAAAAGCAAGTGAAAGCCATAGAAGCGGCAGCGCAGAAGGTATTGGATGCACGGTTAGAATTTCCGAATAGTTCGCTTGCCGATTTGTACGACCCACTTACCATGCCCCCTACATTGGTAAAAGCCCACAACGAATTGGACAAGGCCGTTGATTTGGCCTACCGCCCACAGGCATTTGCAAGCGAAGCCAATAGGATGGTTTTTCTATTCGAACTCTACGAAAAATACACCGCAGACTTGTTTACCAAGGAGAAGGTGAAAAAGGGGAAGAAATAATGGTCATACAAAAACTATACGGCACATTCAAAGCGCCATCATTAACAAATTTGCCAACGACAAATAAAGTTAGTGAGAAATTCAGAAAAGCAAAATCTAAACAGGCCAATAACTTTGGGTCTGCCATACTGCTTTTAGACAATGATTTAGCTACATATGGCTTGCCGTTCCAACTAGAGAATGGCTTGGGTCTTGTTGTATTTTCTGATCCTGTCTTACTAATGCTTAAATCTGCGAAGGAATTGGGTTACAAAGCCAATCATTTAAGGAGTCTGTTCCCTAAAGGTGATGAGCAAGAACTTTTGAAATTAACGCCATCGGAATTCTATCCATACATCGAATCTAAATTGAGCGCTGTAATCATGCTTCATGCTTCGCTGGAAGCGTGTATTAATAGAATTATTCCATTGGACTCCAAATACATTTCGAAAAAATCAAAGTCTGATGAGACACTTGGACGTGAAGAATGTATAAAACTTGGATTCGAAGAGAAGTTTAAGAAAGTGGTTAAATCAACAACTGGTGTAAACTTTTTTCAAAAAAATGAAGTGGTCTATAATCGATTACTAAAATTCACCACTCTTCGTAATGATTTGGCTCATCTCAAGCCAGCAACTTCTGAAAAAAAACAATACTATTTCCCTGTGTTTCAAGGGTTGATAAAATTGGATATTGATGAGGCATTTGATGATGTAGTTCTTTATATCAATACTTTCATACCTGACTTTGTGGAATTGACTAACCCGCCCAAGTGAGGGTGTCCGAAGCTGGCACTAGGGTCTAGTTTTGGGTAGCGACTCCTCCACCAAAATTGTTAAACTTAAAGGAAGCCGCTCTAGTGGCACTGACCGTGCAGTCTGCGTGCGTTAGGGATGGCAGTGGACATCCTTTTGCTTTTTGGAGCAAAAGATGGGAACGCACAGCCCGACCCCGCTTCTTTTAAGCGGGGAAACGCCCAAATAATTGGTACTCGCTACTGGGGTTAATTAAAACCACAAGGTAAGGTTGCCCACCAGCCATGTCATTTGACTGCGTGGCTTGCCGTTTTCGGCTTGATACACGTTCTTTTCGGAGAAAAAATGGCGGCCTTCTAAGCGGAACATGGCATTGTCAAACAGCTTGAGGTTGAAGCATAGCCCCGCGCTGAATGTGGAGAATGCGCCCCGTGTGTTAAGCGCAGTGATTTGCACACTGCTTGGGTCGCTGAAGTATTCGAATCTACCAGAAAGCGAAATCTTTGGCGAGAAGCTGTAGCGTCCTATGACGTTGGCTTGCCACCAATGCTTATACGTTGAGGAGGTGCCAAGGCTGTCCACGCGCTCTTGCAGGCCGATATAGGCACAGGAAGTGAGCGAAAATTTGCCGTCAGGGTTAAATATCCAAAACACATCGGTGAAGTAGCGCATTCTGTTTTGAGGGGCTAATGCGCTGCGCTCGTCACCAACATAAGTGTTCCAATTGAGCAGGCTTTTTTTGCCCACACGCCATTCAATTTGAGTGCCTACAGATTTGCCCGAATTGGCATCCATAATCTGCTGCCAACCATTGAGCAGATACAAATAGCCATTTACCCGTTTGCCCAACGGCACACTGATTTTGAACCCCGCCAAATAGTAGGGCACATATTCTGGGGCGAAGGAACGGGTGTACATCAAATGGTCTTTGCTTATGGCGCTCTCGTTGGTGTAGGGCGAACCGAGCACTCCAAAATCAATCCATATCTCCTTTCGCTTAAAGGGCTTCACTCCCACCCTAGCCTCTATAAGGTTTTTTAGCGAGGCGGGTTCTGCGGCATAGTTGGCATTTACATAGCTGCCAAAACCCAACACCAGCACACTCCGCAGGCGTTGCGAGGTATAGCGCACATCAATGGCAGCAAGGTTAATGTTGGCCTCGTTGTGCCGCGCCATCGACACCATATAGGGCACATCGCCACTACTGGGCTGGTTGAAATTGTAGCCATAATACGCATCTACATAACCGCCAATGGCCAATTTGCCTATGCGAATACCGGTAGTAGTGTCCATAATGGCAGGATTGGCCACTTGCGCTGTGGCGGGTGCCGCCTGCGCTGGGGCTTGCGGAAACTGAACTCCTACAGCCCTTAAACTATCGAGCAATTCGGTTTTTACTTCGGTTTTAATTTGCTGAATAATGCTTGCTCGTTCTTCGGGAGATAGGGTTTGGGCGTTTGTATCGGTAATTGAAGCCATCGCAAAGGCCGAGCAACACAGCAAAATGCGAGCTTTTGAAATCCATTTCATGGGGCTAAATCTATCTCTTTTGTTTGGAAAGGGGACGTTTGGTTCCAGTATTGGACCCAGAGGTTAAACCGCCAAATCTTCTTCCTCATAGCTATTGTGTTTGCCCACTTTCACTATAAATCGGCTCAAAAGACTCTCGCCCTTATTTGAAAACTATCCACCACCATTAACGCAATCAAAACATTGGGTTCAATCTCCATGAATCACTTTCGTCACTATACGCTCAAAACGTAGCTTTGCGCCCCTTAATTTTCCACTATAATGAACAACGAAGACCTCTTTAAGAACATCATTGGCCATAGCAAAGAGTATGGTTTCATATTTCCCAGCAGCGAAATCTATGACGGCCTCAGCGCTACCTACGACTACGGTCAAATGGGCGTGGAATTGAAAAAGAACATCCGCGATTTCTGGTGGAAAGCCATGGTGCAGCTCAACGAGAACATCGTGGGTTTGGATGCCGCCATCTTCATGCACCCCACCACGTGGAAGGCCAGCGGCCACGTGGATGCCTTCAACGATCCGCTCATCGACAACAAAGACAGCAAGAAACGGTACCGTGCCGATGTGCTCATCGAAGACCACATGGCCAAGCTTGATGCCAAGGCCGACAAGGAGGTGGAGAAGGCCGCCAAGCGTTTCGAAAACTTTGACGA
>Ga0247837_1010085_pt1 | contig 10974 bp, 9 predicted proteins | sample LaCtaG_2_FD_187115 | JGI IMG/M metagenome (GOLD analysis project Ga0247837, IMG submission 187115) | Freshwater microbial communities from meromictic Lake La Cruz, Castile-La Mancha, Spain - LaCruzMarch2015_14.5m | ecosystem: Environmental > Aquatic > Freshwater > Lake | place: Spain: Castile-La... | reverse complement strand
ACTCCTCCATCTTTTCGCTGCCCCTCCAAAGTGGGCTGCGTTCCCTGTAAACCCACAGCCGTAGCCCGAAAAAATCAAAGCATCCTGTCTTTACAGGCCTTTCTGGCATTCCGCCGGGGAAGTTAGGCTAGGCATTCTGCCGGACGGACGACACGCGGGGGATCAGCGTTCCTCGGCCGCCGGAAGGAACCGCATGGAGGTCAATTCGCCGTACACAAACCCGATGAAGACCTCGACCTCTGCGCGCAGGGGAATGCGATCCGAATCGTCCGAAAGCCAGACCGTCCCGCTCCGGAACTTGCGATGCTCCTCGAGCTTACCTTTCCGCTCCCCGTCTGTGACGATTTTCTGAATGTTGAGTTCCAGCTTCAGCGCCTTGCGGCTCCCTTCTGGAAGCGCGACGACGTCTTTCCCGATCACGCGCATCCGAACTAGGAACGCTTGATCCCCGGGATACACCGTGACCACGACTTCATCTTTCGGGTTCAGCGGTTGTGAGCGGATGAACAGCATCGCAGCGAGGAGGTCACGCAGGCCCGGCCACTTAACGCGTTTCCATTTTGCACGCTCGCCGGGATCCACCCGCCGCTGGCGCCACACTCGCTCAGGCTCGAAGATCGCTTCGGTGGTGATGGCCTTGCGACTATATTTTTCCACCTGAGTGAACCGATCGGTCATGAGGGAATCCGCGTTCCCCGAGCCCGAATATGTCGCGTCCAACTGCCACAACGCACGCGCGAGCCCGGTGGATTGGCCCTTCACCTCCACGGCCCATGTCGATGGCGTCGGGTACAGAAACAACGCTTCCGCGGAGCCGGCTTCAAGTACGTTGGACCAACCGAAACGAAACGTCGCCTGAAACGGACGCACGGCAGCAAACGGGGCCGCAGCCGCTGGTGTCAGGGTTTCCTGCCAACCCGCGAAGGCGGTAGATACTGTCGCCAACAGGAGGACAACGCGCAAACCGTCCATCCATCGAAATCCGAGGGAGAATATCACAGCCTTCCCGTATCACGTCCCCGCACCGGGCACAACGCGGGTGAGGGTCGGGGACGGTACCCACGCGGTGGTCCGATCCGGCAGGCGACAATACGTCCATCCCGCGCTCTGTCTGAGCACCTCCACGCTGGACCCGGGCGGCAGCAGCGAAATGGACTGGGAATTGTCCGTCGGAGTTGCCCGCGCGGGGACGATGGCATTGGATGTCACCAACGCGGTTCGGGCATCGGCAACCATCGGATCGGACACAAACCCGACCGCAGCCGCGGCGATTCCAAGGACAAGGAAGAGGACGGAGAGCGCGATCGCAGGGGCAGTCCGGGGTCCGCGTTGGGCGATCCGCAAGATCAGCAGCGCGCCGATCCAACCGAGAACTGTCCCGGCCAAGAGGAGCGCGCGCGGAGGAACGATGCCCGAGAGCTCCTCTTTCCATCCGAACGAGGTGGCGGGCAATCCGGTCGTTTGCGACAACTCGGCGAGTGCCCGTCGCGCGCGGACCAATTTCGGATCCAGCAACAGGGCACGTCGGTAATTCAGGGCAGCCGCAACCGGCTCATCAAGCGAGGCAAAAGTGCGGGCGAGATTGTAGTAAACCTCCGGGGAGGTTTCCCCCGACTGGATCAGCGCCTCGTAGCCCTTCTTCGCCTCTTCGAAGTTTCCGGCTGCGAACGCCGTTCCGGCGGTGTCAAACTGCTGCAAGCGATCCTGAGCCGCCGCCCACTGGGTGCCAAACGCAAGAAGCAAGACGACCAACGCTTTGATCCAACGCCTCATGGCTGCTCCCTCCCCGCGACGTAGGCATCCACCGCATCGCGAACGGTCTGACGTTCCTCCGACCTACTGCGCCCGGTACCCCCCGGAACGCCATAGCGATACTGCGAATGCACGTCAAAAATGCGCCTGACTTCTGTTGCGACCGCGACGTCAACGCGCCTCGCCGCGAGCACGTCGTCTGCACTCCAGCGTGCGGCGGAGTCCACACCATCAAGCCCTGCCGCCTCCCGTTGCAGCAGACCAGCAGCGCGTTCGTAAAAAGCTTGATCCTCAATCGCGTCATCATCGAGCGCCGCGCGGAGGAGTCGGTTCTCCCGCGACCACGCTCGGACCTTCGAACCGCGTCCGTGACGGATTCCCTGAGCGAGACCGATCGCCAGCAAGGCGACAAACAATGTGGCCCCGCCGATGTTTGCTCCCCAGACCCAAACATCCTGCCAGGCAGGGTGGAAACGCGCGTCCCAACGAGCGGAAGTGAACAAAGAGTCGCCCGCACTGCCGGTCGGTGCGACCGCGGGGGGCGTTGGCGTTGCGGTTGCATCCGGTGAGGGTGCCGCGGCGACCACAGCGGCCGGAGTGGGCGACGGAGCACCGGCCACGGCCTCGACGGGGATCGGAGGGGACGTCAGCGTCACGTATTTCCCCGCCGCGGGATCGAAGTACGAAAACTCCACCCCAGGGGTCGCCATCTGGGCGCGCTGTGCCACCATGAGACTTTCAAAAACTTTCTTCCCGCCGAAACCGATCGCATCCGCCGATTTGAACGTTTCCTTCGGCGGATACAGCCTCCAGCCCTCATCTCCGGTCAGCAAAGGTGGACCCATCGCATCGAAATTCCCCTGCCCCGCGACGCTGATTTTCATGGTGACCGGATCGCCCGCGCCTACCTTGAGCGGGGAGGCTTCCGCGACCATGGTAAACTCGCCCACCGCTCCGGAAAAGGACGCCGGACGACCTTCGGAGGGGAGCGGACGAACGTCGATTTCCGCGGGATTGCTCGTGACATCAAGTTCCTGCACGCCTCCGAGTTGTGGGCCGCCGGATTGGCCAAAAAACTGCGCGAATAGATCATTCATCCCTTGCGGGAGATTGGAAGGACCCGTCTGTGCCTCCACCATCACGGAGGCCGGGGCCAGTTCCAGCTTACCTGCTTTGACGGGAACGATGGACGTCTGGAAACGGAGGACATTGTAAGGATTCCCCTCGACTTGCTGGACACTCTCGGATGGCTCGCCCAGTTTCCCCCCAGTGAAACCGTCCCCACCGAACTGCACGCGGTCGCGGAGGCGGATCGATGCCCTGCGGCTGAAATAGAAACGAATCTCGATCGGAATCACCTCCCCGACAAAGGCGGTTTTCTTCGGTACCAGCATTTCCGCAAACGCGAGCTTGCCTTCGTCGACGGGATCCGGCGCCGCAGGGTCGGTCGCTCCGCCCAGCGTACCGGGGGGCTGGGTTGTCGCCGTGCCCGGGGTGTTCGGAACGGCCCGTCTCACGGGCGGGGAGCCTGACCCCTCCACGCGCAACGGCAACGGAACGGTCGTGTAGTCCTTGCCCTCCGCGCGCACGCGGATCGATGGAATGGTAAACTCGCCTTCCTGCGTGGGGACGACCATGTAGATGTACACCACGCTAGCGGTCATCTGAAAATTCAGCATCTGGACCTGCATGGATTGCGTGACGAGCGAGATTTCCAGGCCATCGACTGCGATGGTCCGGGGAACCTGCGCGCTTTGTGTTCCCGTGACCTGAACCTGCAACTGGACGGGTTCGCCGAGTCGCGTCACCGGGGACGTGAGGGCGGCACTCGCGGAAATCTTCGCCGCCCTTGCGGAGGCTGGTGCAAGCAGCGCTACGGCGAGGGCCAGGATCGTGACAGTGCTGGGGAAGGCGAACCCACGGCTGAGCGTTGTGCGGGCGTGCCGCGACGATGGTGCGCTCATGATTACCAGTCTTTCCTCACGTCTTCAGGGTTACTCTGCTGCAGGAGATTCACGCGATCTTCCTCACCTTGCAACGATTTCAACAGCGCACGCGCTTGGGCGGGTGACATTTCGCCCTCCTTTTCCTCCGGTTCGGCCGCCGCAGCCTCCTGCGCCTCAGCGGGCGAAGGCGAGGGTTGCCCATCGGCCGGGGTCACGTCGCCCTGTTTCTTTTCCGCCGGACTTCCGGACGGCTGGGGCGTGGGTTTCGGCGCGTTCTGCCTGGCTTCGTCCTGAGGCTTCTGAGGTTCTCCCTTCCCGGGTTCCTGATCCTGCTTTTGCTGCTCGTCCTGCTTTTGCTGCTCGTCCTGCTTTTGCTGCTGCTCCTGCTTTTGCTGTTGCTCCTGCTTTTGTTGCTGGTCCTGCTTTTGTTGCTGGTCCTGCTTTTGTTGCTGGTCCTGCTTCTGCTGCTGGTCCTGCTTTTGCTGCTGGTCCTGCTTTTGCTGCTGGTCCTGCTTCTGCTGCTGGTCCTGCTTCTGCTGCTGGTCCTGCTTTTGCTGCTGGTCCTGCTTTTGCTGCTGGTCCTGCTTTTGTTGCTGATCCTGCTTTTGGTCCTGTGGCGGGGGCTCCTTTTCCAAATCCTTCAGAAGTTGTTCGACGATTTCCTTGTTGCGCTTCGCGCGCGAGTCGGAGGGGTCAAGTTTCAACGCCTGGTCGTACTGTTGGATCGCATTCTTCCAATCTGACGTCTTCTTGTCCCGGGCTTCTGCAGCCTCGCCACGACGCGCGAGGGCGTTTCCAAGATTGTAGGACGCTTCCTCCCGCAGAGCTTTGTCCTCTGCAAGCAACGCATCGGTGAAGTGCTTCACCGCGTCATCGAACTTCCCCAGTTTGAACGCTGCGGCTCCCGCGTTGTATTGGAGTTTCTCCTTTTCGGGGAGCGTGGCCGCCCCTGCCGTGAACCCATCCAGCGCCGCGGCGTAGTCCCCGGCTTTATACTGAGTCAATGCATCCGCTCGAACATCCACGCACGACATCGCAACGCATCCCACAACGAGCGGAACGGCCGCGGACGCTTTTGCGGTTCGCCTAGCGATCGAACGCGCGGAGCGCCGTTCTCCGATCACGAGGGACAGAACGAGGCAACCAATGGCAAATCCCAACGGCCACTGATACCGCTCCACCGGTTGGCGCGAGGTCATTTCGCCAAAATCCCGCGCTTCCATCGGCTCGATTCCATCGGTCAAAATTCGCTTGGCCGCATCGCTCCCCAGCGGCTCGTAGAAGCCTCCGGTGACGGATGCAATTTCACGCAGGCGCGCTTCGTCGAGTTTGGATTTCACGGGATTTCCCTGTTCGTCGCGGACCATGTCCATTCCCCCGTCCGCTCCCTGGACGGGAATGACGGAGCCGGTTGCCGACCCCACCCCGATCGTGAAAATCCGGATCCCATCTGCCGCCGCAGTCTTCGCCGCAGCGACCCCATCCGCGTCCAGTTCCTCCCCATCCGTCAGAATCACCAGCGCCCGCGTGGCTCCCTCCGCCTTGCCGAAGGCATCCGTTGCGGTCCGAATCGCCGCCGCCAAGTTGGTGCCTCCCTTTGGAATAATCGCGGTATCAAGCTCTTCAAGCGAGTTCAGGACCGCTCCGTGGTCGAGCGTCAGCGGAGCCTGCAAAAACGCGCTGCCCGCAAAGGCAATCAATCCCACACGGTCCCCTTCCACCAGGTTGATCAAATCCTGCGCCACCAACTTCGCACGGACGAGTCGGGTGGGATTGACGTCCGTCGCGAGCATCGATCGCGAAACGTCGACCGCGATCAGAACGTCCCGGCCCTTCTGTTGAATCTGGCGAAAACTGTACCCAAGGCGTGGCTGAGCCAGAGCCAGGATGATGCCGACGAGCGCGAGCAGGAACAGGACCGACTTCGTCGCGCGCCGCCCCTGGCTCACCCCGCCCGCCAAAGCGGCACGCAGCCGCGGGGCGACGATTTTGGAAACGAGAAGGGCGGAGCGACGATGCGACCACACAAACACCGCTGCCACGATCGGGACAATCGCGAGAGCCCACAGCCACTGGGAGGCACCGAAGGTCAGGGAAGTCGTTTCCATATCGTCTGGGAAAGTCCGGTTTCAATCAACAGCAGGGCCAGGCCGAACGCGAGGCACCACGGAAATAGGTCGCGGTACTGCGCAATGCGCTCGACCTCAATTTTCGTTTTCTCCAATTGGTCGATCGACTTGAAAATATTCTCGAGCGATGTCGTGTCCGTCGCCCGGTAGTAGGTCCCCCCGGTGGTGTCGGCGATTTGCTTCAGCGTCGTTTCGTCAAACTTCAGCTCCACGCGGCGGTACACGGTTCGGCCGAACGGGTCGGTCATCGGATAAGGAACGACGCCCTGTGTCCCGGCGCCGATCGTGTAAACTCGTACACCCAGCGCCTTTGCGGCCTCGGCGGCGGTCATCGGAGCAACCTTGCCCGCATTGTTGTCGCCGTCGGAGAGCAGCACCACGAGCTTCGTTTTCGCAGGCTTGTCCTTCAACCGACTCGTCGCCGCCGCAAGCGCGGAACCGATCGCGGTGCCATCTTCCACCATGCCAATCCGAAGACGATCCAGGTTCTGAATCAGCCAATCGTGATCGAGCGTCAGCGGGCTCACCGAATATGGTCGACCCGCAAAGGCAACGAGCCCGATCCGGTCATTCGGCCGCTCACGAATGAATTGCTCGGTCACCTTTTTCACGACCTCCAATCGGTTCGCCCGCTGAGCCCCGATATTGAAATCCTCGGCAAGCATGGATTTGGAGACGTCGATCGCGAGGATGATATCGACCCCGCTGGCCTGAGTGCGGGTGATCGTTTTCCCGAGCTGCGGCCGCGCCAGTCCGACGATCAACGCCGCCATCGCGAGATACGTCAGGGCTGCCAGAAAACTACCCGCGCGCGATTTCTGTCGCTTCCCGATCGATTCCAGCAGGGTCGTCGATGAAAAAACCACCGCAGCCGTTCCGCCGAACCGACCCTTCAAGAATGCCACGGCCGGAATGAGCAGCAGGAGGAGCAGCAGCCAGGGCTGGGCAAAGGAAAAGCCCGAGAGCGGCCAGTCGTTCACTTCTTCCCCTCCGGATCGACGGATGGAGGGCGAGTGGACTCCATGACGTTTGGAGTGGCCTCCACGATGTGTTCCGCGTGCACGATCAACTCGCGACTGTCATCGGACGTCGCATGGGCGCGGGCGAATTTGATCAGATCTGCGTTCTCGAGGAAGAGGGCGATCGCCGCCTTTTGGTCGATCGAAAACACGTCGCTCCCGCGGATCTCCTGCAGGAACTCGATGGAGGTCTGACGCGTCGCCCTCAGGCCCGTTTCCGCCTCGATCAGCACGCGAAGCGTGTCGCTGACGCGGATTCCCAGTTCGTAGGGTTTGACCTGATCCGCCTGTTCGCGGGCGAGAGAGAGTTCGGCACGTGCCCGTTCCCGCGGCGTGAGCGGGCGGCGGCGTGGCTTCCGAATCAGGAAAAACCACACCAGGAACGAAATGAGCACGAGCGCCCCGGCGACCACAGCCGCAATAAGCCAGATCGGATAAGGGAAGTAGGCGACAGGACCCGCGATGTCCTCGAGGGGCGCGGGGGTCGCCGCGGCGGCGGACGGATTCATGCCGCGACTTGCCTCCGCTCGCGTTTCTTGAAAAACCCACGCAGCGGAATGAGGTAATCCTGATCCGTGCGCAGCGCGATGCTGTCGATTCCGCGGCTCAGCAGCAGCTTCTCCAACTCCTGCCGCCGCTTGCGCTCCATCGCACCGTACTTTTTCATCGCCCCGGCATCCCCGGTGTGGATCTCGATCTGACGACCCGTTTCCGCATCTTCAAAGGTGATGATCCCAACGTCCGGGATGTTCTCTTCGCCGGGATCATAGATCGGGATCGCGATGCAATCGTGCCGCCTTCCCGTGACCGCGAGGGGCTTCGCGAAATCCTGCGAATAGAAATCCGAGATCAAAAACACCACCGCCCGGCGGGTGATGACGCGATTCAAATAGTCGAGCGCGACGGCAAGATCGGTCTTCGTCCCCACGGGTTCAAAGTAAAGCATTTCGCGAATCAGCCGGAGCGTGTGCATGCGGCCTTTCTTCGGCGGAATGAAAAGCTCCACTCGATCCGAAAACAGCAACAATCCCACCTTGTCGTTGTTTTGGATGGCGCTGAACGCCAGGATGGATGCGACTTCCGCTGCCAGTTCGCGCTTGCTGCGGTCGATGCTCCCAAAGCCACCGGATGCGCTGACGTCAACGAGGAGCATGACGGTCATTTCCCGTTCCTCCGTGAATTTCTTCACAAAAGGGGCGTCCATTCGCGCGGTGACGTTCCAGTCGATCATACGGATTTCGTCGCCGGGTGTGTATTCGCGCACCTCCTGGAAGTTCATGCCGCGACCCTTGAAGACGCTCTGGTATTGACCGGCGAACATGGCGTCGACGAGTCGCCGGGTCCGGATCTCCAGGCGACGAATCTTTCGAAGAATATCCCGCGTTTCTTGCATGGCATTGGTGTCCGCCGCGAGGTTCGCTGCGAACGCGATGATCAGGGAACCGGGAGCCCCGCGAACACTTTCTCCACAATGGTTTCGCTCGTGACGGCCTCGGCTTCCGCCTCGTAACTGACCGCGACGCGGTGTCGGAGCACATCCATCCCCACGTCTTTCACGTCCTGCGGGGTGACGTAGCCCCGGCCGCGGATGAACGCGAGGGCTTTGGACGCGAGCGTGAGGTTGATCGTGGCGCGGGGCGAGGCGCCGTAGCGAATCATCCCGTCGAGCTTGAGACGGAAGGCGGCGGGTTCGCGGGTCGCGAACACAATGTCCACGATGTAATCCTTTACCCGGTCGTCCACGTACACCGAATTGACGACCGCTCTTGAGGCGATGATCGTTTCGGCATCCACCACGGGGGTGACCCCGAGCCGGGGCGCGGAGGTGGACATGGCGTCGAGGATCGAACGTTCTTCCTGCCTGGTGGGGTAGCCGACATGGACCTTGAGCATGAAGCGATCCAGTTGGGCTTCGGGGAGTTGGTAGGTTCCCTCCTGTTCGAGCGGGTTTTGTGTGGCGAGGACGAGGAATGGATCTGGAAGCGGGAACGTCGTTTCGCCGATCGTCACTTGACGTTCCTGCATCGCCTCGAGCAGCGCGCTTTGCACTTTGGCCGGGGCGCGGTTGATCTCATCGGCGAGGATCAGGTTCGAGAACACGGGCCCGAGCTTGGTTGTGAACACGCCTTCGCGGGGATTGTAAATCAGGGTACCGATGAGGTCGGCCGGCAGCAGGTCAGGCGTGAATTGGATTCGCTGAAATCCGGTTCGAATCGCGGAGGAGAGCGTGCGGACGGTCAGCGTTTTTGCCAGGCCTGGCACGCCTTCGAGGAGGACGTGGCCGTTGCTGAGAAGGCCAAGCAGCAGGCTTTCCACCAGGTGCTTTTGGCCGACGACGACCTTGGAAACTTCGCGGAGGAGAGGTTCGACCCAGGTGCCGCTTTCCTGGACCTGACGATTTAATTCTTGGGCGGTGAGACTCATGGAGATGTTTGGGCGGTTGATGTTGGGAAAAACATGCCGCGTGATCCATTCGACAGGAGTTCTGCGGGAATGTTCATTTTCGATGAATCGCTATTCACGCACGACGTAGGGACCGACGTCGAAGTTGTCGCCTACCTTTACCGCATTGTACTGCGATTCTAGCGGGAGGTAGACCGTGTAATCTTTTGGTGATCCATCACGCTGTGGGACGCGCACCACGAGGAGATAATTGCCCTTCTTCTGAAGGGCGTTGATGCCATCGCGTCCGATCGTAATTTGCTCCTCCGGAGCGGGCTCGAAGCGCTTTTCGGTGATGACTCCGGTGAGCCGCGCATCGACGATTTGTCGCTGCGAAACCCATACCGCCAGGACGATCATTCCGATGAGGATCGCAGCGAGCGCGGTGAGGCCAAGGATGAGGGACAGGGGAGTTTGGGGTTTGACCGTTCGGGGATTCATTTTGGGGCGGGTAGGGATTGGGGGTGATCCATCCAGATGCGTTGGACTTTTTCGAGGGCGATCTCGATGGAATCGTCGAGGACACAGATGTGTCCCATCTTTCGGCCTGGCCGTGCTTCCGACTTTCCGTAGAGGTGGAGGCGGGCTCGGGGTTCCTTCAAGACGCTCTCCCAGTCGGGTTCGCCGGAATGCCATTGATCTCCGAGCACATTCGCCATGACGACGGGCGAGAGCAGTGCGGGATCACCGAGTGGCAGGCCGCAGACGGCACGCAGTTGTTGTTCGAACTGACTCGTCACGCAGGCATCGAACGTGAAATGTCCGGAGTTGTGAGGCCGCGGTGCCAGTTCGTTTACCGCGAGGGATCCGTCCCGGAGCAGGAACAATTCGACCGCGATGAGGCCCACCACGTCGAGCGCTTCGGCGATTTTTTCCGCCAATCGGGACGCCTCGGCACGGACGTGCTCGGGTAACCGGGCGGGAACGATGGAGAGATCGAGGATATGATTGCGGTGGATGTTCTCGCTCGGCTCAAAACTGACCGTGTTCCCGAAGACATCCCGGGCGCACACCACGGACAATTCTGCTGAGAACGGAATCCAAGCCTCGAGCACCCCGCGGGGCGATTGAAAACGCTCCCAGACCGATTCAGCCTCGTCGGCGGAACCGATCCGGATTTGTCCCTTCCCATCGTAACCGAAATCCGCCGTTTTCAGAACGCAACCGGTGCCGGTACCGATCGCGGCGACCGCGTCTGCCAGCTCTGAGGCGCGTTCGACGACTTCAAAACGCGCGTGCGGGAATCCGTGCGCTTTGAGGAAGAGCTTTTCCCGTTCGCGGTTTTGGCAGATGTGCAGCACCTCGCCGCGGGGCCGAACCGGGCGGAACCGGGAAACCGTCTCGATGGCAGAAAGCGGGATGTTTTCAAATTCGAACGTCACGACGTCCACGTTTCGCGCGAACTCCTCGAGCGCTCTCGTATCCGTGTAGGCGGCATTGACTTCGAGATCGGAAACCTGTCCCGCCGGGCAGTCCGGGGAAGGTTCGAACGTGTGAACCCGGTACCCCATCCGACGCGCGGCAATGGCAAACATCCGCCCAAGTTGTCCGCCCCCCAGCACGCCAATTCGGGCCCCGGGCAGGATCGGAGGGAAAACTCCTTCCTGAGAGGCCAGGCCGCCGCTAGCGTCTCTGTCTTTGCTCTGACCCATGGATGCGTTGGTATACTGGTTTGCCCGAGGCGTG
>Ga0247837_1010078_pt1 | contig 10978 bp, 6 predicted proteins | sample LaCtaG_2_FD_187115 | JGI IMG/M metagenome (GOLD analysis project Ga0247837, IMG submission 187115) | Freshwater microbial communities from meromictic Lake La Cruz, Castile-La Mancha, Spain - LaCruzMarch2015_14.5m | ecosystem: Environmental > Aquatic > Freshwater > Lake | place: Spain: Castile-La... | reverse complement strand
GATAGCATTACGATTCTAATTTTTTGTTTTATTCTCTCAGGAAGAGCTTGAAAACTTTCGAGAAATTCAAAACCATCCATTTTAGGCATTCTAATATCTAAGAAAATTAAACATGATTTATTAAATACATTTTGCGAATTGTTAAGGTATTCAAGAGCAGCTTCTGCAGAAGGCAGCGAAACAATGCGCTCTGTAATCTGCATTAGTTCAATAACTTTTGTATTTATGAAAACATCTATTTCACTATCTTCAATAAGAATTATCTCTTCAAAAGTATTTTCCATAATAATTAATTAGTTAATGGAAAAGAAACTGTAAAAATCGTCCCCTCATTAATTGTAGAATTTACTTGTATGCTTCCACCTAATTTGTTTATAGTTTCTTTCACAATATATAATCCAAGACCAGATCCTGTGCTGCTATCATTTGTTCGATAGAACATATCAAAAATTCTCTCTATATGTTGTTCTTTAATTCCTATTCCATTATCTTCTACAGATAAAATTACTTTGTCATCGGTTACCTCTGTTTTAATTTGAATTTTTAATTGACGAGATGTATGCCTATATCTAATGCTGTTTGAAATTAAATTATTTAAAATAGTTTGAAGCCTGTTTTTGTCCGCATAGAGAATATTAATCCCTTTAAAAACAATAGCTTCACTTAATGAAGTTCCAGTTGGTTCTAAATATTTTAAATTATCGACTAAATCTTTTATCAGTGATTTTACTTTTATCTTTTCTCTGATAATATCTGTTCTGTTATTTCTAGAATAAGTTACTATATCTTTAATTGTATTATCTAATTTAAGGATACTTTCTTCCATTAAATTAGTATATTTTATAGATTCCGCATCAATTAATTGCGTTCTTAATAAATACAATAACCCTAGTACAGAGGTTAAAGGAGACCGTAAATCGTGAGATGCAGAATACACAAATCGATCTAATTCAAAATTAATTTTTTCGAGCTCTTTATTTTTTGATTGGATTTCTGCCAAAGATTTTCCAAGCCTTTGATTTTCTAATATTTGATTTTCGTTATTCAAGTGCTTAGAAGTAACAATTTGCCATAAAAATTGACTGCCAAGTTTATCTTCTGAATTTAATACAAACTGACAACCAGTTGCGCAAGCTTGTATGCTTGAGATATCATCTGCATATATTCCTAATGTAAAATGAGGAAACTTGGATTTTAAAAGATTTACTTCATTTTGCCATTCTATTTTACTATCGCTGATTACACAGATAACAAATGGAACAATATCTCCGAAGTCATAAAGATATAATTCTGAAACACTCAGCCAAATCGTGTTCACATCATCACTTAATTCTTCCCTTAAGGCTTCTGCTTTTAAATGCAGCCTTTGGTCTTCTCCTATATGAATAAGGCAAAGTAAACCTTGTTTCATTCTTTCTTATTAATCCGTCTAAAATATGATTTTTATTATTCATTTCAATCATTTCTAGGTGGTCACTACTGTTTTTTTATTTTAAATCATTAAAAGTTAGTTTATTCTAATTTCTTACATGATTAATTTAAGTATTGTTTGATTTACAAACCAGTAAAACAGGCTATTTCACCGTATATAATTTGTTAAAAGGAGAATTTATTACAAATGTAATTTCTGCTTAACTCATTTCATTCCATTAGGTAACGTAAAATCAATAATTCTAGTAATACACTAAGCTTAAAGAAGATTTGAAAGTGTATTTATGAAATTATCATTCAATTATTGGCCTTTTACTTTATTAGTCGCTTGTTTAATTGTGTTTTCAAATGAAGATTTGAAGTCTCAATCTAATAATGGTGAGAATAAAAATTACCGCGTTACCGCTTATAAAATAGGAGGTTCGGGTATTTCCAGTCTTTCAAATACAGCTGAGGCAACTCCTAAGCCACTGCTTTACATACCAAGTGCTTTTACTCCCAATGGTGATGGACTCAATGATTCTTTTGGAGTAAAGGCTGAGGGTATTAAATCTTTTAATCTCCAGATATATAATCGTATTGGAGAAATGGTTTTTGAGAGTGATGATATTCAGAATTATTGGGACGGTTCTTATAAAGGTAAAAAAATTACAAGTACAGATGTATATGTATATCAAGTGAAAGCAATTGGGAAAAACAATTCGGTTTTACCAGAACAAACAGGCAGAGTCACATTGGTTGCTGACGGAACCATAGAATAAATATAATTATGGATAAAATTATACACATAAAGAATCACCGCATTTTAATAGTCTATTTCTGTTTGTTATTTCTTGGCAGCCAGTTATGGGCCCAAATTCCAAATGCCAGTTTTATAGTTTCGCAACAACAAGGTTGTGCGCCATTTAGTGTAAATTTTACTAATACATCTACAGGTGCAACTTCATTCCAATGGAATTTTGGGAATGGCAATTTTTCAACCTTAGCTAATCCTCAGAATGTTTACATTTTAAGCGGAAGTTATGCAGTAAGCTTAATAGCTATTTCTTCAAATGGAAGCAGAGATACATTAAGTATAAATGATTTTATAACGACTCTTCCTGGACCTAATGTTAGTTTTACTAGTAACATTTTATCAGGATGCGAAAATCAAACAAGCTTCTCGTTCAGCAATAATACAGTTGGCAATAACAGCTATTTTTGGGATTTTGGTGATGGTAACATTTCAACACAGAGTGATCCAACAAAGATTTATTCAACACCTGGTAATTATACTGTTTCCCTTGTTGGTACAAATTCTATAGGGTGTTCAACTGTTTTTAATTCTCCACAAACAATTACGATTAATCCTGCGCCAAGTGCGGCCTTTTCTGCAACAACAACAACGGGTTGCGGCCCTAATCAAGTTTTTACTTTTGTTCCCGATGTCTCTGCTCAAGGTATGTATTTCTGGGATTTTGGTGATGGCACAACTTCAACTCTACAAAACCCTTCTAAAACATATTCTAATCCAGGCGTATACACAGTAAAACTCACTGTAACTAATTCTTTTGGTTGTGAAGATATTGTTATACGTAATCAATATATTACAGTATATCAACCTATTAATCCACAAGTTATTGCAAATGATTCATCTGGTTGTGTTCCACATTTTGCAACATTCTCAACGAATATTCAAGATGCTACATTTTATAATTGGGATTTTGGGAATGGGCAAAATTCCACTAATAGTGCTCAAGGTGTTTCATTTCCAATTTCCGGCAGTTATCCTGTTTCATTGACAGTTACAATGCTTAACGGTTGCAGTTATACAACTACGAATAATAACTTTATAACAGTTCATCCCGTTCCTATGCCAGCATTTACTCAAAATGTTTCTGCGGGTTGCGCTCCTTTAACTGTAAATTTTAATAACGAAACAGTTGGAAACAATACATACGCTTGGAATTTTGGTAACGGCACAGCCTCTGTTTCAACAAATGCATCATCAACATATTTTTTGGCAGGCGCCTATACTGTTAGATTAACTGCTACAAATAGCTTTGGTTGTTTTACCACGCAACAAGTAAATAACGCAGTAACAGCTTCTGCTCCAGTAGCTTTGTTCACTTCATCGGATACGGCAGGGTGCCCTCCACTTCAGGTAAACTTTTATAATAGCAGCGTAGGAGCAACTTCCTATTTATGGCTTTTTGGAGATGGGACGACTTCAACCCTAGCCAATCCATCCAAAACTTATCAGCAATTAGGTTCATATACGGTCACTTTAATTTCTACAAATGCACAAGGATGTAGAGATACTTTGATTATGAATAACTTAGTTGATGTAAATTATGAAGTTGCAAACTATACTCCACCACCACCCATAACTGCATGCTCACCTTTTAGTACTTCATTTGGAATTCAAAGTAGTTCAGCAGTGAGTTATTTATGGGATTTTGGAGATGGCACAACTTCAACTTTGCCCAACCCAAATCATACTTATGATGAAGCTGGCACTTATGTAGTTTCTCTGCTTATAAATAATGGTTCAGTATGTTCATTAAACTACCCTAATTTTCAAACAATAATTGTTGAAGGGGGAATTCCAAAGTTTGAAGTTTTAATAGACCCTTGTCCTCCTCATTTGGTTACTTTTATAGATTCTAATTCTGTAAATGTTGTTTCTTGGTTATGGAATTTTGGAGATGGAACAACTTCTAATCTAGCTTCTCCAACTCACACTTATGATGAAACAACAACCCATCATGCAAGTTTAACTATAACTACAAACCTTGGATGCACATATACTTACATTGGATTTAACTCTGTAAATTTCTCTTCTTTTAATGCTGGATTTACCACTTCTTATATTCAAGGACCCTATCCATTAACTATTAATTTTACAAGTACTAATCAAAATGCAACAGAATGGTACTGGGATTTTGGAGATGGAAGTTCGTCTTCAGAAGAAAATCCAAGTCATACTTATTTAACCGATGGCGATTATGATGTGAACCTTACTATTTATAGCAATAATTGTGAAATTACAGATTCCGGAAATCCTTTTGAAGAGTCTCTTGCAGTTATTGTAGAAGGTGATAGTGCTTCAGGGGGAACTGGACAAACTTGGGGAGCGAATTTAGACTTTCCTTTACAAGGCTGCGCCCCAATAAACATTTCGTTTATGCCTCAAGACACTGCCCATCAAGTTATTTTATGGAGTTTTGGAGATGGAATAACTTCAACAGAACAAACGCCAACACATTTGTATACATTTTCAGGAACCTACAACGTTTTTTACATTGCAAACACAATTGATGGCCTTGATACGATTCAGTATCCCCAATCTGTAAAAATTGGAGGAGGATTATTGGATTTTAATTTAGAACATACTGAATTTTGTTCTTCAACTCATGTTGAAGTTTCTACCATAAACCCTGGAATTGTTGAGAGTCTTAATTGGTCTTTTGGAAACGGAACAACTGCAAATACCTTGGATGCTTCTTTTGACTTTCCTTTATCTACTTCATCTTTCAGTGTTTTATTAACAATGATAGATACATTCGGATGTCAAGCATCTAAACTAAAAACTTTTTTTGCAAATCCTTTAGTTCCTGCAGTAAACTATCAAAGTGCAGTTTGTAGAGATACCATTGATTTTACTCATAGTTTGCCTGAAGGATTTACTTACCTATGGAATTTTGGAGATAGCACAACTTCTACAGAAGCATTACCTCATCATTTCTATACTCAAGCTGGTCTTTACGAAGTTACTTTACAAGTTTCAGATGATGCAGGTTGCACTAACACTTATACCCTACCCCAAGAAATAAGGGTGTATTTTCCTGATAGTCATCTTGAAACTGTTGGGCCAATTAGCGGATGTGTGCCATTTACGGCAAATTTTATGAATTTATCCACTGGTGCATACAACGGCGGGTACAATATGTTTATGTATTCATGGGGTGATTTAACAATTTCTTGGGACGATAACATTTACGACACTTTAACTCAAGTGTCTAAAATATATAATACGCCTGGCGTTTACACTGTATCTATTAGGTCAATAAATAATGGCGCCGGCGGATGCCAATCGATAGATACGGTTGATGTACCAATTACAGTTTATGGAGCTGAAGCTGATTTTAGTTTCACTCAAACAGGTTTATGCATGCCATTTCAAGCTCAATTTACAAATCTAAGTGAAGATGTGGTTAGCTCTAGTTGGGATTTTGGGAATGGGATAACTTCAAACAATACAAATCCGTTGCTAAATGTACTAACAGAGCCTGCCGATTCAATTTCTTTGTCAATTACAACTTCAAACGGTTGCATTGATACAATAACTAAAGTAGGATTGAATATACTAGCACCTGAAGCTACAGCATCTTTTGTTGGAAACTGTAACCCTTTACCTGTTAGTTTTTCCTGTTCTCAAGACGGAATTGCAAGTTGGGAATGGAATTTCGGAGATGGAACCACAGGAAGTGGACCTGTTGTTAGTCATATGTACACTTCTAATGGAATTTTTACTCCAAGAGTAATTATTACAACTTTAGATAATTGCGTAGATACTGTTTATCTCCAGTTGCCTATTACAGTGGAAGGACCTTCTGCTTTGTTCAATTCTCCCACTCCAGCTAACTGTGCTCCTTCTATTGTAGAATTTTTCGACCAGTCAAGCAATCCTGCAAGTTGGTTATGGGATTTTGGTGATGGCACTTCTTCTACAATTCAAAATCCTACTAAACTATATGATTCTCCAGGTGTATATGATGTGCAACTAGTTGTAACTGGTCAAGATGGATGTTCCGACACGCTTTTAAGACATGATTATGTTACAGTTTTAGGACCAGGAACAGAATTTCAAGTATCTGATAACCAATTGTGTATAGGAGAAATCGTGCAGTTTACCGATTTATCAATGGGAGCTGTTGAATGGGAATGGAATTTTGGACAAGGAACGATTAGTACCTCACAAAATCCTACTTTTAGTTTTGAACAAGCAGGGAATTATGTAATTACACTTTTCTCTCAAGATACTTTAGGATGTAGTGCTTTTTATACTATTCCATTACCAATTACTGTTTTTCCTTTTCCTAGGGCAGAATTCGCTGTTAATGATACCAGCAATTGTGCACCTTTGCTTATTAATGCAATCAATAATTCATTAGGAGCAGTCAGCTACTTCTGGGATTTTGGCAATGGGGAAACTTCAACAGATGTGAATCCAACAGTGAATTACAATGAGGCTGGAGAATTTAGTATTCAATTAGTCGTTACCAACGAAGGAGGGTGCACCGATACAGCCTTATTTAATGGACTTGAAGCTCATTTAATACCTATTGCAGGATTCACTTTAACAGAAACAGAAGGCTGCACCCCGTTAAATGTAACATTCAACAATACATCCTACAACTTAGAAAATCCTTCATATAATTGGGACTTCGGAAATTCAACTACTTCAATTTTACAAAATCCTTCTACTGTTTATTATGAGCCAGGGTTTTACACCATTCAACTCCAAGTGCACAATGAAAATGGTTGCAGTGATACATTAATACTTCCAAGTATTGTAAATGTTTTTGATACCCTTCCGGCGCCAGTAACGCCAATTCTTCGTGTGAGCGTTTTAAGTCCAACAGAAGTAATAGTGGAGTGGGAAGAGTCAATAGCTCCTGATTTTGGTTCGTATATGATTTATAAAAAGAATCAAGTTACGCTGCAATTTGAATTAATTCAAACTATTACTGACCCGCACACTTTATCATTAATAGATGGAAATTTAAATACATTTGAAAATGTATATTGCTACAAAATAATTACCTCTGATAGATGTGGTTATTCTATTGAAAGTGACAGCATTATTGAACATTGTACAATAAATATTGAGGCATTTACCAGAGAAGACAATAAAATTGACCTTACTTGGTCGCCTTATATTGGAAAAATTCCTACTCAATATCGAATTTTTAGAACAGAAGAAAATTCTACAATTACTGAAGATTTAGGTATAGTGCCCGGAAGTGTTACCGCTTATAGAGATTCTTCAGTTTTTTGTCCTATAAAATATAGGTATTCCGTAAAAGGTGAAGGCTTAAATGGTCAATGGCATATTGAATCGGATTCAGATTTCGATTTAAGCAGTCCGATTGATAATTTATTTGCTGACCAAAAAGTAAATGCTGCAAGATCTACCGTTGTAAATAATGAATCTGTTTTAACCGAATGGCCAGTGCCAACTGTTATGGGTGATAAAGTTACAGCGTACAAAATATACCGCTCCACCGATAACCTTAACTTTATTTATTTAGGTACAGTTCCGAGCGAACAAAGGTCGTTTCTTGATGAAAATGTTAATGTTAATAATACAAAATACTTCTATAGAATTATGGCTACTAATCAGTGCGGCTTAGAAGGAAAACAAGGTGGATATAGCGATAATGTGGTATTAAAAGCAGAAGCAACCGACGCATTTAGTATAGAATTAAATTGGACACCTTATAATGGTTGGGGAGAACAAGGTGTTGGATTCTATGTTATTGAAAGACAGCGTGCAGACGGCACTTGGGAAATAATCGAGCAAGTACCAGGAGCAGTTACAACAACTGTTGATGAAAATTAAATAAGTTCTTGTCTTATTTTATAATTTTCAAGTATATTGCCCTCAAAAAGCCAGCATGATTAAGTTTAAGAGTATAGTTCTGCAGCTCAAGGAAGATGAGTACAACGATTTGTGTCAACAATTTATTGATACCAAAGCAGACAAATACCTTAGGTTGTTGAAGTTGTATAGAGAGAACAAATACACCGACGAGGATATTCAAGAAATGTTGGCTGTAAATACGAGTGCTTACTACACATTAAAATCGAGGTTGTTTGATAAGATTCAAGACTTCCTCACCAACAATATGTCGACTCCAATTATCGATTTATTGAGAAAAGTTGCAAACATTCCTACATTAATATACGATACACATAGAGATACCGCCATTGCTATTCTTTCAAAATTAGAATCAGAATTGCAAAACTATGACATGCCATACGAAATGTCGAGTGTGTACAGTGCTCTAAAAAAATTGCACATACATTCGCCTAAATATTACGAATACACCCAACTTTATAATAAGCACCTTGCTTATACTATTGCATTAGATAAAGCAGAAGATTTACTGAATTCTTTTATGAATTCTTTGGGTGAATATTTTGCATCCAGAAATAAATCACAAATAGAATACCTTGCCTTAATTAAAAAGGAAATGGGGCATATTTGTACGCTCTATCTTTCTCACCATTTAACAGTTTACAAAAGCATTGTAGATATTTCATTTGCATTGTTTGTCCCAAATACCGAGGCTATAAAAGATGATGAGCCTATTGAAGATATTTTATTGAAACTGGAAAAAGTTTTTACAACCTTTTCAAAAGATACCAATTATCAATATTTACAATTGGTGTATAATTTTCTTGCTTTCGAATATTACCATAAATTGAATCTTCCTAAAAAGGAAACTAGATTTTTTGAAGAGGTAGATAAAAAATTGCAGTCATTCTTATTGTTCAACCATTGCGCATTTACAACGAAGTTTTTATTGTCTAAAATTGAAAGGCATATTGAATTGGGCACAGAAACAGAGTTATACGAGCAGAACAAAACGCTCATTCCTAATTACGAGCCCGACAAGAACGATATTCCTAACTATATTAATTTCGTAAAATACGTTTCTACCTGTGCTTTTTATGCTAAAAAATACCAAGAGGCTGTTCAGCAATTAAATGGGTTAATAAATGATATCAGTTTTAAAAATTACCCACATTCTGAGATTGAAGTGAAATTGTTACTGGCGCTGAATTACTCAATGATTAACAAATATGATCCTGCAACCAGTCTTTTGCGCTCTGTTACTAGGAAAATAAGAGAACTAGATGATGAAATCGGGTATGAAAATGCGCTCATATTCTATAAGATACTTTCATTGCAAATGAGTTCAAGTGCTAGGCAAGTTGACCAAAAAATAGCTCAATTGTTCTCGAAGTTTGAGTTGTTAAATCAGAAATCAAATAGAATGCTCGAGTATATTAAAATTGATGATGCTTTTATTAAAGCGCTGAGTCAGGTTGTGAAGCGTTAGTTTCTTCAGCATTCTCAAATCCAGCTTTCTTTTTTATCCAAGTAAAAATCTTTTGGAAAACGTTTTCTAAAAGCTCTTTACCAGAGTCAGCCATTTTTCCCATAAAAAGACTGCTTACTATTACCAACGTGTTTGCAATCATTTCCTTCTTTTTATCCTCAAAAGGCAACACCTGGTGCAGCAATATTATTGGGTATTTTCTTCTTAAATAACCAAATCTTTCATTAATTTCTATTTCACTAGATTTTAAGGTTTGCCTTAGTCTTTTTTGCTCTGCTAAAAGACTATCAATATCTTCAATCTTCTTTGATTTCATCTTCATCTGATTGACTGCGTTCATACAAAATCTTTATTATAGAATTAATTATAATAGGAGCGATTAATTTATTTCTTAGGGCAAGAATTATTATAAATACCAACAAATATATAAGAGCAATAATTCCAAATCCAAACAAAGGGCTACCCAGTAAATCACTTAAAAAGATACCTAAAACAACACTTGCAAATAGTAATCCGAAGAAAAACAAAAGCGCCAGAATTACACCAATAACCAAATAAGCTACAATCTTTGAAATTTTTTCAAAAGCAACAAGTTGGGTGAGTTCTAGTCTGGTTTTGACATAATCTACCACTAAGCGTTGTAAGTCTATAAAAAAAGTTGATTTGTCAGGTTCGTTCATCATTATACAAACTTAATCTAATTTGTTGATGTTATTACAAACCAAACATTTCCAAATATTTGTTTGTTAGTTCATTTGCTGCGTAATTTGCACTTTATACTTAATTAGATATGCGTAACCGAATTCAGCGGTTTTTTAGAATATTTTCATTTTTAACTTTCCTTTTTACATTTCTTGTTATTCTCGCCGGTAGTGTAGTGCGTGTAACACAATCTGGAATGGGCTGCCCCGATTGGCCTAAGTGTTTTGGTTATTACATTCCTCCAACTTCACCAGAACAAGTAAAATTTCATCCTTCATTTGAATACCAAAAAGGAATGATGGTAATTGAGAACGATACGCTTTGGAGAGCCACATCAAACTTTGTTTCAAAGGAAAACTTTGTACGTGAGCATTGGGAAAAATATCCAAAACATAATTATGCAGAATTCTACGTATTACAAACTTGGATAGAATATGTTAATCGTTTATTAGGAGCTGTGTTAGGCCTTTTTGTGGTGGGAATGCTGATTTGTTCTTTCTCTTATTGGACGACCAACAAAAAACTAATAGGATTGAGTTTTTTGATGCTCATTTTAACTGGATTTCAAGGCTGGTTGGGCGCTTTGGTCGTAGCCTCAAATTTAGCACCTATAAAAATTACTATTCATATGGTTGGTGCGCTAATGTTGCTTGGCATTGTGGTGATAATCCAATATTATCTAAAGAATAAAAGTGATGAAGTAATTAATGGGAATTTTAAAACTATTAAGG
>Ga0247837_1010076_pt1 | contig 10980 bp, 14 predicted proteins | sample LaCtaG_2_FD_187115 | JGI IMG/M metagenome (GOLD analysis project Ga0247837, IMG submission 187115) | Freshwater microbial communities from meromictic Lake La Cruz, Castile-La Mancha, Spain - LaCruzMarch2015_14.5m | ecosystem: Environmental > Aquatic > Freshwater > Lake | place: Spain: Castile-La... | reverse complement strand
GCATCTGGCGTTCGCCAAGGGCGAAAAGTTGGAATACTTAAGGAAAAACATCACGATTCGAATTTCGAGGCTTTTGATTAAGCAAAGAGTGTTTTAATATCCGTGAAATGAAACGAATCCTTTGTCGACTTGGGAAAGATCTTTCCTGGCTCCGCCCTTTCTCTGGTGTGCGACTGAAAAGATTCGGATGCGACCATGATGGTGGCTATGTTTTGCCATCCGATTGCCTTGAAAGAATCGATGGACTACTGAGTTTCGGAGTAGATCGAGACTGGTCCTTTGAACGACAGGTCCGCCAGCACCTTCCAAAGATCGCCCTGCATGCATACGACCACAGTGTTTCCGAGCGGATGTTCTATAGGGAAAAAAGGGCTACCTTGGTGCGGTTATTAACTCTGCGAGGAGGCTATTCAAAATTTCAAGAAACCTCAAGAATTCTGGAAGACTTTAAACATACTTTTTCCGCGCCCGCTTGTCATTTTCGCGAGAGGGCTCATGACAAGATTCTAGGCAAGGGAGATTGTGATATGGGCAAGGCCTTCTCACGGTTGTCAGGATGTAAAAAACTTTTAGTAAAAATGGATATTGAGGGAGCCGAGTACCGAGTTTTGCCTGATCTGATTAGCTTTGCATCAAGGGTCGCATATTTGACAGTGGAATTTCATGAAACTGGAGTATTCCGTAAAACCTTTGAAGAAATCGTGAGGAATATCCAGAAAACTCATTTTATTGTCCACCTTCATGGGAATAATGGAGGCGAAGTGGCTAAGGATGGATTGCCTGATTTGCTAGAAATTTCTTTTGTCAAAGGTAGGCCTCGTGGAAAAGACAAAGTTGCCGCCCTGCCAAACGACTTGGTTGATTCCTGCAACGTTACAAGTAGGAACGACTACAAGATTTGCTGGTCTCGATAATAAGCTGATTTTAATGCAGATGTCGGTAGAGCTGGTTTAGTTCGAGTTAAGGCAATTTTTCATGGAAACGATACTAGTTGCTCAAGACCATCTAAACGCAGGCGGAGTTGCCAAAGCTGCTAATCGCTGGGTTAATCTGCTTGGAAGGCGAGAGGTGCCAATTCGGCAAATCACTGGCGATGGAAAGACCTTTAAGGGGGCTCTTCTCACGGGAAAGCCAGCGAGGGGTTGGGAGCGGTTTATAGAATGCTTTATGGATCGAGCCTTGCTTAGAAAATTAGAAGTTAATCAGAAACTCAAATCTATTTTATCCAAAGAAAAGTCAGAATTAGTCTGGTTTCATAATATGGCCGGTGGGCGTAAGTGGGGATGATTTGACGAGAGGATTGCTCTGAGTCGTCAGCATGCTCCAGTTGTTTGGACTTTGCACGATATGTGAGCTCTTGGGGATGGCAAAGAATGTTACTTTGATGAAACAAGCGTGTGGAGCGAAATTACAGTTTCGAGAGCTCGAAAACTCTGTATGGGAGCTGGTGTATATCCAGTCGCCCTGACGGCTCCATATAAATAGTTAGCGGATTTAACCACAGATATAACGGGGCAAAAATGCTGGCACTTACCTAACCTGATTGATTTTCAAGTCTATTCTCCTGGGGATCAGGCGACGGCTCGGAGGAGGTTCGCCTTGCAATCGAAAGCTCGCCCAGATGACTTTTGTTGGTAAAACTCCCCAGAAATGAAACTATTCAAGTTCCTTAAGCCTAAAAAAGATCAAGGGTATGTTGTGCCGATTATGGGTGGCTTAGGTGGGCAGATCCTTGGGTATGCCTTGTATGAATTTCTGAAAAAAAGCATGGGACCAAGGTAGTGGCAGACGGATCCAGTCTTTTTAGTTCTTCGGGATACCGTCTTGCCGGCCCTGGAGAGGGTTTAAACCAGCATGTCTGGAATCTAGGGTACTACGGAATCCGCGCAGATTCTGATCATGGCATCCGCCAGAACAAGGGCGAGTGGCCCCAAGGATTCAAAATCTTACATGAAGGTGAGTCAGAAAGGGCAAAGCTCTACTCTGAGGTTATAGAAACCATCAGTGCTGATACGTTTCCTGTCCAGAAAGATCATCGAGATTTCATTCAGAGCACGTTCAAAAACGAAAAGTTGCTAGTGGTTCATGTGCGGCAAAGTGATTATCTCAATGTGGCCTCAAAGGTCATTCGGGCAGTGGATAATGTTGAGCTGATTAAGAAACTGTCTGCTTTTCGTCCGGATAAAACTATATTTGCTTCTGACGGTCCAATTGATGATGTCGAACTTGCTACAAAAATCGGCGCAAAAGTCGAAGTATTCCATTCCACCGACTATTTTCTCGTGCATGCTTTGCTTCGAAGAGCTGATATTCTTATCGTAGCGAACTCGCAATTCAGCCTTACGGCCGCTCTGCTAAACCCTAATTCCTTGGCATTTTTTCCTAAAGATTATTTTGGCAAGGGACATGATTCCCTGAACAAGTACTATCAGCATCCATTCCAATACTTCTTCCGCTAAAAAGTAAAAAAAGAAAATTTAACATGGAATAGCAAGCAAAAACTTTAAGTGTATCCCTTGAGCTTTCATTTGCCCTTAAATAGGGATTCTAAAGCCCTGCGGCCGCCTTCTTATGTGACATAAGCCCTTATTGAGATTCGATAAAATACCAGTCGTCACAATCCGAGAATTCGACAAACTTCCGCTGATATCCCTTCAAAGTAAGCAGATTAAAAATCTTTTCGCGATTTGGAGTGTAATTATGCTCACAAGTAATGCTCCGTATTAACCTCTTCTTGAAGTCAAAGTTGGAGAGGATCTCAAATTCAGATCCTTCAGTATCGATGGAAAGTTAGTCGATGATAGGCGGCGCAGCATGACTCTCCAGAAGATCCCCGAGGGTGATAGTTTCGACTTCGTACATGTTACCGTCCTTACGGAGCTTGGCGTAAAAGTCGATGTCGCTATACTGAGCCAAATTGGTTATTTCTTTGGCCTGAGTTTCGTTAAAAAGCAATTTGAGTCCTGACGACTGCCAGACAGCCCGCTTGTCAATAAGGGCCTTACGATTCAACATTAATTCCGGGTGCTACGATTTCCCGGGTTCCGCAAGGATTCCTTGCCAACCTAGATTCCTTTCGAAAAATAAGTGAGTTACTCAGTCTTTGCCCGTCGCAAGCGCCGACTTCCACAAAAAACCATCCCGTTTACCTGCAAGCTCCGAGGAGACGAAAAGATCCTGAAAAAACTGGGAATGGGAAAACTCAATATTTCTGGCAAAATACGTAACCTTGTCTTCAGGAATTCTCTTCAACAGATTCAGCCAAATCGTTAGCTGTTCAACTTTCGTCCGGTCGGCGATAAGTTGCTCGTACTTCCTGCTTTTCGCCGGGTAAATTCCGAACAAGGCAAAAAAGGATTTGATGGCAATTTGATGTGGCTTTCCAGAAATCATTAGAATGTGAATATAAAGGTAGTGACAATTCTTTCGGTTCAAATAAAAAAATGACCCGGCTCGCGATTTTTCAGGATCATCTTCACCATGGCGGCGCAGCACGGGCGGCGGGTCGCTGGTTCCGACTTCTCAGGGAAAAAGGATGGCCCATGTTGCAGGTGGCAGGGGATGTAGTCCCGCGGGAGGGAGATCGACTGACCGGAAAGCCGCCAAGAGGCTGGCCCCGACTGGCCGAGTTGTTACTTGGCCCAGCTGGACGTGAAAAACGGGTTTACAGAAGACTGAATTCTTTTTTACAAGACGCGAGGCCGGAAAAAATATGGTTTCATAATATTGCCGGGGGGGCCAAGTGGGGGTGGTCTGAAGAGATGGTCTCCATCGCCCGTAAGTATGGCCCGGTACTATGGACCCTCCATGATATGTGGGCTTTGGGTAACAATGGCCAATCTTACTGGAAAGTAGATTCAGGTTTCAAAAGTGGAAAGGGGCAGGAGGCGAAGGGGGGAGAGTCCAAGGATTCAAGAGCTCAAAAGGTGTGTAGGGAATCTGGAAAATACAAGGTGACGTTGACAGCGCCTTCGAAATGGCTGGCAGATTTGGCCTCAGCATTAGCGGGGCAAAAATGCTGGCATTTGCCAAATCCAATTGACTTTCAAGTGTACTCACCGGGAGATCAAGGAGCAGCCCGCAGAAGGTTTGGGTTGCCGGAGGAGGGAGTGGTGATTTTAGCCGGCGCGGACTCACTCAAGGATGAGCGCAAGGGCTTTGATCTTTTATTGGAGGCGTGGGGCCAAGGAAGAAAAGACGGCATTCTGGCCTTGTTCGGTCGGAACGGACAGGAGTGGGAAGGGGTAGTGAACCTTGGATCCATTGATACCGATGAGGCCATGGCGGATGCCTACCGTGCTGCGGACCTTTATGTGCATCCCGCACGGATGGAAAATGCGCCCTGTCAGATTCAGGAGTCTCTCGCCTGCGGAACGCCGGTGCTTGCATTTCCGGTGGGCGGAATACCGGAAATGATACAATCCGGAGAGAACGGATTCCTGGCGGGCGAGGTGACGGCAAAATCTTTAAATGAATGTTTGCAAAAGGCTTTAGCAGATGTCCGCGGGCTTCGCGAGATGCGGGAGAAATGCTGGAGATTTGCAGAAGAGCAGTGGGACCAAGCAAAGTTGATGAGGCAGTTTGAAGAGTTGGTTGGGGACCTGAGGTCCGGGAGCCGATGACGGAAGAAGATGGGCGGTGATCGACGGTTTATCTTGGTCGAGAAAAGGCATCCAACGTTTTGCTGATCACGTATTCCCTTAGCTTCGGGAACGTGTGGTGCTGGAGAACAAGTTCCCGGCCGGCGGCGGCCATGTTCGGCAGCTGGGCTTGCATGGAAAAGGCGTGGTCCAAAGCGCGAGTCAGCCCGCCCGGTTCGGGTGCAAAATAAAAAGAGTGCTCCCCGTCGATTGCCGGCCGGTATGGCAGAACTGTGGGGTAGGGCATAAGCGGGACGGAACTGGCAGCCATGGACTCGTAATGGCGCCAACAGTCCCAGCCCATACCCGGCGGGGACAGGGCGAGTCGGGATTCAGAAAGGGCGCGCAAATAATTAGGATAGTCCATCCGGTCGGCCAGAAGGAACTTTAGTCGACGAGCTGTGGCGTAGGCTCGGCACTCTTCCAGCAACCTGCCCCGAAATCCTTTTTCCTCAAGATCCCCAGCAAAAAAAAGGTCCCATTTTTTCCCCCCGGCAGGTGGAATCATGGCCAGCGCTTGAGAGGAAATACCGAGACTGATGGGATGGAGCTTGCTGAGATTCCGGCCTTGGGGGCAGGGTGGATCGAAAAAAGAAAGGAGTTTGCGAGTCCTCCGATTGGATCGGGGATTTCCCCCCGAGGAGGTGTAGATGTCCCGCAAGGCGATTTCCGGGAGGGGATGAAGTTCACGGACAAAACAGGCGTGGCAACGTCGGTAAAACCATTCGGAGCCCGGAAGGATCCGCCCATCGTCCGTATGGTTAAAAAGCGCGATCGGGATCTGGCTCCTTACCAAGTGCGCAAAAAGAAGTAAGGGCCCGATCTTTTCTGGGCGCAAGAGAGCGGTCAGGAGGGCACGCCCTATTCCCCGGGCCCAACCTGTGTCCTCGCGAAAGACCGCTTCTTCCCGAATCTGAACTATCGCCAAGTCGTAAGCCCCCGTGTTCAATGTCAGCAGAGATTTATGGATGGATTTCCACCCGTCCCCCTTCTCTGCGGTTGAATAAACCGTCTCGTATCCCTGTGTGTCATGAAAGAGACGGTGGGGTGGCACCTGAAGCCCGACATCAGGACGGGTTGACAGAAAAAAAATCTTCATTGCGTGCAGCCCTTCTTAAATTCACAAAACAACGACATTTCTGGATACTGAACTAAAATCAGGGCTTTTAAAGAATGGTTTGCTTGTGTTTAGAATCGCAAATTGTAGAAAACAGCGAGTGAAATCAACTGGCAATCAAAAAGTTCTGTAAACCATAACAGTGGCGCTTATCTGGGTGGCTTCGGGCGTTACACTTCTAGCGCATCTTTGGGGCGCGAACCGCGGGCTAGAGATGGCGGATGAGGCAAGCTATCTGCTCATTGCCCTTGACCCTTGGGGGACTCGAGGGCACGCGGTATTTGCCCCAAGTATAAAAATGCTGGGCTTCTCCGTGAAGCGAGAACTGATCCGACACTATGCGGGGCGAGTCTTTGCCACCTGGGTCGGAATATGTTTGGACTCTCACATCTACGATAGCCAGAACGGCTTAAAGTTTATTCCTTCCCATATCTTTAAAAAGATTTCCTCCCGACTTCACGGTCATGGGTTTACTTGGGATATCGAGTTACTTGGGAAACTAGTAGCCGTGGGTTGTTCGATCCGAGAGCTCCCAGTCAACTGGAGTGACATAAAGGGCAGCAAGGTCAGCCTTCTCCGTGACGGCCTCAAACTCTTCTGAGTAGCTTTGCGTGAGGGGTGGATAAAAAATGTTATGGAAGCAGGAAAAAACTCCAAGGGACTTGAGAAGATGGTTGTTGGCAAGAGCTAGACCTTTTAAGATTTAGAACAGTTCATGAAAATTCTCGGAATTTCCGCTTTCTATCATGATTCTGCTGCTGCCTTTGTGGTGGATGGAAAGATTTTTGCGGCGGCGCAGGAGGAGAGGTTTACCCGGAAGAAGCATGACGAATCATTTCCGATCCGCGCGGTGGATTATTGCTTGAAGGAGGCCGGAATCAAAGCGAAGGATCTGGATTACGTCGCCTTTTACGAAAAGCCTCTTTTGAAATTTGATCGGCTTTTGGAGACTTATCTTGCTTTAGCGCCTGCTGGATTTCCCTCGTTTCTTCGAGCCCTGCCGGTTTGGCTTAAGGATAAGCTTTTTCTCCCAAAAAGAATGAGAGAGCAGCTTCCCGGATATACGAAGCGGTTCGTTTTTCCTAGTCACCACGAGTCCCATGCCGCCAGTGCATTTTTCCCCTCCCCCTTTCAGGAAGCGGCCATTCTGACGATGGATGGAGTGGGGGAGTGGGCCACAGCCAGCATTGGGGTCGGCAAAGGAAACAAAATCCAACTACTGAAGGAGCTTCATTTCCCGCACTCCTTGGGGCTTCTTTATTCGGCTTTCACCTACTTCTGTGGATTTCGAGTGAATTCGGGAGAGTATAAGCTGATGGGGTTAGCTCCCTATGGGGAGCCGGTCTATGCGGACCTGATCCGAAAGCACCTAGTGAGGATCTTCGATGACGGGTCGATTTGGATGGATCAGTCCTATTTCAACTACACGGGGGGGCTCACGATGACCTCCAAAAAGTTTGATGGTCTATTTGGTGGTCCGCCTCGAAAGAAGGAGTCTCCCATTGGAAAGAGGGAGATGGATCTGGCCGCCTCAATTCAAGTGGTGACGGAAGAGGTGATGCTGAAGATGGCTCGACGTGCGCATCAGCTGACGGAAATGAAACATCTTTGTCTGGCCGGAGGCGTGGCACTCAACTGCGTCGGGAATGGGAAGCTTCTTCGCGAGGGGCCCTTTGAGGATGTCTGGGTTCAGCCTGCATCGGGGGACGCGGGTGGGGCTCTGGGAGCCGCTCTCTTTACCTGGTACCAATTACTCGAAAAGCCTCGCACAGTGATGAAGGAGGATTCTATGCAGGGGTCGTACCTTGGACCCGAGCCTAAGGATGCGGCGACGCGAGCTTTTCTGGAGAAAGAGGGCGCAAGATTTCGGCATATTTCTGATGAAGGGAAATTGTGCGAGGAGGTGGCTGGCCTGATTGCTTCGGAGAAAGTGGTGGGATGGGTGAATGGAAGAATGGAGTTTGGGCCGCGGGCTTTGGGCGCCAGGAGCATCCTGGGCGACGCCCGCAGTGAAAAAATGCAGATGCAGATGAATGTGAAGATCAAGTTTCGGGAGTCGTTTCGTCCCTTTGCGCCCTCCGTGATGGAAGAGAAGGCGGCTGACTGGTTCCAAATCGACCCAAAACATCGCAATCCTTACATGTTGCTGGTCGCCCCGGTTTTAGAAAAGCATAGGGAAAAATCATCCAGCAACGGAAAGATAGGATTGGATCGGGTGAAGGAAAGGAGATCCAGTCTGCCGGCCATAACCCATGTGGATTACTCCGCACGTTTACAGACGGTGGGAGAAGGGAGCCTATATAGAAAACTTTTGGAGGCCTTTGAGAGAAAAACGGGTTCCCCAGTGATCATCAACACAAGCTTCAATGTGCGGGGTGAGCCGATTGTCTGCACGGGCGAGGAGGCTTATCGATGCTTTCTGAACACGGACATGGATGCACTGGTGATCGGCAACTTTCTACTCCTGAAGGAGGAGAATGCTGCTGCCAGCGGAGCAGCTCGTGCGGAGTATCTCAAAGGATTCGAGTTGGACTAACTTATGATCGCTATTCAGTGGAATCCCTCAACAAAGCAGCTCAGGCAATTCGCCGGGATCTGGTTCCCAGCCTTTTGCGGTTTGGTGGGGTGGTCGATAGGTCAGAAGACTGGTCACTGGAGTGGGGTAGAGATCGGATGGGTTCTCGCAGGGCTGCTCTCGGTCGGGGGGCTTGTCTTACCAGCTTTGATACGGCCTATTTTTGTTGGATTGATTTTGGTGACGTTTCCGATCGGGTGGGTGGTTTCTCATCTGCTTCTTGGCCTGATTTTTTACGGGGTGGTGACTCCGATAGGTTTAATTTTAAGGATCAGTGGGCATGATCCTCTGCAATTGAAAAAACCCGGTGGAAATTCGGTCTGGAAGACCTCAATTGGCAAAACGGATGCCACCCGCTATCTTCGGCAAAGTTAATGAACCAGAAAAGACCGTCCGATTTCGAAAAGCAGGCCGCCGAGGCCGGAGGCGAATTTTTCAGCGAATTCTGGGTTTTTCTCAAGGAGAACAAAAAGTGGTGGCTTCTACCTATACTCTTGGCGTTTCTACTGATGGGAGCGCTTCTTCTGGCTGGTGGCACGGGGGCGGCGCCATTCATCTACACACTCTTCTGATACTTTTCGGTCAATATTCAAGCTTTCCGAATCGTGAGCCCACCCAATCGAGCGCATAAGGGATTAGCGATTTTTCTGGGGGTAGTGGTGGCGCTGGGACTGGATTTCGGGGTTCGGCAAATTTATGTGAAGATTCGAAAAAAACCACCCGTGGACAAACCTGGGTTGAGAATTTCCGATCCCCTCTTTCACCACGGAATTAAGCCTAGCTCACAGGGGGTGGATATTTTTGGGCCCTACTCTGCACCGTACTTCAGTAACTCGCTTGGATTGCGAGATGCAGAAATTCGAAATGTTCCACTTGTCGGAGAAATTCCTAGAATTCTGTTTATTGGAGACTCTTTTACCGAGGCCGGGCCGATTCTTTGGGAGAAAACGTTTGTTGGCAGGGTTGCCAGCGGGCTGAAACCGAAAGGGATTGAGGTCCTGAACGCCGGCGTGGCCTCCTACTGCCCTACTACGGAGCGGGTGAAACTGCGGTATTTGCTGAGGACACAGGGACTAAAGGTTGATCGAGTAGTATTATGCCTAGATATTTCCGACCTAAAGGATGAGTTCTACTATGAGGAGGGGGCGGATGGAAAGGTCCAGCAGGTTGCGTATGGACCTTTCCGTGAGAAAGCAAAGAAACTGCAAAGGGCAGACGCAATCTGCGACTGGTTGGAAATTCGTGTAGAGAAGAATTTTGTTATTCTCGGCGCGATTATTAGAAATAGCCGGCTTACTTGGCGGAGACACGCCAGTTCAACAGGGGTGGTGGAGTACGATGCGATTCCCGACTGGGCCTACAACTGGCCGGACTACCGAGGACCGTATGAGGAGTTGGTCGAGAAAGGTCTGGCTCGAACTAAATCGGAGATGACTTTATTGGCCCAAGAGCTCAAGAAGTTGGGAGTGCCCTTAACGCTAGTGGTCTATCCTTGGCCGCAGCAGGTAAAAGCGGGGACTCGACCCTCTCGGTGCGAGACGGAGTGGTCACGCTGGGCTCAAGAGAATAATGCCCAATTCATCAGCCTGTTTCCGGTTTTTGTGAATCAAGAGTCAGCCGAGCAGGTGATTCGAAAGTACTATTGGAAGAACGATGCGCACTGGAATGAAGAGGGGCACTGGATGGTGGCCGAAGCCCTCTTGCAACAAAAGGGCGGGATTGAGCTTCCTGGGAAGCCAAAACGTCAGTGACGGGATGGCGCTAGACGCCGTTTCACATCCTTGGGCATTTTGAGTCGGGGCCATGGTTGCCGGCGAAGTTCAGCAAACCCGGAGAATGTCATCGTTTCATAATACAAAATGCGGGGAGAGATGGTGGATCCGTTGATTAAATTTCGGAAGCGATAGAGCAGTTTAGCAAACTTAACGGAAAAGGAATTTCGGTTCACGTCGGGAGTGGGGTTTTCTCGTTTTCCGCCGATGTGGCGTGGGGCCAGCTGATCCGAGTGCCAAACAAAGATGCCGATTGGGCGCCGAACTGACCCAAGTTTCCATCCCTTGTGAAACTGGCGGCGAATCCAAACATGATCACCTACCATGCGGAATTCCGAAGGAAAAGGTTCCCGTTCCCATATATGGCGGTGGTAGAGAAGGGAGCAGGTTTGGACGGGCATCTGGTAGTCGGCGTCGATCGGGCGTGGAACAGTGATCTGGTTAAAGAGATAAAGGAAATTTAGGTGCTCATCGAGCATGATGGTGGGGCCGAAAACGGCGTCGGCCCCAGTCTGATCAAGTTTTTCAAGGGCGTGGGCTAGGCCCGCGCGGTCGTACTGCTCGTCGGCGTTTAAGTGCCCGAGGATCCGACCACGGGCGGTAGCCATGCCCTTGTTAAGGGCATCGTACATACCCTTGTCGGGGCCGGAAATCAGTCGGATGTCGTTTTGTTGGTTGAGATAGTCGAGAGTTCCATCCGTACTGCCTCCATCCACCACGATATGTTCGTAGTTTCGTTCCTTGAGGGAGTGACGAACCGACTGGAGACAGAGCTCGATCCAACGGATTGAATTAAAGACCGGCGTGACGATCGAGATATCCATCTGAGGTTAGTTGGAACTGATGCCTTGTTGGGCGGCCATCCCAGCGAAAAGA
>Ga0247837_1010075_pt1 | contig 10983 bp, 7 predicted proteins | sample LaCtaG_2_FD_187115 | JGI IMG/M metagenome (GOLD analysis project Ga0247837, IMG submission 187115) | Freshwater microbial communities from meromictic Lake La Cruz, Castile-La Mancha, Spain - LaCruzMarch2015_14.5m | ecosystem: Environmental > Aquatic > Freshwater > Lake | place: Spain: Castile-La... | reverse complement strand
TTGTTTGATGCCGTCCTGTCCTAGTCCTACGTAGACTTAATTCTTAATTCTATGTGTATGTGTTAGTGTTCAGCGCATCTCTAGTTTACTGTATTTACGTAGTTTCAGCGTTAGTTAACCCCACCTTAATACCAATACCATACCGAATATACCAACCGAAGAGGGCCGGTAACTTACCGATACCGGCAAACCCACCGGTAAACGAATGGGATGCAACTCTAAAAATTATGGATGTGAAAATAAATATGACATTCCTATTTGATGAGATGCAGGCGAGTCAAGTTGTTTACGGTGGAACAGTATTCTTCTTGTGCAATCATCATGGTTTTATGATACAGTACAGCAACTAGAATCAGAGTATTCATGTATAGCATTCGGTCCACCTCCCAGAATCATCATCACAGGCTCTGCAGCACTTTCCAATGCACCCACTGCGGCAGCTCCTGCTGCCACACCCAACGCCAAACCAGCCACTTGCCAAAGTGCATCCTCAAAGTTTACTTTGTCATTCATTTCCATCTCCTCCGATTCTCCATCTGCAACGAATCGGTACGGCAAATCAAGTACAGTCCCACTATGACAACAATCCATCAAGCATGTCATATTCACACCGGCAGGCATGGGGTGGATTAATGTTTTTAATAGCTCATCATCTCGGATTTGTCCTGCCTTAGCATAGTCTACCGGGATTAAAGTTTCATCATATCCATCCTCCTCATCCCCATTATCATCATGTACTCGTCCACCGTGTCCGGAGTAATGACAAAATACTACATCTCCCTCCTTACATTCCCTCACTAACCGCTTGTATGCGGTTAGTATGTTACTCTTTGTTGGATTTTTATTCTTCCCATCATCCATTAATATAGTAATATTCTCCTTCTTAAAATTCTCAATGTCCATCAAATATTTAGCAACATTGTTCACGTCATGATGACATCCACTCAATTGACCATTTTGTCCAGTGTAATTAATACCAATAAGTAATGCACGTTGTGTATTCTTCTTCTTTTTAAATGATCCATCCGTGGGTGTGATAGCAAACGGAGTATTTAAATCAATAATACGACTGGATGTTAATTGTGGTATCTGTTCAAAACGCTTACTATCTAATACATCTCGCATTTGACAAAGTACATCAATCCAGGAACAGTCCTTCCTATTTGATTTGTGATTGCTGTATAGCACCTGAAGTAGAGCCGCGGTACATGCCCCTCCGGATTGACCCGCAGGATTAGGTAGTTGGAATTGAGATGAAATTTTGCCGACATCTGCAGACGTTTGTGAATCATGACAGCCGGATATCATACGAATTGATGCGGGTATTGCCTTTCGTGTATATTCATCCCACTGTTTGGCAGATGGACGTTTCTTCTTCTTCTTCTTCTTTGATGACGAGGATCGATTGCCCTTACTGGGCTTGGGTTCGTATTGAGAAGACTTCTTTGATTCGCTACGACTGCTGCGATTTTTTTCTCCTGTTGTCCTCGACTTACTTCGAGCACGATTATCACCACCATTATTCTGTTTCGGCCGAGATTTGCTCCTGCTGCTACGGCTAGTACTCCCATTAGTCAAAGCTACGGCCCTGGACTTGCTCCCATCTTCATTGTTTTGTTTCTTCGATTGTTGATTACTCCGAGATTTTTTCTTGTCGGCCATTATAGATTATATGATCGATGGCTAAGCCGCTTAAATTGTGTTCTTTTCACTCCGCACACCATTATTTGTTTATTGATCTCCCCCAGGCCTAGCCCAGGTAGTGGAGTCCGACCCAGACTAGCCCCCCACGCCAACAACATGGTTGCCGCCAATTTGAAAATTTGCGAATCACACCGCGAAATCCAGAAATAGGAACTTGCGCCCCTTTGGCAATGAACGACGAAGTTGTCGAGCTGCGCGTGCATTCACTACCCCTATCAAACCCTGTTGCTGCTAGACGCGATGTTTCAAACGCCTCGGCAAATCTCTGCTGCTCACATCAATGCCAGTAAAAAAATTATTTGAAAATGAGAACACTACAGTAGGAGCAACAACTCACTATTCCACCACCGAAGATAACTATGAATGAAATCAATACTTCTTCTTCTCTCCCAGTCGAGACGACAACATTGGACGAAAGGTGGAATTTATTTACTTCGGCCAATGATCTGCTAACACCAGTAAATTTATTTCAGGATGAGAACACCACAGGAACAAAACCATCACTCACTGCTATTACACCGAAGAATATCACAGCTATGAATGAAACCACTGGTACTGCTTCTCTTTCAGTCAAGGATGAGGATTATTGGTGGAGGATGCCAGTGATATGTTTCATCATCCTCGCTCCATGTTTATTAGCATGTGTATTCCAATCTATATACAGCATCAAAAAAAGACGAAAGGATCGGATTGAACGACAATTACAGGCAGTAAGCTCTAACCCCACATCACGTATGCTTATACTTAAAGAAATATTTAAGAATGATATCCGACCAGTAACTGAAGATGAGGCCTATTCGCCCCGGAAGAAGAAACGTATATTGGTAAAGAAGCATCGCAAACGAACACCCTCAGAACGTCTTGGTTTGTCGTCTGGTAATATATCTCCTCTTCATGGGATGATGGGATCATCCTTCGGAGATGATGTTGTAATTTCTGATCATCCTAATATCATTATTTATGATGATTATTTTGCGAGTAATCGTGAAATTAGTAATAGACATGATGATGAATTAAATGATATTGAAGACCAGATGAACTCTACCTGGTCGAACGAAGACGAGGTCAGTAGTACTAGTAGTAATGATAGTGGTGAGAAGCCATTCATAGTATTCATTTCCGATCGCATTAAATTGGGTGGTTCGAGTTTAAGTTTCGAACATGGTGTCATAACATCAAGTGAAGAAAATCAATTAGAAGAACATGATAATGTGTCAACTTTAGATGGGGAAGATGCTATTTCGGACCGATTATTTCAACACCACGAGAGAGTTGAATATGATGACATTGAGAGTGGAGGAGGAGTCCGTGTTGACAGCTGTGAGCTCGTCATTGACACTATCACGAGCTCACTATCGATTGACGATACTATTGCAGCGATGCATGATAGAGTAAAACCTATTTTACAGTCGGTCAAGAAGTATGATACTCCTAGGAGTAGTCCCAAGTCTGAAACTTCACCAGTAGTTTTGATAGGGTCCGAAACTTCAATCACCGGTGCAAATAAATTGAATGCGACACCATCCCCTACATCACCTCGCAAGTCGAATGTAAGGATGACTCCTGCGGGTAGGGTAGCCAAAGAAGTTGCCAAATTGTGCAAACCTGACTCTTCGTCCGGCATCGTCGCGCACATTGTCGAAGACGATATGAATCACCTCATCGGCACCATCACCGGTCCAGTGGGCACGCCCTACGAGGGTGGAGTCTTCAATGTTAATATAGTGATCCCGACGGGCTACCCTTTCGAGCCTCCGATCATGAAATTCATCACACGGATATGGCACCCTAACATTAGCTCCCAGACAGGAGCGATTTGTCTGGACATATTGAAGGATCAATGGTCCCCGGCATTGAATATAAAGACGGCGATGCTTTCTCTACAGGCCCTTCTCTGCTCCCCTGAGCCGGATAACCCACAGGACGCAGTTGTGGCGACTATGTACCTCAACGAGAGGGCCGAGTTTGAGAGGACAGCTAAGTATTGGGTGCAATTACACGCCACCTCACGGATTGAGAAGGAAGAAGAGCAGGAGGAGGAGGACGAGGAGGAGGAGACGATGGATCGCAATTGTGATGAGATAAAATACTTGGCAAACCTGTCAAGAAGTTGTGATTCGTTGGAATCACATAACTCTGGTGCATTGTCTCCAGCTTCGACCAAAAGTCAACATGATGACAACTCGGAATTGAATCACCCCCCAGCTATACCATTTCTTCGCACTGGGCCAATATCTTCGAGAAACTATTTATCTCCACGTGTGTTATCACCAATAAGTGATAGGAGTAACAATTGTGATGACGATGATGCTGATGATCTCTGTCCGGCTGTGCCTTCCTTGTTTCGAGAGACCAACTTGGATTATGATGAATCTCCTGGATTAGTAACATGTGGATCAGACGTCACCGAAATTACCTCTAACGTCATTGACGGGAAAGAGACAGGAGATCTGACTGCATCTACTGTCTTGGGTCACTCTTCCAGCTACTGTCAGATTGGTAAATTGAATATCAGTGCTGAATCCGACCAGGAAGACGTCGAGGAAGGGGTGATTCCATTGGAGAAAGTGGAAAGTTGTAAGTCGACAGATCGCTCTCTCTCAGACACTGTCAGTTATTTCAGTTATGAGGATGTCAGTATTACAAGTGACGATTGTGAAATGTGCTCAATTTGCTTGTGTGCATATGACGAAGGAGATGTTCGCATATTTTCAAAGAGATGCCCCCACGCTTTTCACAAAGAATGTATCCTCGAGTGGTTAGTCAAAAGTCAACAATGTCCATGTTGTCGGATTGACATGGTAACGAAAGAAGAAATGTATGAAATATCGAAGACTCTTATTGGGACTGAGAGACTCGCTCAAGCAATGGCTGGGTCTCAAATGCAAGAGGGGGTTCCATTTCGCAATCGGGTGCGGAGATCTCAGCTTGTACGTGAAATGCAGCGACTTCGGTCGCGGATTGATATGCCATCAACTCCATTTGCCACTAGAACTAGCGAAGACGACGCAAATACTCACGCATACAACATGGATTGGAACTGGACGACTAGATTTGTCATCTCGACTGACCAACTTGATGAGCAACAGATGGAAATCAATTCCTCTCGGTCGTCTGAGGCATTAACAAGTCCCGACCCGATGTCATCCGACGCTGTTGGATCTCTTATTACCCCGAACGATAGCATTTTTCACCATCACTGGGGGAATCAACCTCGCGAACTATCCCCAACAACGAGAGTCGATCCGGCCGGTAGTATTTTTCATGATCACTGGCAGCCACCACGCCAGGTCTCCCCAACAAGGCGTAATCACCCTATAAATCTTGGTACACCGACGACGATTCACAATCGCTGGCGGGATTTGTCTCCATCTAGGCATGTGTCTCCAACTAGGAGTAACCAATCACAAGTACCACCACGAGTATCAACGGCGCACTCTTACTGGCGTGAGCGGAGTAACAGTACGGACACTCCGATCCAACAAGCGATTGCGAGCGTGGAGGAATTGCGGGCGCACACTTCTTTGCTTCCGTCGATTGGAATAGCAAGGCCGCCTGCATTACCCTCGTCATCGTTGGAGTTCAGTTTTCGGGGGAACAGTGGCGATAGTGCTGCTGAGGAATGAATACTAGTCCCTAGCCTTTGACCACGAGCATTATGGGTAAAACTAGAGGGGGTGCGTGTCGATGCATGTGAAAGGTGTGTTGGTGTGGATGATGAGGTTTGAGCTATAGAAACGAAATGATTCTTTAATAATTATGATATGTGAACACCTATTGTGCGTGTTAGGCGTCGTATTCGCGTCGTGCTCCTCTATTACTCTTATACTACCATGGTGCACGGGAATTGCTGGGAGCTTACGGAATAGTCGGGATACCATTTCCCATCAGCTTCCTCTTCAACTACATTGTCCTCAGTCTCAATAATGGCTTGCTCTAGCCTTGATGATGTGAGGGGGGCATTAAGGATCGTCCTCATGGTGGGCTCCAGCTCGGATTTGTGAAGGTTGTGGACATAGTAAGTAATTTCGGTTCCACTGCACCATGAAAAGGGGGTAAAGAAATATTGCTCGTGTAATGATTGATTCTCTAATAATTATGATATGTAAACAACTCCTCCCTACGTGCGTTGTACTATCTCATCGCGTGTCCCACATCCCATCGTCTACGACTTCATCATCGTCGGAGCATTGGTGGGAGCACTCGTAGCAGGACCAGGTACCACATTGGTCTCACCTTCGCCTACATTATTGCATACTTCCATCTTCTTCTCGCCACCACCCACGACCTTACCCCACAACGAGGTCACGCCGGACTTTGTCTTTTCACTCGCGCTAGAAGCCGCGGCCATCGTTGTGGATGAGATTTGGTGCTTCGCATCCAACTCCTTTGCCGTGACAACTGCCGCACTAGCCGCTACGGTGGTCTTCTCTACGGCGACGTTGGCAATCTTTCGGGTCTTGTGAAGAACGCTCGCGAGGGTGACCGGCTTCTTCGCTTTCTCGCCTGGCTTGGATTCATCGGCGGCAGCAACAGGGCACACGTCAGCATAGGTGAAGGCATCGGCGTTGACGGTGGCACCTTGCTCAGCGGTGGTGATAGAGATATTAGACATGATGATGTTGGTACAAGGAATGTCGATGGATAGGGTGCGTTGTGGTGCTGTGAAAATTTATGAGCAAGATGTGTGGGGGACTCCCTCCTCTCTCACCACTTCTCACAACGGCTGTTCGTGCGACTCAATTCCCGCCGCGACGAGATTGATGGACCCGCACACAAATGAGACCATGCATGAGATGATGATAAATTGCAGCGGTGGTACCACTGCGTCTAAGGTCTGATCGGCGGGCGACCCATCCCTCTTCGCTTGTCACCCAATCGCTCTCAGGCTGGGATATGGGACATGGAAATGATTTTGATAACAGTGACGTCTATATAATATGTATGGTTTCAACGATGACTCGCCAGGGGTATTATTCATTAGATAATTTAACACAAATGGAAACACAACGATCAACCTAACCCCATCAAAGTGACTGCTTTATAATGAATTTATGGTACCATTAATTTTGATCGTGGTTGTGACAAGTTGTGGCAGTGCTGAACAGGTATAAGTTGGAATGAAATGTGAAGGATGGCAAAGGATCCAGGATATGCAACTTGTCTGATGTTGAAAGTGTGGCTGTTGCGGTCATGGTACAAGACGGATTTCCTATGGCTGCATCGTTCGATTCGTTTCTCGCATCCCCACCGATCGTGTTATTCTACTGGTATTCTAGGGTTCTAGAGTAGGAGTTTATACCCTATTACAATGAAGGGCTAAATGGTGGCCTTATTTTGCAACCGCCCGTTGGAATTTTCCCAAACCAAGCGCATGCTACATCGCCATAGACGTGTCGATGAGGAATGCTTGGTCGATCCGGTTTAGATATGACCATGGGCTTGGTAATAGTCGACGGCGGCACCGCCATGATGAGATAGGGGAAAATCCAGTTGGTGAGTTGCCGGAGCCGAGGGTACGATACTACGGAAAAAAATAGGTCCGATTTCTACGTAGGAATTCAATCTCAAAACGGACAACTCAACTCTGGGCATAAACTTTAGAACGTACTCCGCATGCGATACACGCGATCCATCGCCATCCTCCTCCCCTCGCGTTCTGTCACCCTAGCGCTTACGGTTGCGGTATTGTTAGGATCGTCTTGTTGGCGTGCATATTCGTTTTCTCGCGTTGGTGGCATCTCAACTCGCCGTCTGGTGATTTTGCCATTGAGAGGCGGAAAGAGTGATACAGAAACAGAGCCACTCACCGGCTGGTTACACAATACCAAGCCAAAAGCAATTAGCACTTCCATCACTACTAACGAGCGAGGAACGATGGACAGTCCAGCGATGAAGAGACTACTCGTTGAGAAGATGAAAGAATATCGTAATCATCGCATCATATCTCCACCGGCCATTCATCCGTGTGGGAATAAACGTGCCATGGTTACCGAGCATCGTATCTCTGCGCCACTTCATCATGTTGACATGGAAAAAACTACAAAATTGAGAGCATTGAGGGATAATACCATTAATCTCGTGAATCGTGTCGATTCGGCATTTGACACGTTGGAATCATTTACTGATCGACCTTCGATTGATTTATACTTTTGTATTATTGAATTGATAACCAATTCTGATGTGGACGAATTGTATATATCATCGTCGTCCGATCTGGACATTGATTCAGTGAAACGAGCAGAAATCTATTTGAAACGAGGTGCCATTGACCCATCACGTTCGATGATTTATCTTCAGGGTGGACCAGGGTTTGGGTGTGCTGCTCCAGTTAGTGGACTGTCACTAACATCATCAAAGTCAAGTTGGGCATCTGCTGTATTGCTGGGAGAAGTGACCAACCTTGATGGATCTACTTTTGATCGTGTCATATTAATGGACCAGCGGGGAACTGGTCGGAGTTCTCCAATTACAAAGCAAACGTTGAGGAGGATGTTTCCCAATCTATTCCTTTTGGGCTCCGATGTGGAGAACGACGAAAGTGATGCTGTGATGCAGCTAAAGGAGGCACAAATATCTTTGGCTGTAACCGAAGCGTCGAGCTACCTCACCAAATTTCGGGCCGATTCAATAATACGAGATGCTGAATGGATTAGAGAGGCGCTCTGCCGATCATCGACTCCAATGACGTCAAAGTCGGCGGAAGATACCAATGACAAGGACGATTTTCTTCCTCGGCCATGGGGTGCTGCACTTGGTCAAAGTTTTGGTGGGTTTTGTCTCATGACCTATTTGTCATCTATTATGCATCCTCCGCGAATGTGTCTTTTCACAGGTGGGATTGCTCCGATGAATACACCTATCCGAGAGGTATACGATAGGCTGTGGGTTCGCGTCGAAGAGAGGAATCGAAAATACTATGAAAAGTATCCCGGCGATGTTGTCGTAGTAAAAAGGATTGTGCGTCGACTAATAACCAAGCCCGCCTTGCTGCCTTGTGGAGGGATGCTAACAGCACGAAGGTTCTTACAGCTCGGGTTAGGATTAGGTGGTTCTCCTGGATCAGCCTTTGCGAATTTACACTCCGTGATAAGCTCGGCATTCCTGGATGACAATGATGATGAGATTTCACTCTCATTTTTGAAGAAGGTGGAGCAGAATCAATCATTTGATGATGCCCCACTGTATTTCATATTGCATGAGAGCATTTATGCCGATGGTCCATTGGCCGGCCCGACAAAATGGGCGGCACATTCATCCTATGAGAGCTACAAGATTCCTGTTTTTGACTATCACATAACTTCTAATGACGATTCGAGACCCACCTTATTCTTCGGTGAAATGGTCTTTCCGTGGATGACGAATGACTACGAAGAAGTGAGTGGACGCGGTATGGTCTCACTCTCAGAGGCTTTGGCAACGAAAGATGACTGGTTACCATTGTTTGATGCGAAAAATATGCGAAGGGCGCTCATCGGTGGCGATAATGCGAATGAGCCGCCGAGGACTAATGCCGCCAGTGTTTCGTACTATGACGACATGTATGTGGACTTTGATTGTGCCATGAAACTTGTCAAACGCGATGGTCCGATGGAAGGTGTCAAGGTTTGGATCACGAACGAATATCAACACAGTGGTTTGAGAGATGATGGGGCAAATATTTTCCTCAAGTTAGTGAGCATGGCGAAGGGAACAGTGCACGTTCCGAGTTAACTAAATTACTTAGATGTCAAAGTAGCAAGCAACAACCTCTGTAACAACGACTTTGGTTCCAGGGTGTGTACGACTCACACACGCGGGAACAGCGCACGATAGGGCACGTTTAAAACCCAACGAATCCCAAGACTCGCTTCTCTTCCTTTCCGTCCGCTCCCTTTATTATCATTGATCTGCGATTCTATCAACGATGATGAACATGCAATTCTCAGATATAGGAATAGGAGCAGTACTCGCACCAATAACCAATTCCCCGTCGCCCCCTGCTAAAAAAGCGGCGCCCGATGTGACAAAGAAAGAGGCCGCGGTTGTTGGATCTATTCAATGGGTACCAGATTTCATGATCCGTAGTAAATTGCAGCAGCAACAACGAATTGACGCCGACTTCCCCAAACTTGCGAATGTTCTTCACAAGACCAACAAGATTGCCAACGTCGCCGTCGAGAAGACCACCGTAGCGGCTAGTGCGGCAGTTGTCACGGCAAAGGAGCTGGATGCTAAGCACAATATCTCGTCCAAGACGATGGCTGCTGCGTCGAGCGCGAGTGAAAAGACAAAGTCCGGCGTGACCTCGTTGTGGGGTAAGGTCGCAAGCAGTATTGAAAAGAAGAAGGGAGTAGGTAATAATGTAGGGGCAAGCGAGAGCACGGTGCCTGATCCTGCCACGAACGCTCCGATGATGACAGCGACCAGCACTGCAACGGAAGAATCATCGATGATGAAGGCGTAGACGACGGTATGAGCACGACGCACAACAATTTTGATGATCTTGTATGTAGGAGTAATAGTAGAGAAACACTGCTCTTTACTCGGCAGTACTATTTATTTGTTATCCACTTCATCGTCAATAATCTCATCAGCACTATTCTCGATCTCGTTAGTGCTACATACCAATACACAGTTTAATCATTCTCTTCGAGGTCAAAGGCTAGAGGAAGAAGTATTCTACCTCATCTATCTTCTTGCAGAACCAAAAGGAGCTGCTACTCCAAATGGAGATGGCTGCACTGAGCCTCCAAAGCCAGTCGCAGGCGACGAAGCCAATGCGCTGAATCCTCCTGTTTGCGCTATCGAGCCGAAACCACCTGTTGCAGTTGAGCCAAAGCCCCCAGCGCTGAAACCCGCAGCTGGTGCAGCACCCCCAAATCCAGCAGTGTTGCCAAAACCCATAGGTGCAGGCGTACCGAAAGTCATGCCTCCCATCGTAGGGGTAGCTGTGGGCTGCGCCGCACTGACGCCGAACATGGATGGGTCAAGGTTGTACTTCTTAGCCAAGGCAAGAAACATTTGTTCTTCCCGCCCCGCATATTTTGCCAACAATGTGTCAACTTCGTTTACTTTGCTTGGATTGTGAGTCTGGTAAAAGCTTGCGAGTATGTCCCTCGGATTGCGTCCTCCAAATTTGGTAGAGCCCGTAGCCTGTGCAAAGGCTGCACCTGCCGATGGAGCAAGACCAAATTGGCCACCCGAAAGCGGCGTTGCAGCAGGGACAACCCCCCCTCCAAAGGCAGAACCAGTTGATGCTCCACCAAAGGGGCTTGGGTTGGAATTAAAAGCACTGGT
>Ga0247837_1010073_pt1 | contig 10983 bp, 8 predicted proteins | sample LaCtaG_2_FD_187115 | JGI IMG/M metagenome (GOLD analysis project Ga0247837, IMG submission 187115) | Freshwater microbial communities from meromictic Lake La Cruz, Castile-La Mancha, Spain - LaCruzMarch2015_14.5m | ecosystem: Environmental > Aquatic > Freshwater > Lake | place: Spain: Castile-La... | reverse complement strand
ACCTCCACTGCAGAACACACGAGCGTCCTTCAGCAGCACCCAACTGCTCTGGTCATTGGCTTGGATTTTGCGACGCAGCTGCACCTGTGCACTCCCAGCAGCTGTTTGGCAGTTGAAGAAGCGAAGGGAGACAGCAGTCACCTGGACCAGGGTCTTGAATTCAGAGGGCAGAAATAGCTGCTCCAAGGCTTGGATAGTCAGTCTTTCCCGCCTATTCAGCAATTTTACTAGTGCGTCTTGCACTCGAGCCTTGCTGGCCTGCAGCTTCTTGAGAGTTTCCAAATGAACAGGGGTTTCAAGAGCAGTCAGCAGCAACAGTCCCAATTCCTCCACTACCTCTGGAGGCACGACTTGAGTCAATTCTGTGGCTAATGTGGGGACAAAGAAGAGCAGGTCCACTTCAGCAGTGCTTTCCAGGGCCTTCACTAGCCGTGTGCAGAGTCCAGTCAGACTATATACGGAACTCCGCAAGAGTGATGAGCACAGCTGAGCGAGTTTAGCGAGTTGAGCAGGCCGCTGCAGCAGAGAGACCAGCAAGTCAGGCCCGGGAACGCCCTCTCTGCAGCAGCGGCTCAGCAGAGTACTCAGTTCCAAACAGGCTGTGAACTCCGGGCCTTTTGGCTGCTGGAGGAGTCTGTCCAGCAGAGCAACTGCCTGTGCGGAGTCACTCACAGAGGTCAATGCCGCTACCACTTGTGTGTCTAGCAAATCGCTCACGCCTTTGGCCACTTCGCTTGTTTCTCTCGAGTTTTGCGCGCATAACACTAATGTCGAATTGACTAATGTAAATACCATTTGGGCTGACGCTTGTTTGATATTGGAAATCTGTCTCAAGTCCTTGAGTTGCCTCAGCCACTCAGTGAGCACACTCTGAGGAAGCGCATGCTTGCGGCACGCTTCCTTGAGCCGCTCAACTGCCTCTAGACTAGGCGGAGGACTGAGAAAGCGCTCACACAACTGGGGCATATGGTTGTGGTAGGAGGTGCAGCTTACCAGCAAAACCTGTAGGTCTGGGAGAGTCACGGAGTAGCGGACAATGTGCAAGTCTTCAGAGGGTAAAGTCCACAAAGCCTGTGCAAGCGGACTCACAGGCTCTGTTCCTTGGTCCAGACACTCGGTCGTTTCACGCACCGCTGTATCAATAGCAACGGCCAGTGCTTCTTTCTCGACCTGCATGCGCTGTAGCCACCAGGTGCGGTACTCGTTCAAGTAGCTGCTGCAGGCCTGCAGCATGGCTTCGAAGTCTCGACAGCACTGCTCCACCAGCTCCACGTTCCTGCGCAGTTCATTCACTCCCTTCGCCACAGCTCTGCTTCTCCGCATGTACTCCTCGGGGTTCCGACCTAGCGCTACAATTGGGATGGTTTGGTGGATGGTGTGAGGGCTTTTGGCGTAGTGCGTGGAGAAGCAGTCCACACAGAAGAAAGACGGCGGGTCTGAGCAGGGGCAGAAGTGACTGGCTGCATGTTCCCAGCAGAACAGACAAGCCCTGTTGTTCTGGGCTTCCATATGAACTATACTTATCAAGGGAATAGAGCTTTACTGAAGGAATGGCGTGACATGAACAGGCTCGACTCCTTCCTCATCACTCCCTCCCGTTCCCCACGACAGTGTCTACTAGCTTCGCTGGACGGCCATCTTTTTTCTTCGCCTGCGACAACTACGAGAAAGCGCTAGTCCGAACTACCATCAAAGGCCTAACTTCCCCTGAGCAAAGCCTCTGCCCCAGACTTGATGTTTGCTCAGCTAAACATACTTTGGTTGAAAGGGAGAGACCGTAAAGGTGCAGTTATACCTCCTAAACCAAAAAGTCAAACTGAGATCTCTGTCTATGTCGCGCTCACAGTCCAGTTCATTGCGCTATTTCCTTAGTCTACTGCGTGAAGACCAAGCATGGAGTGAATTCCAACAGGTGAATGAAGTGGCTTGCCAATATGTCCAACAACTCCCAGTTAGCTAAGCTGCTCGTTCCTTACAGACACAGAGTCCTCGGCAGAGTTCGAGCTCTGGTGCAACTTCTGCATCTCCGTGAAGAAGGCGATATTTACATTGGCGAGGGCTTGCAGGTACCCTCGCATGAGCGCGTTTTGCTGCTGCATCACAACTCGAGGACTGCGAGCGGCGCTGGCACGTCTCTGCCTCTGCATCTTCAGGAAGTACTTCTGCCCGTGAGAACGGACCTGCTGCAGCGAGCGGGAGCCCACAGCCTCCTGGATCCGCTTCCAGTCACGGCCCACAGCCTGGTACGCCTCCACGAACTTGCGATGTTCCTCGCCTGTCCACCTGCCTTCCTTGCCACTGCTGTCGTCCTCTGATCTTGCCATTTCTTCTAGAAGCCGACTCGGGTGGATATTTGGATTCTGCCAGGAACTGCGGGAGACAGACAGGCAGACTGCTGCTGTAGGTGGGAAACTCGTATATGCACGTAGTACCACTAGTTTCCTACTCATTTCCTCGTTACCGTGAAGTTGGTCTTTGCCACTATTAAAATATCTGCAGGAAGACTAGCAAGGTGCTCACAAGTGTGCACCTGCGACCTATCAATGGCCTGAGTCTGCTCTGAACACAGCACCCACACTGATCTCCACTGACTATGAGCTCCGCCGAGGACGAGAGGGAAAATGGCGCAGAGTCCATCAATTGAAGATGAAAGAGCAGTGAAGGGGACTGTGGAAAGCGGAAGCTAATGGCTGCTATCGGGTGCTGAGTCCTCCCCATGAGATCTAGTGGTGGAAAAGGCGGCGGTCAGTGAAGCGGGAGCCCTCAGGCATGACCTCTCCCAGCGCCTCCCTGAGGCTGGTCTTGGAGTGGCGAGGCAGGGCGACTAGTCCGTATAGTGTGTTGGCGAACTGACTGCGACTGCGCATGTCCTGGTGGTTGCGCTGGCGGTCCACCACTCGCTTCGCCACTTCGATGTTCTTCATGTTTTCCGGCATCAGCACTGTCTTCAGCTCCGTGAGTTTCGCCATGGCCAGGTTCGGGATGGACTGCTTGCGGATCTCTGCTATCACACGCCTGCGAGTTTCAGTCATAATGACCAAATCCGTAGGCATGCGCAAGCCCTCAAACTCCATATACGGGGTTACAGGCCGGACTCCCTGTCGCAGCATCAGTGTCCTTTCTCGTCTGGAAGCCTTGCTGTTGGAGCGAATGTGTCTTTGCATGCGTGCGACTTCTTGCTGGATGTCCGGCTCCAAACTGCCCAGGGAACTGGTGCGAGTCTTGGGCCGACTGACCACTGGACTGAGCAGTGGACTGCCGCGGGAAAGGGCAGGACTGGGGTTGGACTTCATGAGTTGGTTCCACTGCAGTCGACCCAGCAATGTGTTCAGTTCACTCACACTCCTTTCTACTTGTTTGCGTGAACAAGCCATGTTATCGCAACTGCTGCAAGGCTAATGGGTATGAGCGGTTTGATCCTTGGAGTAACGCTTTCTCGCATAAAGAGCGACAGAGCCAACTGTTACCGCGACTTCAGATGATCACTTCAGACTAGTGATAAGGCCATATGTTTAGAAGTGCAGATTTCTAATTACTCGAAATGCTTCCTTGTCTCTGCCTGCTAAGCCAGACCCAACCAAACTCTAAGATGCTAACAGCGCAGTCATCCAGTTGTAGTAATGGAGGAGGGGTTGAAGCACAAGAGCGCAGCACATTTCCGCAAGGCACTGAAGCTTTACGAGTCCAAGCTGTTTCCCAAGGCACTAAAGACCATTGACAAAGTCTTCGCAGAGACACCGAGGCATGGAGAGAGTCTGGCTTTGAAGGCGCTCATTCTGTCCTACATGAACAGGGAAGGAGAAGGATTGAGCCTAGCAAAGGAGGCAATTCGCTGCAACATGAGGAGCGGAATGTGCTGGCACACCCTGGGACTGCTGCACAAAGCTGCCAATGCCTTGGACGAGGCTCTCAAGTGCTTCATGCAGGCTGCCAACTTCGACCCTTCCAACTCCACTATCCTTCGCGACTTGTCCATGCTTCAAGTGCACCTGAAGGACTACGCAGGCTACCGCAAGTCGCGACTACGCCTACTGCAGGAAAACCCCAACATCTCCACAAGTTGGCTGGGCTATGCAGTGGCTGAGCACTTGAGTGGCAATGCTGGCAGAGCACTCGAAGTATTGGAGTCATTTTGGAAATCTGCAGGTGCGAAGTTGAAATCTGTGGAGCGAAGCGAAATAATTCTATACAAAGCGGAGTTGATGGCGAAGTTGCAGAGACAGAGTGAAGCGTTGAGATCCTTGGAGGAAAGCAAAGGGGACGTGGTGGACAAAGCGGGGTACAACGACTTGGTGGCGGAGTTGGCACTGCAAAGCGGGGAGGTGGAGAAGGCGAAGGAAAGCCTGCATGCCATTTTGGCTGATAACTGTGAAGACCAGCGTCGCTTTCTACAGCTCGAGCAGGCACACCACTGCCAGGACGAGGAGAGTCGACTGGCTTTCTATAGAGACATGAGCGCTCGCTACCCCAACAGTCGGGCTGTGCAGCGCCTGCCTCTCAACTACGCCTCTGGGGACTGCTTTTCTGCTCTGTTCAACACTTACATTAAAAAGCGGCTTCGCAAAGGAATCCCCAGTCTGGCGAACGACCTCAAAGCGCTCTACACAGACGAAGCGAAGCGGGTGGCTATGGGCACACTTCTAGCCCAGCACTATGAATCTCTGAAGACTAGTAGGAAGTTCGCAGATGAAGAGCAGCAAGAACCGCCCAATGTCCTGCTGTGGCTGTTAGTGCTGTACAGTCGACACATGTATCGGACGGGAGAAAGCGATACAGCTGTGAGGCTGATAGACGAAGCCCTCGCACACACTCCCACTATCCCAGACCTGTACCTGCTGAAGGCCAAACTAATGAAGAAGAGGGGCCAGTTGGAAGCAGCTGCCAGCCTCGTCAACGAAGGCCGCATGCTGGACTACCACGACCGCTTCCTCAACAACAAGGCTGCCAAGTACTTCTTCCGGGTCAACCAAGTCGCTCAAGCGCAGGAAGTCATGTCCGCCTTCAGCCGTGACGGCTCTGAAGACCTGAACTGCCACGAAAACCAAAGCATGTGGTACGAACTAGAGTGCGGGGAAGCCTTGCTCCGATTAGGCGAGCCAGTAAAAGCCGCAATAGAGTTCGAGTGGGTGCAGAAGAACTTGGAAGAGATCTACGAAGGGCAGTATGACTACCACTCTTACTGTGTGCGCAGGGTGACGCTGAGAGCCTACTTCAAGTTTCTGGAATTTGAAAGTGATCTGTATCAGGCGAAGGCCTTTGCGAGGGCTGTGTGTGGGATGTTGAAATGCTACCTTGCAGAGACCTCCTCGTTCCCGCTGGACAAGGTGCTGAAGGCAACCAAGCGCGCACTCAAGTTCAACCCCTCACATGCAGAGTTAGTTGACTTGGCGTTTCAACTGAGTGTGCAGCAAGGCCGTTACTTGCTAGCTCTACGACTGCTGAGACAGCAGGGAGACCACTACCCCCAGCGCAAAGCAGAACTGCTGGCTGCAGTGGCCGCTGCCACTCTCCCTGAACCCGTCCGTCTCAGTTTCTCCCAAGCAGCAGGCTGCCTTAGTGAACGTAGCTAGTTTCACATCTAGATATACGGCTTGAAGGCGGCTGCAATCGCAACACTTTGCTCCAGCAATCTGGACAGTTCCTCTCCCTGGAAGGCTCTCCTGAACTCAGGCAAGTAGGCGAGGTTGACATTGGCGAGGGTCTGGATGTAGGTGCGCAGCAGGCAGTTTTCGTAGGCCAGTCGATCGCTGTTCTGGACTTGAGTCTTAGGTGAGTCCATCAAGTTCATGCGACTGAGCCGTGCTTGCTGTCTCTCCAGTTTCATGAAATGTTTCTGAGCATGGGATCGAACTTGTGACACAGTGCGAGTGCCTACTGCTGTCGCGATCTTCTTCCAGTTGCGCCCGTACTCCTGCAAGGCCTGCAGGAAGGATTCGTGCTCAGACTTGCTCCACCAGGTGCCCTGGCGAGGCTCTTCGGCAGTTGTTTCATCGGAAGTTGACATTTTTTATTCTAGAAGCTTTTGGGACATTTGCGAAAATGGAGGAAAGTCACTGATTACGTAACTCTGTTTGGAGAGCCTTGCAAAGGTTTTGAGGTGCTGAGCTTCATTTCCTGGGCAATTGAATTCGCCCATACCTGCGATTCTTTCATTCATCAACACTTCAGCACTTGGAATTCCCTCCTCTTCTCTGCTAGTCTAGGTCCATCAAAGCCTCAAAGTTAGACTACGAACCCTTCCGAGTCCTCATCACTTCCAGCCGCCAGGTCTGCAAAATGAGTCGCTTGACGAGTTCTTGCGAGAAGGTGTTGCCGCGGACCAGGGCCAAGTAGTCCTGGTAGCGGCGGATCTGCGTGCGCACAGGCTTGCCTGCAGGTTTGTTCCTCTCAGAGATAAGTTCGTACTTGGCTCGAAAGGTCTCGAAAGTCTCGGTAATGGAGCGGAGGTAGGGACTGTCAGGCCCAGGCAGGGAGAGACGAGACATCAGTCCTTCGCTCCAGCCGGCTTCCTCGCTGGTCTTGCTCACATCCCCTTCCTTGGACAAGGACCGATGTCTGTTTGCGAAGGAATTTCTGAATTGGTTGGCGGGACGGCGCAGCTGCGGGTTGGCTTCCAGGCCTTTGAGAGAAGTGTTCATAGGGGAGAACTTGGAGGGAGAGCGAGAAACGGGCATGTGCGGACTTTCTGCATAGCGTCGACTCAAGCTCAACTGCTTGTAACGACCTTTCTTCTCTTCCAGTCGAAAGGAACCGGAGGGACTTCCCTTGGCGCTGTACACGAAAGAAATAGCGTAGTAAGTCCCGCAGTGCAGCTGGATGTGTTCCAACAGCGTCTGCACCCTGCACTCCGAAGTCGCATTGCTGAGACTCTGTGCGATGCGACTCAGCATCTGTTCGAACTGCAGGTAGGATAGGGTGATGCTGGAAGTGGGGTAGTTCGGCCGCAGTTTCTCCAGCATTTCGCGCAGATCTTGGGTGGAGACGAAGTCCTGAATAGGGCATACAGGGTAAAGTCGGGACTGTCGGCAGAAATGAGTGACGTCCACAAAGCTGATTCGTCCGTCTTTGGAGGGGTGCAAGCGGCCGAATATCTTCTTCAGCCGAGCGCGGTTGAGCTCGAAGAGACGCTTAGGGTCTTTGGCCAGACTGCTGCTGCGGGCTGACATATAGTAACATGCAGGGTGTCCCTATATCTTCATACATTCCACCAGGAAAGAAGCGGCTCCAGCAGCTGTTTCCAGAGATACACACTCTACTGTCAGTTTCCGAAGCGAGGGAAGAGCTGCTGTAATATGCGCAGCCTGAGAGACTTTATAGCGGATGCGCAGGTGCTGGCGCTCTACCGCAGCCTTGTGAAGTGCGCCTATAGCCTGCCAGAGCCTTCTCGTAGCGAAGTCCTCGTGCAAGTCCGCTGCACTTTCCGCACTTCTCCCCGCGCCCACCTGCCCTACCAGCTTTCCCAAGGCAGACTCTTCCTCCAGCAGCTCCAACAGACTCGTAGTTTAGCTAGCTAGGCTGTAGGCAAGCACACTAATGTAGACACCTAGGCCCTCGTCTAGGTGCACATTGGCACTGAGTTCTGACTGAATTGGGAAATGCGGGGTTGTATGAGAAATACTGCTTTGCTGTAGGTCTGATGAAGCAACTAATTGGCAAATAGCATTCTAGTAATGAGAACTCGCGTCTCTCCCCACTTCACAGTAAAGCCAATTTTCCCCGTCTCCAAGCAAGTGATGTACTCGCCCCAGGCCGAGCACCCGAAAATGCCAATGAACGCCTCCGCCCGCGACATCCAACTGCCCAAACTCAGGCGCAGTTACGAAGACTTCGGCAGTGCGAAGGACTTGCAAGAGCGCATGCGGCCTGAACCCCACCTCCCCACAGAGTCCCCGCAAAGGGCGATTCTGCTGCGGGCGCCTGAGAAGGACAAGCCAGCCACTGAGTGCATCTTTGTGATTTACAGTTCTTTGGGACTCAAAAGCTTCAAGCGGTATGTCGGCGCTGGGTTTCTGCTCACGCATGAGTTAGCAATCACCACGAAAGACGTCATCCCTACAGAGCACCACGCCTCTAAGGCCTATTTCAGTTTCCTCGACGAACCGGACGTGCTGCATCAGTTCGACCCAAGACGGTTTTTCTTGACGAACCACGAGCTGAACTTCTCAATTATTGCTTTGTTCTTGACGAGGGGGGAGGAAATGCCGCGCAGTCCGTTGGCCATTCACCCCTACTTCGCTCTGAAAGCCACTGACTCTTTGGTGGTGTTCTTCCAACAGGTGGAGTCTCGGAACGTCGCGGCTGTAACTACTGACAGTTTCTCGTATCCCTCTATTCAAAAGCTGCCTCCAGGCCTGCCAGTGTTCAGCTACGAGTGGCAGCTCCAAGGACTGCACAGGACTCAGGGCGACGGCTACATGCTCAACCAAGCCACTCGCATCGACGCTATATACAAGTACCTGTTCTCCATCAAGCACCTGCTGAGAAACAGGGAGTTGGAGCTGATGGTGCAAGGAGACGACTTCGAAGACTTGAATGTGAGGAATCCAGTGCAGAAGGATACAGCGCTGGCTATGAACATGTACTGGTTCCAGTGGTACTCCACCATTGTTTTCAGGTATAACTTGGAACTCGAGATCTGGACGAAGGTCAAACCCATTGTGCAGTTCGGACTGAGTGACCAAGTCAACTGGTACTTTCACTGGAACTCTCGTACCTGCCTTACACCTTCCGGCGCCTTGCTGGTGCTGGGCGGAGTGGCAGACAACCGAGGCACTCTCTCCGACCTGGCTCTCGAATACCGCCCCGTCGACAACACACTAAACAAACTCGCGCATATGCTTGCACCTCGAGAAGCCCTGGCCTGCATCTGCTCAGATCGCTTCGCCTACGCCCTAGGCGGCAGACATCAAAACTACACCTGCGAACGCCTGTCCCTGGACACTAAGAAGTGGGAGCAAATTGCTCCCATGGTAGGCGGCAGGTACGCCCACAGTGCCTGTATGCTGGAGCGGGGGAAGTACATCTATGTGGTAGGAGGACTGCCAGCTGAAGAAGTCGGCAGTTCCATTGAGCGCTATTTCACCCCTCATAACACCTGGGAAAAACTGCCCATATTGGTCCCTGCGCCAATGGTGAACTTCACTCTCCTGTCTCTCAATAGTCGGAAACTTGCGATGATGGGAGGGAAGTACACCACTCGAGTGTTCATCTTGGAAAGTTCAGAATACGAAGAGCACAAGTACTACAGCAACGACTACGTCCTTAAGGAGACGGAAGCCTTCAGAATCTACGAAAGTCAGCCCTTTACTGAGGCCATTGAAACGCTAGTTCCGCCTTTTATTGATGAGCAATCGGAAACTGTGAAGTTGATGAATGGTCGAGATGGATTTGCGCATCTCAAAGTGACATCCTACAAGGTCGCAGATTTCCTAACTATGGCTGCACCCGCCCAAGTCCGCTTCCGACCCCACGAGGATGAGAGATTCTACGTGCCGGACACGAGACGCAGGTAGCTGTTAGCACTAGAAGCCTTGAAAGGGGTCAGCACCTGCGTACACAGGCGCTTGCGGCTCACTGGAGTCAGGGTAACTGTCGTAGTTGGAAGTGTCGTCGTCTTGCAGGACTTCAGGCAGCCAGGGCGCAGGGATGAGGCGACTTTGCACAGCCAGGAAGTCCACTCCTTGGAACCAGCGGTGCGCTTTTACGCCTTCACTCCCTCCCTATATAGCCTTTACTCGTATACCCAGGCGAGTGAAGCGGTTCGTATCCAGCAGCTGCGTTATCAAATCTGCGGCTTCTTGCAGGAAGTGCCCAGGTATATCGTAGTGGCACTGCAGTATCTTCTGATACAAACTATATGGGTTGTCGTCATAGAACGGCGGACTGCCCGCCAGCATCTCATAGATGAAGATGCCCAGCGCCCACCAGTCCACACTGTGGTTGTGGCCCTGGTGCTCAATAGACTCAGGTGCTAGGTACTCGGGAGTGCCGCACAGAGTGTAGGTTTTATCAGGAATCACTTTCGCGAAGCCGAAGTCCACAAGCTTGAGATGCCCTTCACTGTCTATGAGGACGTTTTCAGGCTTCAGGTCGCGGTAGGCGATGGAGTTACTATGCAGGTAAGTAAAGGCACATACGATTTCAGTCACATAGAAGAGCGCTACATCATTGGGAAAAGCCCCTTCGCTGCGCAAACGCTTGAAAAGCTCCCCTCCGACTACGAACTCAGAAAGGAGGTAGAGGCAGCAGGAGCTTTGGAAGCAGGCGTACAGGCGGGGCACGAAGGGGGAGTTGATCGTTATGACGGATATGCCTATTGCCCTCTTTTTCCTGGCGATCTCGACTACTCTTTCTACGCCAGCGACCTTCAAACCTTCATAAGCAGTTCACTCCTCAGCAACTGCAACACTGCCAGGCACAGTCAGGGTTCCTTTCAACCGGGCAATTACTTCTGGTGTGGGATGAACTTCACACGTACTCAGACCTACCACTACCTCCGTGCCATATTATATCCAGAAGTAGTCATGGCTACGAATTGCTCAATCAAAATTCTAGCCCCTGAATATTACAACGTGACGCATGAGCCGGAGGAAAAATCGTTTGCGATGATCGGAATCTTAGTTAGCGGCATCTACTTCACTCTTCTTCAGTAGGTTAACAGCCTTCTAGAACAAAAACTAGGTAAGGGCTACACTATTAAGCTCGAATTCTAGAAAGGATGAATGCTGTGCAAAGAGTTTATAGGATTGACCCTGTAGCTCCTAAGGCAGATGCTTAGTGCGGGCTCCGATACCGCTAATGTCAGTGCCTTGAAGCTGATTCAACGATACACAGCTACTAGCACCACAGTCACACACTCGGAACTCAACGCTGTGGAGAAATACTCTCTGAAACACCAAGCAGTTGGAAGTCGCTCTTCGAAAGCTTGAAAAAGCCCCTTGTGGTGCAAATATGCTGGACATACAGTGGCAGATCTGCCTCCTT
>Ga0247837_1010071_pt1 | contig 10986 bp, 1 predicted proteins | sample LaCtaG_2_FD_187115 | JGI IMG/M metagenome (GOLD analysis project Ga0247837, IMG submission 187115) | Freshwater microbial communities from meromictic Lake La Cruz, Castile-La Mancha, Spain - LaCruzMarch2015_14.5m | ecosystem: Environmental > Aquatic > Freshwater > Lake | place: Spain: Castile-La... | reverse complement strand
GAGCTAAGCGGTCTCTTTGTCTCCTGCACCCAACTGCCTCAAGACTGCTGGGAGTTCTCCGAGTCCGGCCTCATCGCCAAGCTCAAGGAAAGGCTGGAACTACACGAACTCAAACAGGTCTCCAAAGACGAGTCCCCCGCCCTGCCTGCAGAGGAACAGAGCAAAAAGAAGTCCTACACCGAGCGACTCACCGACAGAATCATTGACAACTTGAGAGTGAAGGTGAAGGACATTCACATCAGATTCGAATACATACAGTCTCCGAAGAACGTGGTTTGTGGAGTGACGATGGCGGCCTTGGAGTGCTACACGACCAACTCGAACTGGGAAATGGTCTTTCTGGACCGCCAGCAGTCCGGCAAGTCCGCAGAAAGCATCTACAAGTTCGCAAGTCTGCGCGGCCTCGGCCTCTACATCGGCTCCGGGGAAGCAGGGAAGTTAGTAGCCAGTGCAGACTCCGAGTCCGCTTTGGACCTAATGCAGAGACTCATTTACTCCCCAGACAGAGCCAACTACGTGCTGCAGCCCCTCAATGCAGAAGCCAAAATCACCAGAACTGCGGACTCCAGCCTGCACGCGGACATCAGTCTGCCGGAGTTCCACGTGCTTCTGCACCAGTTGCAGTACCAAATGGCTGTACGCCTAGGAGACTATTTCGCTCAGTATGGGAACTACTTGGGCAAGGAAGAGGGCAAGAAGAAGTACAGACCCTTTTTGCCGGAACACAGAAGTCCGCAGGCCATGTGGCAATTCGCCATTGCATGCGTGATTAAGTCCATTCGACAGCGGGAACAGCCCGGCTCCAACTACTTCCAAGTCCCGAAAGAACGTCTGCAGCAGTACCACAAAACCTTCAACTCCGTGCACTTCAAGCTGAAACTGGGCCGGGAAGTGCTGTCTGCGGACCTGGAGAAGTACCACCAAGTCATTTACATCTGCAAGTCCAGCCTACTGCACGAGTGGACACAGGAAGTGAGGGATAAGATCGAGGAAAGGGCCAGACAGGAGGGAGAACGCAGGTCTCTGCTCAGCTACTTCTGGTCAAAGCCGATTCAGCCCAAAATTGCAGCGGCTTTAGAGGACCTGAAGCGATCTGAAGCCCTCCAAACGGGCAAAATCAGTGAATCAACAGTAGGGGAATTTTCCTTTCTCCTGGACTCTGGGTCCTTTCAGGTGCGGAAGTATATGAAGGACTCGGAAACGCAGCAGGAAGGCGCGACTTTCAGACTGCAAGGACTGAAGCTGGACTACAGACTGAAGGAGGTGTCGAATGAAGTGGAAGTGGGACTGCAGGACTTGACTATGGAGTCGTGGGGGCCGGGCACTAGCACATACTTCTGCAAGAAGCTGTCTCAGGAGCATTTGGCCAATGTGTTTGTGAGTTTCCAAGGCTTCAACAAGGTCATTAAAGCCAACATTGAGCCGCTGGAGCTGGTTTATCTGAAGCCAGTAGTGTCCAAACTGGTGTCTTTCTTCGCGATTCCCAACCTGCAAAGTTCGCTGAAGGCTGCGGCCTGGGACAAGCTGCAGACTCTGCAGGACACCTACCAAGACGCACTGCAAGAAATGCTCAACAGTGGGTCCAAAGTGGTCTCCGACATCACCATCGGGTCCCCCAGAGTCATCGTGCCTTTAGGCCAGGGCGAAAGCTTCGGCCTATCTCTCGGCACCATTCGAGTCTACAATAGTCCGGACGACTACGAAGAGGACACACATGAGCACGTCCTAATTGACGCCTCGGCCGTGGAATTCCACTTCATGCGAGCGAATGGTAAGAAGTACCCCATCTTTCCCGCGTCCATGCTCAGTTTCAAAGTAGGCAGTTTGAAGCCCCTCTACAAGCTGCAAAAGGCGAAATTCATGTTGTCGAAATACGACGAAGTGCCGGACACGACCCTAATCGCCTGTCTACCTCCGCTAGTGCTGCAACTGTCCTCGAAAGTGTACAACCGACTGCTGGGTTTGGGGAACTACGTAGGCGTGGACGAAGACGCTTGGGACGCCACACTGCTAGACAAGCGGTCTATCATGAAGACAGCGGTGCTGTATGCGGTTTTGAAGCGGAAAGGAAAAGGCATCCACGGCTGGTACTCGACTTTTACGGTCTTTTCAGGCGCATACCTGTATTTCTTCAACGACCCTTCGCAGGCCTCGGCGTCTTCCTACTTCTACACGAAGGACTGCAGTGTGAGGGAGTACACGGAGGGCGTGCCCTACGGCATCACTCTGGAAAACCGCTACGGCAACTGCACCCTCGCCTTCGACTCCAGCGAGTCTCTTTTCAAGTGGAGAAGCATCCTCAACGCTCGAATAAACGACCTGGAGTCTGCAGTGCAACTCGGCAAGACAGAGGAAAGCTCCGCCAAACTGCTGTGCATGATTGTAACTTTCACCTAGAGAGGCATCAAAGTGCAGCAAGTCCTGCAAGTGTCCATCCCCCGAGTCGAGCTGGCCTTCACACACGGCAACTTGACTCCCTGGTTCCAACTCACTATAGCGGATATCCATTTCGACCAGAAGGTTCGGCCGTATGACACACTGCTTGCACTTACTATGAGAGCTTTACATGCACATGACTCGCAGAAAGTCACCGCTTTTCCGCAGTACAAAACGCTCCTACAGAGCAGTGAAGAGGAAGGCGCCGTCATCCACGTCGACTCCCGGTCTCTGGACAGGCGGCATGTCGAGTACCGCGGGGAGGCCTCCTTCCTGACAGTGCAACTCAGCAGTCTGGAGATAAACTGGAACATGGATTTACTGTCCATGTTGATGAACTTCTTGCAGTTCAAGGGCAAGGGGATGGGCATGGAGCGGCAGGTGGTGGGGTCGCTGCAGTCTGATTTGGTGCTTACCACTGTGAAGATAGAGTTGAAAAGAGTGGTGTTGAACTTGAACAATTCGAAGGATGAAATCACGGTGGCTAGAATATGCGTGGAAAATATGAACAATGTGCTGAAGATCAAGAATAGTGGCAGCTTCTTTACTGGGTCTTTGGGCAATTTGACTATTTACGATATGACGGAGTGGCCCAAAACGGCTCTTCGCACGCCTGCGGATCAAATAGAGCCTTACAGTCTCTTCTCTATCCGCGAGCCCTCTGACGCTATTGTCGACTTCAGCATCACAATCCTGGAGGATGACGCCCCAGAGAAGGAAGATGACAACGGCACAGTGGTGCACATGCACCTGCGAGGCGTGGACCTGACCCTCCTCAACCAGTCCTACATCCGCCTCTCCAACTACTTCACTTACAAGGTGCTGGGAGCGCTGGACCCTGTGGCCCGCTACCAGAGCAGGAACAGGTGGCCGGAAACCTACCAACTCAGCATCATTGACATCATGGAGCCACTAGAGTATCCACAGCGGGGCGACGCTTATAAGCGATTTACCAGTATTACTGTCGTCATTGACGACCCGATACTGTATCTAGTGCCGCGGCCGTCCTCGGACGAATACTTCCACGCAGAATTGAGCCAAATTTCAGTCACGAATTCCCACCGACTCGTTCAAAACCGCCACTCGACCGAGTCAGTTTGGGTGGATCTGTACCGAATCGCCTTCACACAGATGAACCTGATGGCAGGGGACGAAACAGTGATTGAGCCCTTCGACTGGGCCCTGCACTTCGAACGAGCCCTGCTCAGTCAGCGCCAGACCACCAGTTCTCTGGACTTTGCCACCCACTTCACCCTCACAGCCACTATCGACCGCCTGCTCATGAACCTGAGTCAGCGGAAGTTCACCCTGCTGCTGAATCTCATCGACCTCAATATGGCCTATGACGACCATATGGAGAAAATCATCAACCCCGACTCCGAAAAGGCGGAAATAGTAACTGACGATCCAAGGCATTTAGGTCTTTTTATGAACTTCACGATAAATATCGGGTATTTGTCGATGATTCTGCGGTGTGAAGCGACGGATGTGGCGGAAATACTGATGGTAAACAGCGGGATTCATATGATGAAGTACTTGGACTACTACATGGAGTTGGATATAGAAACGAGGGTGCTACACCTGACAAAGCCCGACTTTAGTGAGTCGTCTGCTTCGGAAATGTCACTTTTAGACCACAAAATCACTGATTTGGCATTCAATTCTGGCAAAAAGGCGCGTCTCCGCAGACATAAATTCGAACCTATAATTGGCCGTCTCCCCATTGCCTTCCTGAAGCCTATTGCAGACGAAGAGGACCAAGCCTCTGCCCCGCCCTCCCTCACTATTACTATGAAGAAGGGCTGTGACGGCACCAAGCACATCGCTATCCACCTCAACCAGATCCGAATGAATCTCTCCCTCGCCATCCTTTTCGAACTGCAGAACTTCTTCTTCTATGGACTGGCGGACTACACCTACGCCTCAGAAAGTCCCTTCGACTTCATGCACAAGTACAGACCCCGGCCTGAGGACACACACGACGAGGTGGAAAACGAGTGGTACGGACCGATGATGGACATGACTGTGTATGTCAACCAGCCTTTGATCATTCTCCCTGCTAAGAAGGGAGCGCGAGTGCTTGTGCTGCAGACTGACGTGACCTTCAACATGTGGAAAGAGAGGGAAAGTCTGCTGGTCCTACAGATGCCCGCGGAAGTCCCCGCTGTGAAGAAGGTGATACGGTGCAAAGGACTGCAGATATACAGCTGCAAGCCGGGCATTCTCAGCACCTTGTCCCGCTTCGCGCAGTTGACGAAGCGTAGGATTGTGGAGCCCACAGACATAGAAATGAACATGATGCAGGAGGCTGTGGGCAGAGCCAGGCGCGGCTACCACCAAAACCACTCCATCTCCCAGCTCCAAATATACGTCTCTTACCAAGACATCGAACAGTTCCAAGAGGCTTCTGCGTACCAGACCGAAGAGTTAAAGCGAGAAAACCCAATAGTGGAAGCACTAGTTGTCACTTACAAACCCGCAGAAGCGTTCACTGCCAAGTCTCTCGTGAGACAAGGCTCTCTGAGTGTCAGCTCCCGCTTCAGCTCGCGCATATCGCACCCGCAGTCCAAACAGCCCTCTCAGGTGCAGAAGTCAGATGAGGGCGGCTCGAGCATTGTAGTGGGGGAAGCAGCGGCTCTGACTGAGGAACTGCCTCCTATTCAGCCTGCAAAGCTAAAAGACATCCTCAACACGACTGCTATCTCCTTCAAAGGCGTTCAAATGATCCTCATCCACGACGTCGCAGGAGCCTACAGTCCAGTGCTGGACCTGTGTCTCAAGCAATTCCAGTGGCAATCCCGCTATTCCGACTCTGAGTCTCGCGGCTGCACCGAAATATCCGCCTACGTGAACTACTACAACCCTGTCGGAGACTGCTGGGAGCCCTTTGTAGAGTGCTCTGATATGATTTACGCCACTATCACAAGTCCTGGGGAAAGTCCGGAGACCCAGACTTTGCTAAGTCTGAGCGAAGAGTACCCTTTGAACATCAATATCACTGAAACCATGCTGATCTACCTGAACAAGGTGATGGCGACTTGGAGTGAGCCTGAGAAGCCGCAGACAGGCTGGCGGACCAGTGCAGTGGTGCGCAAGGCCAATGTGGAAGTAGTGGTTCCCTTCGTGATTTCCAATGAAATCGGCTACCCAATCATGGTAGCGAAGGAGTTGCTGGCCGGCCAGCAGACTGCAGATCAGGAAGTCTTGGTCATCAACCCAGGGGAGTACGTCCCTTACGAAATTGAATCCACTGGCAGTCGCATTGCCAATATGGAAACCGAAAACATCCAAATTCTCATCACGAAGGACAACCAGTGCCTGGCCACAATCTCGGGCATTAATATCAAGAGATGTCAACTTCTCACCAAGCAATTCCGACACGAGGGGAAGAAGTACAGCTGTCTTTTCCATGTATTCATGAAGGGAACGGTCAAGTATTTGAGTGTTCGGTCCCCAGTGATGTTCAAAAACATGACCGCGTACGATGTGTCCATCCGCTTTCTGGAGGGGGAAATAGAGAGATTGGGAGAGTGCAAGGCTGGGGAAAGGTGCCCTGTGCCCTTTGATATGTATAAAGACAAGGTGCAACTCTCTCCCAGGACTATGGACTCCAGCGGCTGGCCGGAACTCGACTTGAAGGAGTTGTTGGCGAAAAGAGCCGGACACACGCTGGAACTGGGCTCTTCGAGCTTCGTAATGACGCTTTATTTGGACGTGGATAAAAAAAACAAGCGGAAAATATCCATGCAGCTAATGGCACCCATAAAGATTCGCAATTCACTGCCTTGCGCTCTAGTGATTCGACTGAGTACGGAGGGACAAGAAGGACACAAGGAAGTCCGCATAGAGAAGGGACAAATACACAGCGAGCACTCCTTCAGTTCCGCAGGCACAGTCTACGCGACCTACCAACTCCCCAATTTCTCCGAAAGCGAGAAAATCGTCCTGGTGAAGCGAAGGACTGGTGGCCAAAACGCACTCACTTTGCGAGACTCCACAGAGGGGAAAGTGGAAATTTCCTTCTTGCACAAAACCAGCGGCACCCACACTGTGATAGTGTTCGTAAGCACAGTTCTGCTGAACTACACTTGTCTGCCTGTGAGTTTCTACTACGCGAAGGCAGGCGGAAAGCAGAAGCCTGTGGCAGGCCAGCAGGGCTTCACCTCCTCGGTCCTTTCCAACAACGTCACTCAACTAGTGGTGGACTTGGAAGGACACAAGTCAGAGCCGTTCAATATCAACACTGTGGGCACTCAGAATGTGGTGGATATTGAGACTGACCGCAATCAAACCGGCGGCTTTGTGAACTACCAGTTCGTCTATGATGTGCAGCTGTCCTGGCCGGTGCCTGAGGAACTCATCTACACCAAGTTGGTGAGCATTGCACCGCGCTTGATTATGATCAACTTCCTCAAGAATGGACTGTTTGTGATACAAAACGGAAGCACGGAGCAGCCCACACTGCTGCAGCCGGGGGAAAGGGCGCCCTTCTACTGGCCAGATGGCCGCTTTCCCGAGTTCATCAATGTGCGGATCGCTGAAAGAGCACAAGATGAAGACGGAGATATCGACAAGTACCGCTACGGCTGGTCCGGCGCCTTCTCCGTCTCCGAAATCGGTGCTTCGACCGTGCAGTGCAAAGACGTAACCACCGACGGCGGCTTCATCTTCATCCGAGCAGAAGTAAAGCTGCTAGGTCTGAGCTCCATCGTGACCTTCGAGGAGGAAAATGAGAAGTACAGCGCTTACCGTGTGGAAAACAACTCCCACCACATTTCCGTCCTCCTGTACCAAGAAGGCTGCAAGGACGAAGCGCGGTGGCTGGATATCCACGCAAACACTGCATTCGCCTGGACTCAGCCACTCAAAGAGCACCTGCTAATAGTGGAGTTCTACCTAGGTGCATTGAGGAGTTGCCCTCTGTACAGTGGGCAGAAGTACGGGTTCCACATGGACTCTGCGAGTGAGAACTTCAAGCTGAAGTTGGATAGAACGGGCCATGGAGGACAGTTGGTCTTCTGTAAGGTGTGCTGTGTCGGCGCTAGCAGGGTCCTAAAGGTCAGAGACTGCAGGATGGAAGGTGAGGAGTCTGACGATATCCGCGTCATTGGGGACTTCAAGGCGACAATTCACCACTTCGGCCTGTCTATTATTGAAAACACGGCTGAGTACTGCAATGAACTCTTCTATGTCACCTTTAAAGACATACTGATTGAAGGGATTCGCACGAAGCACAGCCAAACCTATAAAGCAGCTATTTCCCGCCTGCAAATCGACAACCAATACAACCTAATGGCTGTTTTCCCCATCGTGATTTCCCCGCAACCAGTTGCAGAAAGGGAAAAAATGATCAACTTCCAGCTGACTTACTACCTCGACGGGAACCCAAATGTAGTGAATTTCGATAAATGCGATATATCAGTGGAGCCGATTGAGATTTTAATAGAGAACTTAGTACTGCAAAGACTGATAGCCATGAGTTACCGCATATCCCTGGCGCTTAACACGAAGCCGGAGGCCTCGACTCCCATCCTATTCCGTACTGGCAGTACGGACCAGCCTGGCACCGACCCCGCATGGAAAAGCCTGCAAATCAGCGCAAGTGACAAGCAGTACTACATCGGCAGGTTCAGAATTGAGCCGATTCGGGTGCTGTTGTCCTTTGTGCCGCTCAAGGACATCGCTGATATTGATACTGAAGCTATGGACTTGCTGCTGAGTGCCCTGGGGATGGCCATTACCAATATCGACCAGGCGCCTTTGAAGTTCTTTTCGCTGGAGTTGAGGGAAATTTATGGTTCGAAGCAGCAAATTTCGAATTTAATCTGGATGCACTACAGGACGCAGTTAGCCAGTGAGCTGTTCACAGTGATTGGACATGCAGACATCCTTGGCAACCCTGTTGGTCTGCTGACAGACCTGGGAAACGGGGTGGTGGACGCTATCTACGAGCCTGCCTCGGGACTAACAGAGGGCCCAATAGGCCTTAGCAAGGGCGTCGTCAAGGGCGCTCACAGTCTATTCAAGAACACTGTCTCTTCCACATTCGGCAGTATGTCCAAAATCTCCGGCAGTCTGAGTCGCGGCCTTATTTCTATCACTCAGGACGACGAGTACATTGTCCAGCGCCAGCGGGAAAAGGCGAAATACCGCCCCAAAGACTTAGTAGACGGCATCGGAATGGGGGTCCGGTCCTTTTACCTGAACATTGGGAGAGGGGTGACAGGCGTGTTCACCGAGCCCTGGAAAGGAGCGAAGCGGGACGGATTCAAGGGCTTTATGTATGGAAGTGCAAGGGGGTTTTCAGGACTGTTTGCGAAGCCTGTGGCTGGGACTCTGGACGTAGCCAGCAAAGTAGCAGAGGGAATGATGAGCATGGCGCACATGTTCGAGGACAGTCGCATAGAAGAGCGAATCCGTCCTCCCAGGCCCATATACGGAGAAGCAGGCACCATCAAGCCTTACAACCAGCAAGACGCAGAGGCCTGGTTCTTCACCTCCCAAATTGACCAGGGAAAGTACTTGAAGCAGAAGTTCGTAAAGCAGATTCTGAGCACGGACATGCGCGGGGAGCTGATTCTCATAGTGGTTTTGCTGAAATTCATATTGATGCTCGATGTGAGAAAGAAAAAGGTGATCTGGTCCCTGCCCATTGAGGATGTAGACGGAGTGGACGAGATTGAGAAAGGACTGCTGATAAATGTAGGAGAAAAGAAGGGAAATAAGACGGTTTATTTGGTGCCTTTTCCCAATGAAGGCGTGGTGAAGCGGATAGCCAAGCATATAGAGCGAGTGCGGCGCATAGCAATGATATACCGGGAAGTGGACCCCAACATCTAGGCCGTAACAGGTAGGGTAGAAAGGTAGCCACAGGGCTTTAATGTGCCTATACAGCTCTATGTCCACAATCCTGTTTTTCCTAGGTATGTGGACTGTACCTGCACTGGTCTGTTAGTAAACCCTTCACACAGTTTGCCTATTTCCCGCTATCCCTTCTGTTCCCTTCCAGTCCGCTCACCAGTTCTTCAGCTCTTTCAACACCGAGAGTTTTCCCGAATAATGTGGAGCTGGGAGGAAAGCAGGGCTTGAAACAAGTCCGCTGAGTGACTCCAGGTCCCCCCACAGTTGTCCACTTGAAATATCTTTTAGTCTCAGCCATGTCGCTGGATCCTTCCCTGCAGTGGGGTCTGCCGCCATTTCTTCTGCGGGTTTTCCCTTTGAAATTGTATTTTCACCCGGTCATCTTTGACTCTCTTCGTCGACTCTTCATCTTTCTTACCACCTTCCATACTTCTGATCGAAAGGCTCATAATCATAGCTTTAAAATCAAGTGTATGGATACCCCTCGGTATTCACCTGTCCTGGTCCAAAGAGTGGGATTTATTCCTCATTGATCTAGGACTGAGAAGGTAGAGTGGTGGTCAATTTGCTGGAAATTGACCTGCTTAGACCATCAGAACTATTCGCTAAGTCAATATGAGTACTGTTGAGGATGTTGTTTGGATCTCAGTCTAGCCTGATTTTCATCCACACACTTGCAATTCATTCTGCTCTATAGCGTCCCCTAGAGCCATCCAAGGGAGCCATGGACTTATACACAGCATTTATATTAGAAATGACAGCTCAGCCTCTTTCAGAAGTCTCAGGAAAGTGGGCTTTAGAAGTTTGTCTCGCAAGCCGGTCAAGCCACTTCTGTCGATGTTTACTTTCTTATGTATAGACTGTTTCGCTTGCCACAAAGCAAAATACCAACTCTTCTTCCATCAGATCAAAGTAGCAGCTCTGAACGATATTATTGAAACTGGCCTCAAGCTTTGTGCAGAAAGAGCGGATTATCTACGCAGAAATCTGGAACAGCTGTTCTTGGATGAGTTTGACAATTCGATGCAGGCATTTATTAGTTAGTTGGCCGAGTACCGCAATATGTCGCTACAACAAATAAGAGCAGAGAAGAAATCGGTCTATATGGCTCCAAGAAGGAAATGCAGTTCATCAACAATTTTCTAGAAGTGGTTAGCAGTAACAGCTCCTCTAGAATTCCCTTTTCGCGGCAAATGCAAAGAATTGAACACTCAGAAGGTCAGAAGTCTCCCTTTCTCCATCTGTGTGGAAATACGCTCTAAAGCTAATCCCCGCAGTCTCATAGCAGAATCGAGTGGCTGGGCGCTTATAATAGACATGGAAATAATTCCCTGTCAAGCTCAACCTGAACACATTGCTGTGTGGGGGTGCAGCTGCGTTCAGCCCGCCCTTCCTTTCTGTGCGCCCTGTCTCCTTCTGCATATACAGAGTCCAGGCCGTCACTTCCTTTCTTCCCTGGGGCCTATGGGTCCAAGACCGTCAGACCACATTCTAGCTGAAGTGGTGCAAGCCGCAGGCAGTCTGCAAGAAGTATTCATCCAGAGGAAAAACGACGTGCGTCAGAACATCACTCGCGCAATGGAGAGCATGAATGCACTAGAAGACACCTTCTACCGCGCTCTAGCACAAGACGCAGAACTCAGACTCTGCCAAACTCAACTGGCCCACGCCCAAGAAGAACTCCTCCGT
>Ga0247837_1010070_pt1 | contig 10988 bp, 5 predicted proteins | sample LaCtaG_2_FD_187115 | JGI IMG/M metagenome (GOLD analysis project Ga0247837, IMG submission 187115) | Freshwater microbial communities from meromictic Lake La Cruz, Castile-La Mancha, Spain - LaCruzMarch2015_14.5m | ecosystem: Environmental > Aquatic > Freshwater > Lake | place: Spain: Castile-La... | reverse complement strand
CGACGCGCGGGAGCGGCACCGGCTCGCCTTCGCCCTCGCCTTCGCCTTCACCCTCGCCCTCGCCCTCGCCCTCGCCTTCACCCTCGCCTTCACCCTCGCCTTCACCCTCGCCTTCACCCTCGCCTTCACCCTCGCCTTCACCCTCGCCTTCGCCTTCGCCAATGGCGGGCAGGCAGATGCCCTGCAGGCAGACATCGGTGTCGGGGCAGGCCCCATCGTTGTCGCAGCGCAGGGGGGTGCCGGTGAGGGACATCACCGAGCACCCGCTGATCGCCCAGCCGACCTGGAGGACGAAGAAGAGGAGGGCAGGCCGGATCACGGGCCGAGCATAGCCCCGAGGCCCGCCGCCATCGCGTTGTGACCCGCCCGCCCCGCACATCCGACAGCATCCGACAGCATCCGACAGAGGCCGACACCTCCCACACACGCCGACACCCAACGACATGCACCAACGGTTGTCCATCGGATCGACAGCCACGGGGACGTCGGCTACCACGACGTCATCCCCTGGCGCTGTGTGCCCCGCCCTGCGCCCCTGCCCTTGGTTTGTTCAGGAGTTCTCCATGAAGCGCCTCGCCGCCTCCCTTGCTGCCGTCGTCGCCGTCCTTGCCCTGCCGGTGGCTGTGGGCGCCTGCATTGTCGTCGCCAACGACAGCATCGGCACCGAGGGCGAAGGCGAAGGTGAAGGTGAAGGCGAGGGCGAAGGCGAAAGTGGCCCCGTCGAAGGCTTCTGCACCCAGGACGTCCTGTGCGCCGAAGAGCCCGGCACCGCCGACGACATCGCGGCCTGCGTCGACGACCGCAATGCCGAGTTGGCGTTGACGGCCAGCGTTGGTGACCCCCTGTGCACCGAAGTGGGCGATGCCCTGGAAGCGCTGTACGCGTGTCTGGCCACCCTGGAGTGCGCGGCCTTCGTGGACCTCGAGGACCCCAGCTGTGCGACGCCGAGCGACGACTTCAACGCCCTGACGACGGCGGAACTGGGCGGCTCGGCCTGCCTGCAGGGCCTGCCCCCGACGCCAGTGCCCGCCGAGTGGGTCTGCGATCTCAGCTACTACACCGACGGCGACTGCGACTGCGGCTGCGGCGCCGAAGACCCCACCTGCGAAGGCAACGGCTCCGCCGCCGCGGGCACGGGTCCCGGCATCGAGGCCTGTGAATTCTGCTACGACGACGTCGGTGAGCCCCTCGGCGGCGACTTCGACACGTCCTGCGATGGCGGCGGTGGCGAAGGCGAGGGCGAAGGCGAAGGCGAAGGCGAAGGCGAAGGCGAAGGCGAAGGCGAAGGCGAAGGCGAAGGCGAAGGCGAAGGCGAAGGCGAAGGCGAAGGCGAAGGCGAGTGACCTCGTCGGGCTGTTGACGCCCGGGATGGTTTGGCGTCGGGCGGGGGCTTGTCCCCCGCCTTTTTCGTTCCGCAGGCAGGCCCGTGAGACGGCGCTTCGGTGGTGCAGAAGGGGCGAGGGCAGCGGCGCTTCTGCTACGGTTTCACCATGAACGCGCGCTCCTGTGCCCTGTGCTCTGTCGCCGTCGTCACGGCCCTGCTGGTGGTGGGCGTCGCCTGTCCGGTGGCGGTCTCTGCCCCCGCACCCGTGGGGGAACCCGACGGCGGCTTCTCTGACGGCGGCGGCTTTGTCCTGCCTGGTGAAGGTGAAGGCGAAGGCGAAGGCGAAGGCGAAGGTGAAGGTGAAGGTGAAGGTGAAGGCGAAGGCGAAGGCGAAGGTGAAGGCGAAGGCGAAGCCGACACCGGCAGCCTGAACGCTGGCCGCACCACGTTTGCTGTCGACGTCAGCTTCGGCGGCGCCACCGTCGCCCGTTCCATGGAGGTCCTGGCTCCCGCTGCCGTTGACCGGGCACCCCTGCTGCCCGCCATCATCGCCCTGCACGGCAACGGCGACACGCCCACGGGCTTCATCGCGGCCCTCGGCCTGCAGCCAAGCGTCGACGCCCTCGGCGCCGTCGTCGTCGTTCCCGCCGGCAAGAACCGCACGGTGAACTTCGGCGCCTTCAATTTTTCCGGCATCGATTGGGACGCCTACAACGAGCCCGCCCAGAACGAAGACCTCGCCTTTGTCGACACCATCGTGGCCCGCCTGGTGGCCACTGGCGACGTCGACCCCGACCGGATCCACGTCTTTGGCTATTCCCAGGGGGGCTTCCTCTCGTTCCGCTACGCCGTCGACCGCTCACCGAGCATCAAGAGCGCCGTCGTCGTCGCCGCCGGCGACCCGTTGAACGACGGGGCCCGCATCCTGGCCACCGTCCGCAAGATCCCGTTCTTTTTGCGCGTGGGCCAAAACGATGACTTCGCCAGCATCACGACGGCCGCCCGCAACAACCTGGTGACCAGCGGCCACCCCGTCACCCTCGTCGAGGTCCCCGGCGCCGGCCATGCCCCGTTCCCGATCGCGGCCGGCGAGAGCACCGCCGTCATTGTGCGGGCCCTGCTGCAGCAACAGCTCGCCGTCCAGTAGTCCCGCCGGTGTCGACGGCGGGGCCGTCGCCGTTGACGGCCTGGCGCGCGGTGGGCCCCCTTCGCCCCACCGCCGACGGCGGCTTCGCCGCCCCCCGCGACTTCGCCCTCGATGACGACGGCTTGTTGGCCGGGTCGTGATGGTTTGGGCACCGGTGACGGATGTGACGAAACCCCCACCTGCAGGCTGGACGGGGACGGGACTTCCACGGACACTCCGGCCATGCGCTTTCGTCTGGCTTCCCTCGCCGTCACGGCTTCCCTTGTTGGTCTGTCCGTCTCTGCCGGCTGTTTCGTCCTCGACCGGGCCGATGCCCTGGGCTCGGGTGTGGTCGTTGGTCGGGCGCTGGCCGATGGCGCCGCAGTCGGTGCCCGCTTCGCCGTCGACGGGTCCCCCGTGCGCAACACGGCCGCCGTCGACGGCCGCTTCAGCCGGGCCGGCCTCACGCCGGGCACCACCGTGCTGCGCTTCGGGCGCGACGCCCAGGGCGACGGCGTCGACGAGCTGAGCGCTTTGCGGGCCTTCGCCATCGCCACCCGCCCCGATGGCAGCCCGGCCGGCGTGGACCTGGGTGACGTGGTCCTCGAAGGCTCCGTCCGCCTCGAAGGCAGGGTCGAGGACGCCGCCGGTGCCGCCGTCGCCGGCGCCACCGTCGTGGTGGTCCGCAGCCTGGCGGACCTGGGCGGTGCCGACGCCGACCAGGACGACGACACCTCCCTGCAGCTGAGCGCCGACGGCAGTGCCACCAGCGTCGACGGCGGCGCCTTCGCCCTCGACGGCCTGGTGCGCGGTGGGGCCCGGGTCTTTGCCTTCACCGCCGGCGGCGCCTTCGCCGGCCCCACAGACGTCACCCTCGACGACGCCGTCATTGTGCTGTCGGCCCCCCTGGTGTTGGTGCCGGGCCTTGGTGAACGACCCGTGCAGGTGGTCCTCGACCCCGTGCCCACCTCGCCCATCACCATCGCGTTGTTCGCTCCCGGCACCATCGCCGCCGCCACGCCGATTGCCTCCTTCACCCGCGAGCCCGGTGCCGAAATTGGCATCATCGCCCCCGCGGGCCTGTTCGACGTCACCGTCACGGGCACCAATGAGCAGGGCGCGCTGTTGTCGACGGCCATTCCCCCGGGGGCCGCCGACAGCGCCCCCATCCGGGTGGGGGTGTTGTTGTTGCGACCCTTCGACGTCTGCGCCGGCCCCGCCGCTGCCGCAGCGGGCAACGGCGACGGCGCCGTCGATCTCGATGGCGATGGCCTGATCGGCCTCCCCCCGCCGAGCGGAGCAAACGACCCCGCCTGGCTGGCCTGCCTCACCAGCTGCGCCGACGCCTTCGGCGACGACAGCACCCGCTGCGTGGTGGGCACCGAGCAGTTTGACTGCGACGACGACAACGACGGCCAGCCCGACGTCACCGAGCCCTTTGCCTGCGTGGGCCTGTGCGCGGGGGGCGACCGCGACGGCGACGCCCTCTGCGACGACGCCGACCCCTTCGTCACCTGCGCCGACAACGACCCCGCCGTCTGCACCACCAGCGACCCCTTCAGCCCTCCCGAGCCCGTCTACTCGCCCACCGGCGAGGGCGAGGGCGAAGGCGAAGGCGAAGGCGAAGGCGAAGGCGAAGGCGAAGGCGAAGGCGAAGGCGAAGGCGAAGGCGAAGGCGAAGGTGAGGGCGAAGGTGAGGGCGAAGGCGAAGGTGAAGACTGCACCAATGTCGTCATCGACGCCCAGGCCAAGGTCGCGCTTTTCAATACCTGCCCCCACATCGACACACTCTTCATCACCAACGACGTCAACGACCTGAGCGCCTTCCAGGGCCCCACGGTGGGGGAGCTGGTGCTGACGGGCCTGTCGGCCCTCACGAGCACCCAAAGCCTCACGGGGCTGACAAGCCTCACGGGACTGGTGGTCACGGATTCCCCGGTGTTGCTGGACATCACGTTTGCGGGCCTCACCGCGGTGACGGGCGCCATTGAGCTGGCGCGCAACGACGCTGTCACCACCATCAGCCTGCCGGATCTGCAGACCGTCGACGGCGACATGGCGATCGCCTTCATGCCCGTCACCACGGTGTCCCTGCCCGCCCTGGTGAGCGCAGCGCACCTCTCCCTGCAGAACCTGCCGAACCTGGTCACCCTCGACCCCCTGTCATCGTTGACGACGCTGGCCCAGCTCACCCTGCAGACCCTGCCGTCGTTGTCGGCGCTGCCCCCAGCGACCTTTGCCGCCCTGCGCACGGTCACCACCAGCATCACGGTGGGCTTCACCACGTCGACGTCGGTGAGCTTCACGGCGCCGCTGACGGTGGGGGCCGTCGCCATCTTCAACAACGGCTTCTTGCAGAACGCCACCCTCGGGATCGCGGGGGACACGGGCCCCATCGACTTCCTCGAAAACGGCAACGGCGACCCCGACGCCACGCCTCCGCTGGGTGTGCCCTCGATGGTCCTCGACCTCGGTGCCCCGACGTCATTCACGACCCTGTCCCTGCGGCGCAACGGCACCCTGCCCAATCGGGACCTGAATATTCTCGAGAACCTGACCACCCTGCGCCTGCTCGGCACCGAGGCCGTCACGGCCTTCGACGGCATTTTGCTGAACGACACGGCCCACAGCTTCATCACGGTGTTTTCCCCCTTCGGTGCCGTCGTCCGCTGCGGCGACTTCATCGCCTCGTCGACCTTTGACGCCTCGGCCATCACCGACCTCGGGCCCGCCACCTCGTGCAACGCCATCGAACTCTTCGACACCACCCGGGCCAACCAGTCGGCGTCGCTGGCGTTTCTGACGGGCATCACCCGGCTGGAGCGCCTCTCCATCCGCGCCGACGGCATCCCCTCCCTCGCGGGCCTCGAAGACCTCCTCGAGGTGGGCGGCGACGTCGTCCTGGTGCAGTCGGGGGGCTTTGGCAGCTTGGCCCCCCTGGCACGCCTGCAGTCCATCGGCGGAACCCTTGCCATCCGCAGCAACGGCGTCGGCGATATCCGGCTGCCGGCCCTGAGGTCGGTGTCCGCCATCGACCTCAGCAACGAGTTCGTGACGGTGCTCGACCTGTCGGCCTTGACGACGTCGACGACGCTGGCGATGACCGACGTGGGCTTCGAGCAGGCCCCGCTCATCCCCCAGCTGACCTCTCTCGATGGCCTCATCCTGCGCGACGTCACCCTCGCCACCGCCGACTTCAGCGGCCTCGCCACCGTGCGGAGCATGGAGGTGACCCGCACCACCCTGCGCTCCCTCACCATGCCCCAGCTGGTCGTGAGCCTCACGGTCCTCGGCAACGACACCTTGAGCGCCGTCGACGTGCCCCTGCAGGAGATGGCCTCCCTCATCGTCGTCGACAACGCGTCGCTGACGCGGCTTGCGCTGCCCCGGGCCGCCGACCTGCTGCAGGTGGAGAGCAACCCCCAGCTCATCGACCTCGGGGCTGACTCCTTGCTCACCACCACCCGCTTCAACTACGTGGGCAACCCCGGCTTCATCGAGATCCCCCTCGCCCTGGAGAGCACCGAGATGTTGTCGTTGACAGTCGACGGCGACATCACCTTGAACCTCGCCGGCGTCAGCTGGTCCCCCATCGCCAACCGCGTCGAGTGGAGCGGCAAAGCCGCGGTCTTTGGCCGCTTCGGCGCGGTCTTTGGCGGCGTGCAGCACATCGACGACATCGTCATCAACAGCGCCACCAACCTCGGCGTGGTGTCATTCCCGAACCTCGTCACGGTGGGGGTCATCAACGTGCAACAATCGTCGCTGTCGTCGTTGAACATCCCCCTGCTCGACACCGCCACGAGAGCCATCTTCAACGAGCTGCCGCGGCTCTGCTCGTTGAACGGGACCTCCGTCATCGGCGACGAAGCCTTCTCCACGGCCCTGTCGGCGGACGTCCCGAACCTCGCCAGCCTCGAGGTGTTGAACATCTGCACCTCCCCGCCGTGAGTGGTGCAAAGACGACGACGTTCTGGCAGACGGCCCCATGACCTCACGCCACTGGCACCGGGAAGCCGCCTTCAGGACAGACGCCGCGTCCGTCCTGGCCCTCGTGGGCGACCCCCTCCGCCTGCCCGAGCTCCACCCCCTCATTGAAGGGGTCGAGCGCGCCGTCGGTGGCGCTGCAGCCGACGAAGCCGGCGGCGGCGCCTTCACCGTGCGCGAGCACGTCCCCATGGGGCCCTTTCGCCTGAAGAACGTCTACCGCGTCGTCATCCACGACACCGGCCGCGCCGACACCCTCCATCAGGTGGGGACCTCCTTCCCCCGGGTCGTCGTCGACACCACCTGGGTGGTGGTCCCCACCGCCACGGGGTGCCACGCCAGCTGGGACGTCACGCTGACCGCCCCCTGGCTGGTGGCCCCGTTCGTCTTCGACGTGGCAGCCCGCGCCCACGACCGCGTCCTCGCCGCGCTGCAGACCCGGCTGACCTGAACTTGGTGCACAGCGTGCCCCCCGGCGGGAGTCTCGTGAGTGTCGTCGTCGTCGTCATCCGGCCGGGCGGGCCGGGCGGGCCGGGCGACGGGCAGATCTGCCCCCTTTGGCCTGCCGGCCGCGGCAGCTTGCTGGACCAGTTGCCCCGACGTGTGGAACAACCGTGCTGTCGTGCCACAACCTCTCGATTCCCAGCTGGTGAAGGCGCTGCTTGCCGGCAGCCACGGCGCCGCCGTCGACCGCGCCGCCCTTGAAGCCGCCGTCAACCAGCAGCTCATCCATGGCGGCAGCCTCGACACCTTGATCCTCGAGGCCGAGCTCACCGACGAGCGCACCCTGGCCAAGGTCCTCGAGGACGTGTGGCAGACGACCCCGGTGGCGCCGTCGCTGTTTCGCGCTCCCGACGAGCGGGCCGTGGCCCGGCTGCCTCGCCGCATGGCGGTGGCCATGGGCCTGGTGCCGCTGTTTGTCGACGACGCCGACCGCCTGCACCTCGCCTGCCGCTCTCCCCTCGACGCCGACTTGATTGGCGAGGTCGGCGAGCTGCTGAAGGCCACCGTGGTGGCCCATGTGGTCCCCGAGGTGCGGCTGCGGCAGGGTTTGAGCGCCGCCTACGGCCACGACCTCGACGAGCGCTTTGTGGCCCTGTTGCGACGGCTGGAGCCAGACGCTGTCGCTGCCGCCGCTCGTGCGCAGCCGGCGCCGGGGCCGAACACCACCGACGAGCCCGTGGTGAGCTGGGACATGGTGGAGGCCCTCGCCCACCTCGTGGCCCAGGACTCTCGCGACGGCATCGCCCGCGTCGCCGTCAACTACGCCCGCACGTTTCTGCCCTTCGCCGCCATCTTCGGTGTGCGCGATGGTCAGGCCGTGGGCTGGCAGCGGCTCGGGGCGTCGGAAGGCCTGCAGTTCAGCCGGCCCTTCACGATTCCCGCCGACGGCTTGTTGCAGGCGGCCCTGCAGTCGGCGTCCCCCGTGTTGTTGCGGCCGGACACTTCCGAGGGCAGCGCCGCGTTCTTTGGCTGGCTTGGTCGTCGTCGTCCCCAGACGGCCCTGGTGGTGCCCATCGTGGTGGCCCGTCGGCCCATCGGTGCCCTGTATGCCGACGGCGGTGTGCGGCACCGGGACCCCCGTGACGTCGGCGAACTGACGGCCTTCGCCGCCCGCCTCGGCCCCGCCTTCGAGGCCCTGCTGCGGCAGCGACACCGCCAACATCCGTCGATCTTCCCCCAGCCCGCCACCACCGGGCTGCCGGGCCTCGCCGAGCCCCCGACCTCGCTGACCCCGACCCTCGCCGAGACCCTCGAAGCGCCGCCGTCGATGTCGACCCCGCTGTCGACGCTGGAGGCGCCGCCGTCGTTGTCGATGCTGGAGTCGACCCTGGAGGCGCCGCCGTCGTTGTCGATGCAGGAGTCGACCCTGGAGGCGCCGCCGTCCCTGGAGGCTGCCGCCACCTTGGTGCCGACGTCGGCGGCGGGGCTGGAAGCGCCACCGCCACTGTCGATGCTGTCGGTGCCGGTGACGACCTCGTCGTCGTCGATGCCGTCGCTGTCTTCGTCGATGCCGTCGGTGTTGGTTCCCCGCAAGGATGGCACCAGTCCCTTTGCCCGGGGCTATGCGCCGCCGCTGTCGTCGGCGTTGCCGTCGGCGCCGGCGCCGGCACCCGATCGCGGCTCGGAGGCCGACACCCAGGCTGCTGCCGACGGCGCTGTCGCCGGGACGTTGGGGGCCATCGTCATCAGCGGGGTGGGCGAAGCCCTCAACGAACACCTGCCCCGACGCCAATCGTCCCAGTCGATGGCATCGCTTTCGTCGCTCTCGGCACTGTCGTCGACCTCATCATCTCCATCGAACGTGGCGTCGTCGTCTTCGGCGGCGTCGGCGGCGGCTTCGTCGTCGCTGGGCAGCGCGCCGTTTTTCCCCCTCGAAGAGGGTCGGGCCAGCGAAGCCTGGCGCGGGGCCCTGCAGGCCACCGTCGAGCGGGGCCTGCAAGGCGGCACCGGCACCGCCCTCGACGACGATCTCGACTGGGAAGCCGTGGTCTACGACCCCGCCCACGCCGCCGAGCTTGACGCCCCGGGCACGGCCACCGCTCCAAAGGTCGCCCAGCGATCGCGGGAGGTCATCGACTTCAACACCCTGTCGTCCAACGTCCTGGCTGACCTGTACAACGGCAACGACGACAGCGCCGAGGGAGCCCCCGTCGACGACGCCCCCACGCCGATGACGGCGACGACGACGACACCCTCAACCACACCCCCGTCGCCTTCGACGACGACGCCCCCGTCGACGACGACGACGCCCCCGTCGACGACGACGACGCCACCGCCGCCGGCACCCTTGCCGTTGCCCCTGTCGTTGGGACAGGCGCCCCTGTCCTCCCAGAGCCACCGGGAGCTGGTGGAGCTGCTGTTTGCCGGCGACGACGACATCGTGCGGCGGGCCGGTCGGGAACTGGTGTCACGGGGCCTGGCCGGGGTGCCCGCCCTCGGGGAACGCTTCCCCGGGCGACTGCTGGTGGATCCCTTCGACCCCGGCGACAACGTCCGCTCCGCCGACCGGCTCGGCCCCCTCATCGACGTGCTGTGCAGGCTTGGTCCCGACGGCCTCGACGCCGCCATCCCCCACGTCGACAGCCGCTACCCGGCCCACCGCTTCGCCGCCGTGCTGCTGTTTGCGGCCACCCCCGATGCCCGGGCCATCGACCTGCTGCGCAACCGGCTCCACGACGCCGAGCCGCGCATCCAGAAGCTCGCCGCCGAAGCCCTGGTGCCGTTTTTGGCCCATCCCCGCTTCGAGAGCCTGCTCATCCACCTGCGGGAGCGCACCAGCGCCGCCACCAAGCCCTACCCCCTGGAGGCCCGGCGGCGGGCGGCCGAATTGCTGGGTGAATTCAGGGATGTAGGGTCCGTGCCCCTGCTGCTGGGCTTGCTGGCCTTTCCAGAAATGCAAGAGACCGCCCGGCTGGCCCTGCGGGCCATCACCCTGCAGGACCTCGGCGCCCGGCCCAAAGCCTGGGACAAATGGTGGCAGCGGGCCAAGAAGCGCTCTCGCCTGGACTGGCTCATCGAGGGGCTGGCGTCTGAAGAGCTCGACCTGCGCTCCGCCGCCCACCGCGAGCTCGCCGACCTCGCCGGCGACGACTTCGGCTACCGCGCCGACGGCGACAAACGGGCCCGCCAACGGGCTGTCGAGGTCTGGCAGCATTGGTGGACCGAAGAGCAGAAGCGCACGGTCCACCCCAAGGCCGCCGCCCGCCTCTAGTGCCGCGACCGGGGCTTCTGGGGCCGACTCGCCAAGTGTTTGCATATTCACGGGTTTTTGGCCCGATGGACGTGTAGCCAACGTGCCTGCATGCGCCGCACATCAAGCGGGTGATCTGTGTGGATTCGACCACAGGCACCGATCCAAGGGTTCCGGGGCGTCGTACCGCCCCCGGTGCAGCCCGGCTGCGCCCGGGCGCCGACGAGGGGTTGGCGCCCCTGAACCCTTGAAGAGGTCCTCCATGATGCGTCGATTCAAAACCCTGGCCACCGGCCTGATGACAGCAACCCTGGCCGGCGTCGCCCTGACCGGCTGCCCTCCCGCCGACGATGCCGGTGAAGGTGAAGGCGAAGGCGAAGGCGAAGGTGAAGGTGAAGGCGAAGGCGAAGGCGAAGGCGAAGGTGAAGGCGAAGGCGAAGGCGAAATCGACATCACCGACGGCACCGTGGTCCTCGTCCGCGACGTCATCGACAACTTCGTCGGCCGCGCGCTGGCCAACAACGCCTACAACGGCTGGTTCTCCAACGGCGACCTCGACGCCGCCAAGCTCAAGACCTGCCTGGTGCACCAGGTCCTCGGCGCCGTCGCCTTCCCCGGGGCCACCTACAACGGCACCGCCGACGTCAACGACCTGCAGGCCCTCTACCCGGCTGATGCAGCCACCTACGACTGCCGCAGCATGCTCAATGCCCATGCCGGTCTGGAAATCCCCACCGCCGCCAACACCGCCCTCGTCGGCGACGTCGTGGCCGCCATGGTTGACGAGGGTGTGCCCCAGGCCACCCAGGACGCCATCACCGCCGCCCTCGGTCCCCAGTTCGGCGACATCATCGACG
>Ga0247837_1010064_pt1 | contig 10999 bp, 12 predicted proteins | sample LaCtaG_2_FD_187115 | JGI IMG/M metagenome (GOLD analysis project Ga0247837, IMG submission 187115) | Freshwater microbial communities from meromictic Lake La Cruz, Castile-La Mancha, Spain - LaCruzMarch2015_14.5m | ecosystem: Environmental > Aquatic > Freshwater > Lake | place: Spain: Castile-La... | reverse complement strand
TCTTGTTCTCGAAGGAAAAATGTTCTCCGACGGAGTCCTGCAGAACGCCGCCTGATCCAAGACCTCTAAACACAACTCTTGACAATAGCTCCCCCCAGCGTGCCTGAATCGGACTGCGGGTTGAGGCCGACCGTCGGAGCGGTTGGGGCCGAAGTGATCAGTTCGACCGGGAGGGCAGTCGACCGCGGGCCGAAGTTGCCGTTCTTGTCGATAGCCTGCGCCGAGATGGCATGCCGGCCTGGCGGGAGCGACGCGGCCGGATCGACCGTGAACCTCCAGACGCCATTCACGACCGGGGCCGTTCCGATCCGTGTCTGGCCGTCGAAAAGGTTGACTGAGGCGGCGCCGCCGCGAGCTGTTCCGGAAAACGTCGGTGTCGAGACGCTCGTACGGTTGTCGGCCGCCGACCAGCCGCTGTCGCTGGCTGGGGCAAGGTCAGGCTGGCTGGCACCAAGCGTCCTGACCAAGGCCGCCATCATGGAACGGGATTCCAGGGCTTCGGCTCCGAGTCGCGGCGCCGCGGCACGCGATGCGGCATGCGTGGAACGAACTCGCCGACTAGCAAAGAACTTTTGAAAGAAGCCCACTGGGTTACTCCAATGCGAGTGCGAACGCCGCTGTCCTTATGCCTTTTGTCCTACCGATGATGCGCACAGAGGTCAATCAATGGGTCTGATCGCAACTGAAACGACACAGAGCCTATAAGCAGGAGACGCTTCGGGCTTGAATAAGGTTTGATTGGCGGGAATATCGCCAATCCTTGTGAGGGATCGCCTTTTTGACCTATGATTTCCGCTGAAAGTGCGTTTTTTCGCAAGAAAACAGCGTTTGCCCCCGTAGCTCAGTGGATAGAGCGATGGTTTCCTAAACCATAGGTCGCAGGTTCGATCCCTGCCGGGGGTACTGATTTTCCGCGTCCTTCACGACGTCTAGCGATTTTTCGCGGGATTCGTGAAGGGCTGACGGCTCCTGATGGCCGCTGACGGCTGCTGCGGGTGACGGGTAAGGTGACGGGTAAGTCGTCGGAGTTCCGGTGGCCGCTGCCCAGTCCTCCGGCCGCACCCCGTGATAGTGCCGGCGGCGGATTTTTTCCGAGTTGCCGATCCAGGCATCGATCGCCTTATCCTTGATCTCCGGATTGCGGTCCAGATCGTCCGATCGGCTGCCACGCAGGTTGACGAACATCTTCGGCCACACCGCGACGCCCGCCTTCGCCACAAGCCGCTTGGCGTGCGTGCCCAGGTTCCGACCGCCGCGGGCTCTGGGGACGACGTAGATGGCCCCCGGCCGCCGCTCACGAAACGCCCGCTCGAGGTGGGGCCTCAGTTCGCTGAAGATAGGTACCACGCGAACGCCGCGGCCAGGATGGTGCTCAACCTTCTTTTCGTGGACGCTGAACCGCGAGTTCTCCCAGTCGATATCGGACCATTTGAGATCCTCGACCTCGCTCGGAAAGCGGACCCCGCCGTACCGGGGCAACGCGAAGATCAGCCGCCAGTCATTGTCAGGGCAGACGGCGATGACTCGCTCGATCACCTCCGGCGAGACATAGAAGATACGATCGTCGTTGGTCTGCGGCCCGCAGGGCACGTCGGCGAACGGGTTCACGGCAATGAGCCGCCGCCGAACGGCGGCCTTGAGGAACTGCCGCGCCCGCCGCAGGTCGACCGACGCTGATGCCGGCGCGTAGCGATCGAGCAACCACCGCTTATACGCATCAGCGTCGCCCTCGGTGATCGAATCAAGCCTCCGATCCTTGCCAAAATGCTCCTCCACCAGTCTCCTTGCCCGGGCATAGTTTCGGGCCGTAGTGGGCTTCTGCTTGCCGAGGCTCCCGAAGTACTGCTCGAGATGCTGGCCGAGCGTGACCACAGCCTGCTCTTCCCACTGCCGCGGTGGCACGAGCCCAGCCTTCACGAGTTTGTCGTAAAGCCAGTCCTCAATCCGCGACAGCCATGCTGCCGTGTCAGCATCGAATGAGCATCCGATCGCCAGCGATGCTTCGATGGCATTGATCCGATTGCGAGTCACCTCGGCCTGCTGCTTGTTGACCGTGCCCAGTCGGATCGCATGCGACCGCTGTTTCTTCCGCTTGATGACAATCCGGTATGCCGTGACCGCCTTCCCGTTCTTCAGCTTGTATTTTTCTGTACTCAGCGTTGCCATACTTCTGCTCCATAAAAAAGAAGACCGAACCCTCGAACCCACCGTCCGTGTTTTGCTGCTCGCTACTGCTCCTCAGACGCCCCCTGCTCGGATTGACCCACATAGGCTTCGCGGCGCACCGCCCAGGCGTCGAGCGAGGCGACGCGGTAGAAGACCTTGTTCCCCTCCTTGATTTGCGGAATCTCGCCGGCTTTTACCAGCCGTTCGAGCGATGACACGCTCATGCCGAGCGACTCTGCAGCTTCCGCGGGCCGCAGGGTGATCCGCGGCACCGGCGCATTGCTCGCACTGCGATAGATGTCTTTCGAATCCATTCCGCACCTCGCGGGCCCGATTGCCCGCTCAGCGAGACGCATTCGCATCCTTTGCGAACGCCATCAACGCATGGACTCATTTTCCGCGGCGAGGTTCGCCGACGCCATGAAAAGAAGGCGTTTCGCGCCCATGCCGGCGCCCATGCTCGCGCCCACGCAGGGCAGTCAGATGGCTATGGCCAGCACGGTCGCGAGCGAAAAGATATCGACTGAGGCACCGGCTACGCCTGCGACGCCGTTCCGTCAACGGACTCGCTACTCACTACTTCCCAGCGGATCTTCTTGCCATTGCCTTCGCACAAGAAACGGATACCCGTGAGCCCCTGGTTCAGCGAGGCGACCGCGCGTCGACGACGATCAGGCGCTTCGGGATCTGGCGGGAAGGGATCGTAGATCCAAGACTGCCATTCCGCCTCTTGGAAGTTGCTGAGGATCAGTCGGAGATTCGCCGCTGCTGGTTTCACTTCACGAATTACCTTGCCGTGATACAGAAGCTCACCGGAGGCCTTCTTCCAGACGGGCAGCACGCTGGTGATAGCCGGCGTCGGGTGTGCCGCAGAGGCATTGCCATCCTCGGTGGGCAGGACAGCTATCAACGCGTCGCGTGTCGCGACGTCCAAAAAGCCGAGGGCATGCGCGGCCTCGACAATCGCACGGTTCCAGGAGGTGCCTCGCGCCTTGCACCACATTCCGATGGTGCCCTGATTGTTGGCCCAGACCTGCGGCCAAGGGTCGGTGAACTTACTGCGATCAGCGTCGGTGAAGCGCTCGTACCAGAGCTTCCGACCCCCAAGCTGGTTCTGGATGCGGTGGCATGCCTCCGTGAGTTTCGCAGTCGCCCAGTCAGGCAGTCCCGTCTCGGCATCGCCGCTTCCTTCGCTCACCGGATTGGTCCTTCGTAGCTTCGCGGAGAGTGGCCCTGTCCTGAACTTCGGGCCGCTGCTCCACCGCCGCCAGCACGAGCCGTGCCAGCATATCGATCAGTTCTCTCTGGGCACGCGCGACGGCGATGATCACGCCGCCACCGCCATCGGCCTCGATTGTACCGCCCGCTGGCGTGGGCTTCGGCTGTTCTCGCTTCGACTTCATGATTGTTCCTGTTGAGTGAAAAAACGCCGATGGCGTGGGCACGGCGATCGCTCGCCCCGTTGCGCCACGCCATCGGCCCGTGTGGGCTCCTCGTCAGGCCGCCTTCCGTCGGCGGCTGGTGGTCAGACGCCGGCGTGGCCGCCGGTGCAGTCGCGAGTCGTCGTGGCTATCCCAATCGACACCGTAATCGGCCAGATCCACCGGGTCATCATCCCGGCCGTCGGCCACGACAGCGTGCTGCCGATTCGGGCACCGACCTTCCGGGTCGTAGTCCTGGTGGGCGAGATGGAAACCACGACGGCGGACCACGGTGATGGATTCGCCAAGCGCGGCGGCAACGGCGGCGAGAAACTCTTCGTCAGTGTGGCGAGACATGAGCGCATTCCTTCCCCGATGAGGGGCTACGAGTGACGGCCGGCGATAAGAAGCGTCGCCGGCCATGGGAAATGGCGTGGCATGGCAACACGCCACGCCAGCCGGGAGAGGTGCCACGCGGCGAGTTCGCCGCGTGACGGTGCAGGATCGTCAGGAGCTGGGCACTACGACCCGAGCAACCGCACGTCCTGCATCAGGTTTTCGAGCATGCGGCCCGTGTGGGCGATGAGCATGGCCCGGACAAGTGGCGGACATTTTTCATACGGGGCAAACCGAGGGGCGAGGTCGACCGGCTCGCCATAGGGGCGGCTGGTGTGCTCGTGGTATTCGGTCGAGCCCCAGATGGCAGCGCCGATGCCGCCAGGCATGACGAGTGCTGCCTGATAGATGACGAACTCGTCGTCGTGGAGCGACGACACGCCGGCGGGCCGGCAATAGATCGTGGGACCCTCGATCTGGAAATCGCTGATCCCGAGCGTTACCAGGTCGGCAAGGTGCTCGTTGATCGCAGGGATGGTCCGTTCGGCCGATTCAAGGCCCGATCGGATGGTGGTGGCGAGCCGCACCAGGTCGGTGGCGCGGACGAGAAGGCTGTCATTCATGGGCATTCCTTGGTGAAAGATCGCGGCTGATATCGATCCGCCGCTCACCCTATATGCCCGGTTTTTGTCGAATATTTAGCCCCGGCTGGCAGCCCTCTGCGGGCTGTTATCCCGCATCGCGGCGGCTTCACGCGACTGCAGCAGCAAACGTCGTGTAGAGGTCGGCCGGCAGCGGATGCATAAGCTGCCACGTGATCGCCATGGGCTGCTCGCCCTCGTGCTTCACATAAGTTGCCGGCCCCAGAAACCAAAAGGCCCGATCGTCGGTGTTCAGCCGCGCGAAGAGCATGACCGACGAGCCCTGATCCACGTGATGTTGGTACCGTAGCCCCGTCGAGCTGTCGGCGCGGGTGGCCGACTGGCTTTCCCAGTGAATCAGGTCGCGACTGACGGCGTAATCTCGATAGCGAGTCGTCGGTGAGAAACCTCCGCTTGTTTTGTCGAGCGTGAATGCAAGCAGATCGGCTTCGGCAGGCTTGGCCCAATACACGCCTGTCTGCCACGGCGGCATTTTGGCCCCATCACGAAGGCCACATGCGGCAAGAATCTCTAACCGTGAGTAGCGTGCATGGATTTCAAGAGGCACGTCTGGGTGTGATGCCAGCCGCTGCGTGGTGTGGCTGATACGGCTCTCCAGCACCTCCAGGATCGAGAGCAGTTCATTCCGGACATTGGCATGGGCCTGAAGGAGTGCCAAGCCATCCGTGAGTGTGGTGTCCTTGGCGACGCCCTTGTCTGCGATATCCGCCACCAACATTTGGACCAGGCGAAGGTCACCAGCGGGCAGCGTAGTGAGGTAGCTCGCGTCAGCCTGTTGCAGAGCCTTGCGGTATGCCCGTATCCGCCGTAGGTCGTCGACATGCAGCATTCGACCACAGCCACGAAGCAGCGTTTTCTCTTTTGGTCCCGCCGCTGCTGTAGAAAGACCAGCCGCTTGCCGTAATTCAGTCCACGATCGGTTGCCGGCGTAGATGTCGTCTGGCTCAAGACCCGACTCAGCCAGAAACGTCGCCAGAGAGACGTCCTTGCCTCCGGCGGCCATGGCTCGCAATTCTTCGACACGGGCGGTCCATTTTGCGGGTACCGCCTGTTTGACGTTGTCGAGCACTATCTGGCTGGCGACGCGGTCGAGCTCCATGTGGCAGCCCGCTGGCAGAAAGGGAAACCCATCTTTTATCTGCCGCTCGAGGTCTTTTCGTGTGCCGCCTAGGAGTGCCCGAAACCGTCGGTCGTACCGAAACTCCTTGCGGTGCTGGCCGACAAAGTCCAGCACCGTACAGACCGACTTCCCTTCCATCCGACGCAGGCCGCGGCCGAGTTGCTGCAGAAAAAGAGTAGCGCTGTCAGTAGGTCGAAGAAAGAGAACCGTGTCGACAGCAGGAACGTCGACGCCCTCATTGAAAAGGTCTACGGAAAACACGACGTTTGTTCGCCGCTCCTTCAAGTCTTGGAGGGCGGCTGCCCGTTCGGTATCAGGCGTGTCGGCCCAGACAGCCGTCGCCTTCACCCCCGCCTCATTGAAAATCCGCGCCATGAATCTCGCGTGATTGATGCTTACGCAGAATCCGAGCCCCCTGATCTGGGTCGGGTCGCCTGTGCGGCGATCAAGCTCCTGAAGCACGACACGCGCGTAAGCATCGTTGGCGGTGAGCACCTCAGTGAGACGTTCTACGTCATAACCTGCTCCCCGACGCCAGGGCACATCGCGGAGGTCCGTATTGTCGTGGATGCCGTAGTAGACAAAGGGCGTGAGGCGGTGCTGGTCGATTGCATCCCAGAGCCGTAGCTCGGCTGCGATACGATCGTCGAACCAGCTCAGTACCGGCAGGCCGTCACTCCGCTCAGGTGTGGCGGTTAGCCCGAGCAGCTCCCGCGGTTTCACATGGTCCAGCAGCCTTGTGTAGGAAGGGGCGGCAGCGTGGTGAAACTCGTCAACAACGACGACGTCAAAGTGATCGCTGGCCAGGTGGGAAAGGCCCGCCGCATCCAGGCTCTGGATAGACGCGAACACATGCTCAAACCGTTGCGGCCGCGATCCCCCCACCCACAGTTCACCAAAAGTTGGCTCTCGTAGGGCATGCCGAAAGGTGCCGAGTGCCTGCTTGAGGATCTCCTCCCGATGAGCCACAAAGAGCAGGCGGGCCCGTGGGAGTGCGGGCGCGAGTCTGCTGTAGTCGACCGCCGCTATCACGGTCTTGCCGGTGCCGGTTGCCGCCGCCAATAGGTTGCGGTGATGACCTTGGGATCGTGAGAGAGCGATCTTTGCAAGGAGGTCTTCCTGAAATGGCTCCAGGCGGATTTCGAGCGGGCTGAGCACGAACGAAGGGCCGGATCGCGCTGCCTCGGTCTGCTCCAGAAACTCCTCTCGTCTATACGGAAGAAACGTGCCGCTATTCCAGTAGCTATCGAACACTGCGGCGACCTTGTCGATCACGTCAGGGTTCCGCGCTCCCGACACTCGGACATTCCACTCGAGACCAGTCACCTGCGCGGAGTGGGTCAGGTTCGACGACCCGATGTACGCGGTTGAAAATCCGCTGCGGCGGTGGAAGAGCCAACTCTTAGCGTGCAGGCGGGTTGTGCTTGTGTCGTATGACACGCGAATATCGGCCCCAGCTGCTTGGAGGGCGTCGAGTGCGCGGGGTTCGGTTGATCCGGTGTATGTAGTTGTGAGCACTCGAAGACTCCGACCAGCCTGCATGTGCTGTCGAAGGGCGTCGAGCATCGTGGCGATTCCTGTAAACCGGATGAATGCCATCACGAGATCGATGGAATCCGCGGAGTGGATTTCGGTGAGCACTTGGCTGCCCACAGACGGCTCACCCGGGGCGTTTGTGAGGATCGCCGTGTCGAGCAGCGGAATTTTTGGTGGACGGATCTCTTCGGTCGATCCATCGGGGAGTACCTGCACGATCGCGCGAAGGAGTGCTCCGGGACTAACCGGTCGCTCCGTAGGGTCGATGGCGTCGGATAACTCCGGCAGCCGGGCCTGCGTTATCTTCTCGATACTGTTGATCAGGCTGCGAGTGAGCTTTACGCCGATCGCTACACGGTCCTTCTCGTCAACGGTCGCGATCAGTCGCCTGACGATCCTGGAGATATGGAGAGAAAGGCGATCCGCCGCCTCGGCTGGCCGCAGTTTCTCGCGGCTCTCACGCAGGCCTGCAGCGAGCGTCGCAAGTTCGCTGTCGAGGGCCTCTGTAAGAATCGTCTCGTAGATACCGCGGGTTATCGGATTCATGACAGGTCTGTTCGCTTGCTATACACGTTTGCACGTATTCCCCAGTGACCCCTTCCCGCTTTCTGTACCAGTGCCCATGAGAGAGTTGGGGAACATTGACGCTGCCCCCAACTTGGTACCAGCCGAATTGTTAGCCACGCAGGACCGGTAGATGGGCATGCGCGGTTACCGGCCGCGCGCACTACGACGGCGATCGGTTGCAGGACTCCGATTAACCCGCCTTTAGCCAGAGGCGTATTCCGCCCAAGAACTACTAGTCTCCCAGACACGAACCGCCACAATCCTTACTTGACTGCGCAATGGATACCGACACTCGCCGGAATCGCGGTAGTTGGCGAAACCCGCTATGCAGGCGTCGTAGAATGTTTTCGCGAGTACCTCGGTCGTTGGTTCCGTACTGGTGAACCCAATAACGCGATCGCCGTACGCAGCCTTAAGGGTGGGGTACATGGGGTCGTCAGTATTCATGCACAGCGCGTGATCGAAGGTGTCGAGGTAGTCGCCAATGGCAGTCTTCACGACCTTGAAATCACACACCATGCCGTTCGCATCCAAATCTTCAGACTCAAGAATGATCTCCACACGACGGGTGTGGCCGTGTGGAAAGCGACACTTGTCGGGATGCTTCGACAGCATGTGACCGTTCTCAATCTCGATCATCTTGCAGACTCGATACGGCACGTCGGCCTCCTATGTGGTCCGCGAGTTAGGCGATAGCTAGGTGCTTGTGCATCTGGGTGGAAACTCGCCACCTTGGATTGGCCAGGCAAAACTCCACCGCTGTTTGACAGTTTGCGACGTAGTAAGGCCCTGCCATGGGTTGCACATAGAAGTGATCGAATGCGAGCGACCCGAGGCCCGCTAGGTCGAGGCCCTCTTGCGGCACGACAACCTTCAGTTCATTTCCGCTGACCTGCCTCATCGCCGCTCCAGTTTTCGGACTGACGCAGATCCAATCAACCGCAGATGGAACTGCAATCGTGCCGTTGGTTTCGATCGCAATCTCCATCCCGCACGCATGGATGGCATCGATCAAGACATCGTCCAACTGCAGCATCGGTTCTCCACCCGTCAGCACAACGTATGGCGTCGAACCTTCGCCGTTCGCACAACCCCACACAGACCATACCGCTGCTGCCAGGGCTTCAGCCGTCTCAAACACACCGCCGTTTTCGCCGTCGGTCCCAACGAAGTCGGTGTCGCAGAACCGACAGACTGCGTTTGCCCGATCCTTTTCAAGCCCCGTCCATAGATTGCAACCCGTGAATCGACAAAAAACCGCTGCGCGACCGGAGTGTGCACCTTCCCCCTGAAGCGTGTAAAAAATCTCCTTCACAGTGTAGCGAGGGCGGTTATCAGGCATGGTGGTACCGAGTTGGGTCCTTGACGCCGGCCTCAGCAAACCCTAGTGCTCGCAGTTGGCAGGAATCGCATCGCCCGCATGCAGCATGGCTCCGCGGGTCCGGATCGTAGCAACTGCTCGTCAATCCGTAATCTACGCCGAGTGCTGCCCCGCGTTGGATAATTTGAGCCTTTGTGAGATGTATCAGTGGCGCATGAATGCGAAAGCGACCCGCGCCTTCGATACCCGCCTTGGTTGCGACGTTTGCGAGGGTCTCGAACGCCGCGATGAACTCGGGTCGGCAATCGGGATAGCCACTGTAGTCCAGTGCATTGACGCCAACGAAAATATCGAAGGCCCCCAGCACTTCCGCCCATCCCAGTGCCATCGCCAAAAAAATACTGTTCCGCGCGGGAACGTACGTGATGGGGATCCCATGGGCCATATCGTCTGCTGGACGGTCCTTGGGGACATCGATATCTGCCGTCAGTGCGGATCCGCCAAAACGCCGCAAATCAAGCGACAACTCAACGTGCTGAACAGCACCGAGCATCTTGGCAACACCCCGAGCGGCATCGATCTCAGCGGCATGCCGCTGGCCGTAAAACACCGTCAGCGCGTGCGTCTCGAAGCCTTCTGCCCTGGCGATGGCAAGTGCCGTTGCCGAGTCCAGGCCGCCGCTGAGCAAAACCACAGTTCTCCGTCGCTCCTCCACGGAATTCCTCAATATAGGGGGGTAGCCTCTTGACGAGAGAACTGCGTTTGGACATCCTAACATCTACTTACAGTTTTCGCGGTTGCTGTCGTCGGCCAGCATCGTAGTTTCTCCTCGCGGGTTTGCCAAGAGTCGTGATCAGGCCCATGAAATCGCCTTCCGCCCACATCCTCGTGACCTGCACCAAGAGAAAACGGTGGGATTCTCCGGCACGACTTCGGCTTGGGACGGTTGGTAAAGGCAGTCCAGACGACGTAGCTAGACGGTGGGTACAACGCCTTGAGGAAACTGCTGCGGTAAAGGTTCGTGCCGCGTCGCTCTATGTGGGCGATCATTGGCAGATAGCGGCGGGATTGCCGGCCACTGCTGCTGGTTGCGGCGTGAAAGCTCAGTTGTGGGTGCTATCTGCCGGGTACGGACTCATCGCGGGGTCTGCCCAAGTGGCTCCATACTCGGCGACGTTCTCGGTTGGGCATCCCGATGAAGTGCTCAACCGCTTCAATCATCGCGACGCATGCGCCGTGCGTGATTGGTGGGCATCGCTGTCCCAGTGGTCTGGGCCGCACGCCAACGACCCACGAACGATTACAGATCTCGTCCTTCGGAATCCTTGCATTCCGATCGTTGTTGTCGCTTCTCCGAAATACCTTGCCGCTATCCAAGACGATCTGCTCAAGGCCCGAACCGTCTTGGCGGACCCCGCAACGCTGATCGTAGTGTCGGCTGGAGCGAGGGGCCGTGGGCCTCTTGCCGAGAGCATGGTTGACTGCTCTGCACGCTTGCAGGCAGCGTTGGGTGGCGCGTTGATGTCATTAAACGCTCGCGTTGCTCGCAGCATTATTGAAAAGGAGCCGACCTACCCGTGGACTGTAACCGGCTTCCAACGTCTTTTGGAGCGAATTCCGATGGATGAATCAGGGGGCCGTGTGCCAAGCCGAAAGGCGGTGACGGACGATGACGTCCGTATTTTTGTACGTAACGCGCTCCGCGCGAATCCCATGGCGCGTCACACCGCGCTCCTACGCGCGTACCGAGAGGCAGGCTATGCCTGCGAGCAAAAACGATTTGGCCGATTGTTCAAGGAAATGGAGCAGAGCCATGCCGGAACCAACTGAAATGCTGCGCCGCAGAGCCATACGTATCGACCAAGATCCG
>Ga0247837_1010062_pt1 | contig 10999 bp, 9 predicted proteins | sample LaCtaG_2_FD_187115 | JGI IMG/M metagenome (GOLD analysis project Ga0247837, IMG submission 187115) | Freshwater microbial communities from meromictic Lake La Cruz, Castile-La Mancha, Spain - LaCruzMarch2015_14.5m | ecosystem: Environmental > Aquatic > Freshwater > Lake | place: Spain: Castile-La... | reverse complement strand
GCTTGTGCTTTTTTTACATAAACATCATCAAAATGCTCTTGCAACCACTTTTTACTAGAATTAGAACGAGGCATAACATCACTATTTAAAAAATTCTATGTATAATAACCAATATTGCTACCTATTCCCAGCAAAACGTGCAATAATTTGCCATTTTTACGAGAAATTTACTATGGACACAACTTTTAGACAAGAATTAAAAGCAAAAGCGCACCATTTGAAGCCAATTATTCTTATGGGAGCAAAAGGTTTGACGCCTGCGGTTATAGAAGAAACTAATATAGCATTAACCGCACATGAGTTAATAAAGATTAAAATAAATGGCGTAGAAAAAGAAGATAAGAAAGCTGTAGCCACTGATATTTGCCAACAACTTCAGGCAGAGCTCGTTCAATTAATTGGCCATACAGCTATAATCTATAGAAAAAACAAGAAGCAAGAAGCAAATAAAGCGACACACAATAAAAAGCAACGTTAGAAATGGTGCTCTATTTGTAAGCAACCAGACTAAATCTACTAACCAGGCTAAACATGAGATATGGCGGGCGATATTCAGATTACTTTATTAATACTTTTTATTTTAGGAGTACCGCCAAACTTTATGGGTACTTAGACTGTAAGTTAATCAGCCGGTTTAAAATCAATAGCAGGATTTATAATTTTTTATATTATTACTGTAATAGTTGAAATCTATTTGTAGGTTAAATACATCCTTCTTGCGAATGTTAGTTGCAACTATAATATTTTTACGGATAATTTTACTTAACGCAGCTTGGGTTTATAAGGTTTTACGCGGTAAAATAACTGAAAAAAACATTAAATCTGAAATAGAATCAGCGTATTGATAAGGGACATTGTATGTGGTATTTTTTTTTGGATTTTAGGCACAGGGTTAGCTTGTGCTTTTGCAATATTAAATGCTATTTGGCTTGAATTTAGAATAGATGATGCTAATAAAGATGCTTAGCATAGATTGCCCACCTCTATAATTTAATTCTTAAAGAACCTGGTTGCAAGCAACCAGGCTACAAAATTGAAGCGGTGTAGCCTGGTTGCTTGCAACCAGGATTGCCAACTTAAGATTTGTTTAACCTCTAATAAATAGCATTTATATGTTTAATAAGTATATAATTCCATTCCACTTTACTCAAAAAAATAAATCAAATGTCCTCACAAGTTCAAACTAAATCGAGCTTATTTAACAAAGATAAAATAATAACAAAAAAATTATATATGAATTATGCTGTTATTGTTATTGCCGCATCATTTTTATTAAGACTATTATTTCTAGGCTCTTTTAATTTACTTGTTGAAGAGGCTTACTACTGGAATTATGCTGAGCATCTTGATTTTGGATATTTAGATCATCCGCCGATGGTCGCATTACTCATTAAAATTACCACCTTAATTTTTGGTGCTAATGAATTTGGAGTTCGTCTACCTGCATTAATTTGTTGGATGATTGCAGCCTTCTTTATTTTCAGATTAACGAGCTTAATTAACGATAAAGCAAGTCAATATGCCATTTTTTTACTATCTATATTACCATTTTTTTTCTTACAGTCGTTAGTTATTACTCCCGATCAACCATTACTAGCATGCTGGGCCGCTGCTCTATATTTTATTTATCGTGCTTTAGTTTTCAATGAAACTAAATATTGGTATGCAGTAGGAGTAGTTATAGGCCTTGGCATGCTATCAAAATATACTATTGTATTGCTTGGCCTTGCTACACTTAGTTATGCAGTTATCATTCCATCTGCTCGTACCTGGTTTAAACGTAAAGAACCTTACTTAGCTACTTTAATTGCAGCTTTTATTTTTTCACCGGTTATATACTGGAATGCCACCCATGAATGGGCTTCTTTTGTATTTCAAAGTACAAGACGTTTTAAAGATACATCTCATTTCTCTTTGCATTATATAATTATCCTAGTTATTGCATTTCTAATGCCGCTCGGTTTTATTGGCTTAATAAAACTATTTAAGAAAAAAGATTTAAAAGAAGTGAACCTTCCACTAAAAACACAACGATTTTTGCAAATATTTACCATTACTCCACTTATTTTTTTTGGTGTTTTTAGCTTAAATCATAGTATAAAGTTAGATTGGATAGGGCCAGGCCTTATTGCCGTTATACCTTGGCTTGCAATACTAATTTCAAACTCTAAAAAAATTAGAAAAATTTGGCTAATTGCATCTATTTTTATGTTATTAGGGTTTGGAGCAATTATTGGTGTAATTTCTCGTGTGCAACCTAATCTAATCCCAAATAAAGCCTTAAGAAGTTTTATTTCTTGGGAGGATTTAACTATTAAATTTAATAAGGAAGCAAAGCTAATTGAAAATCAAACGCACTTAACTCCAATCTTTGTTTCTTTAGATTTATATAACTTAAATAGTCAATTAGCTTTCTATCAAGCAAAACTTTTAGCAGAAGACAAAATTATAAAAACATATTCTGTTTTAGGTCGTGACATTTTTGGATATGAGAGTTTAATGTATAAATATTGGTCTAAAGGGAAAAATTTACAAGGGGCCCCTTTAATTTTAATTTCAACCAACGCGGATGATTTTTATTGGCCTGAAATAAAAGAAAAAATCATCATAAAATCACCAGTTACTATAGTTTGGGCCAAAACTCAAGGCATGGGAAAAAAAAATCGGCCATATTATTATGTTTTGGCCGAATTAAAACATCATAATTAACCCCGTTCTATTAGGAATGCATCTAAATTTAGCTAGTCTTGGCCCTGCCTAGCGTTATACTAGATGACAGCGAACTCAGTATTGTATACACTTCATAAATTGGCAGAGAATATAATGCTACCGATAAATTAACTAGGTCATTTGGGGCTATTTGTTGACAAAATGATATTAAAATATATTCCTAACATACTTACACTGATTCGCTTAGTCTTAATTGCACCTTTTTTGGTGTCGTTATACCAAGGATCATACGTTTATGCTTTTTATTTTTTCATTCTAGCAGGATGTACAGACGCTCTAGACGGATCACTTGCACGATATTTTCACTGGCAAAGCCTATTTGGCTCATTTATAGATCCCCTGGCTGATAAACTTCTAATTGCCTCAAGTTTTATATCTCTTGCACTAATAGGGATTTTGCCTTGGTGGCTAGTAATCTTAGTATTTCTCCGTGACCTAACAATTTCCTTTGGTGTAGTTGCATGGTACGTGATCGTCAAGCGCGAACTTGATTTTAAGCCCACAGCTTTAAGTAAAATCAATACATTTCTGCAATTAATGCTATTAGTATCTTGTTTATTTGAGTTAGCATTTTTTAAATTACTACCTAACTTAAATGAAATACTTATATTACTAACAACGATTACCACTACAATAACCTTTGTTGACTATGTATGGACATGGGGAAAAAAGGCTTATAATGATGTTCGCTTAATAAATGAATAAACAATTAACACTAAAAATCCAATTAAATGATGAAGCAACTTTGACTGATTTTTGCTGGGGTAAAAATGAACTTTTAAAACAACAATTAGAACAAACATTAAATAATCAAGGTGAGCGTCTTCTATATCTATGGGGCACGGAGGGCTCAGGAAAATCACATCTACTACAAGCTTGCTGCCAAGCCATAAGCAACCAACAATCCGCAATTTATTTACCATTACGCTCAATCAAAGAATATGGCCATGAAATAATTGATGGCATTGATGAGCAAACATTAATTTGTATTGATGATATAGATGCTATAGCTGCCAACAAAGATTGGGAAGAAGCTATTTTTCACTTATTTAACCGCGTTCGCGATAATGAGCAAACAACTTTAATAATTACAAATAATCTACCACCAGCTAATGCAAATATCTTTTTACCTGATTTAAAATCTCGTCTTTGCTCAAGTCTTGTATTCCAAATAAATGAATTAAATGATTATGATAAAATTAATACCATAAAATTACATGCTCATAAACGAGGCTTTGATTTACCTAATAGTGTCGGACAATTTTTATTACATAGATGCGCAAGAAACATGCACGATTTGCATGCCCTACTTAATAGATTAGATGAAGCATCCCTTATTGCCCAGCGTAAAATTACTATTCCTTTTGTTAAAAATATCTTAGGTATTTAAAGTTAGGGTTTATACTAGAAATTAATAATAGATAAGCTTGACTTAGCCTAGTTAGTCGAAACCAGGTTATCTAAAAATTGTGGGGCTTAAAAACTGAGCTATCTAAATCATTTAAAGAATAAGAGCGCGTACGCTTAAAACCACCAAATAATCCGGCCTTAGAAACAGAGGGCTCTTGTGACATATGAGAAGCTGTACCATAGCAATTTTGGCGCCGAAACTTTGAAAAAACATCAACAGGCATATCTTCAAAAAATCCGTGAGTCTTTTCTATTATTTTGTGCAAATTTTCAAAGGTACGAACACGCGCCTCTAATTTAGATAATTCATTTTTTTGATTTTTAACATTTTCAATGCTTGCAAATGTATCGATATTATCTTTGTCAAGGCCTACCAAATGACCAACTAGATTTTCAAGGCCTGGTCGTTGAATAAACCAATACATACTTAAGGATGCTATTCCTACTATGGCGCTTGCCATAGTAATAGGCCAAGCTGTTGCGGCAATTGAGGCTGAAAAAAGCCCACCAACAGCTAAAGCAACTGTTTGCCCGGCAAAATAACCGCCACAAAAATATATTAACGCGCTCATTGCGGCGGTACAAATCCTAGAAACATTTAAAGCTGTGCTATTTGAAGATGCAACAAAATATTCTCGGGCATTATCCATCGCATTAAAACGAATAACCAGCATAGATGCTAGTTGACGAAATTCTTCTCTTTCTTTAGCACAAAGGCTTTCATCAGCAAAATGATCATCAATCTCATTTTTAAGCTTATCAATTAATTCAACTTGCTCTAAATAAATGTCTAATAATTGCCCGGTGCGCCCTAATTTAACTCCAACTTTTTTTGAAATTTCAACTAACTCAAAACCATAAAAAAGACCAACGGACAATAATGCAAAAGCAAAGCCTGCTGTAAATAATAGTACTGTTGGCATCGAAGTAAATGAACCGAGAAGCGAGGCAATACCATCAAAACCTTCACAAAGAGCCAAAAGAGCACCTGAGGAAACTAAAAATATATATTGCGCCCTTTTATACCAACTATCTTGTTCTTCCTCAGGAGTATTAGCATCGATAAGTAAAAAAGAATTATATATATCTTCCAATAGAGACGCGCGAAATGATTCCAATAAAAATCGTGTTTTTTTATCAATTTTATTATCAAAATTTATAGCATTAGATAACCAACAAACTATTTTTGCTTGCAAGACCTTGTGATCATTTTGCTGATTTAATTCTCCTAAAATATAACCATCAGCAGTATTAGATAATTCTTGCATTAAATTTATTGTACGCTCATCAAGCGATATGTATTTAGCCATTTTCCATTACCAACAACGTCTTAAACAGTAATTACGCATTATGCACTAAAAAAGCTTTTTTTAAAAGCTTCTAGATGCTTTAGTGATCACATTGATGTCATTTATAACTAAATATATTGGGCGCTAAAAGAAAGACTGTCAAATAAACATTTAAATTTAACTATATTAAAAAATAAAGATAATTTTAGCCTTGCCATACTACCCCCCTGTAAACTATATTCAAAATATGAGACATACATTCTGAAATAATAATTATCATGGCCAAAATTGCCCTTTATTTAGCTGGAGGTGGTGCTCGCGGAGCTTACCAAGCCGGCACTCTAAAAGCCATAAGTGAAATACTTAAAGTACAAACATTACCTTTTGCAATGGTTAGTGGAGTAAGTATAGGCTGTATTCATGCGGCTATTCTTGCTCAGCATGCCGAGAACTTTGCAGACGGCATCGCAAAACTTGAAAAATTATGGAGCAATATTCACTGTCAACAAATATTTAACTCCTCTAATTTTGAATTAAGCAAATCTGTTCTCAGGAACTTAAGTCGATTATTTAAAACTCATAGTCACAGTGGATATTTATTAGATACAACACCACTTCATCAATTCATCAATGAAAATATTGATTTTGAAATGATTAATAAAAATATAGCTGCTAACCAATTAGAAACAATAGAGGTAATCTCTAATTGCTATGAATCACAACAAATCATTTCATTCTATCAACATTCCAATCCTAATTTTGAAGACTGGAATTATCCTCGTCATGCAAGTGAACGTGCACAGATTAATATTAACCACTTACTTGCCTCAAGCGCCCTGCCTCTTTTTTTCCCCGCAATTAATATAAATGGTCTTCATTATGGCGATGGCGGCATGGGCCTGGTTGCTCCATTAAGAGGAGCGGTTCGCTTTAATGTTGATAAAATTCTAGTTTTAGGTTCTCGTCAAGCGCCTACATTTAGAAAAACTGAAATACAAGCCGGTGGTGAAATTGGCTTTGCGAATATTTTAGGAACGATGCTAAATGGCATCTTTCTTGATAATTTAGATCGAGATATTGAGATGGTTAACCGTATGAATGACATTTCAAGACTCATCTCCATGTGGAAAAAACGCCAATCTCCATGGCGTCCAATAGAAATCTTACATTTACGCCCAAGTATTAATATAGCTGAAATGGCACAATGCCAATATGGCAATATGCCATCATTTTTACGTTTTTTACTTAATATACTAGGTGCTCAAAGCCATTCTGGAGATTTACTTAGCTTCTTACTCTTTGAAAAAGAATTTACCCTTGAGTTATTAAAACTTGGGTATAACGACACTATGGAGTCAGCTGATATAGTTCGTGCTTTTTTCTCTTAAATATTTTGTCTTAACCATGAATCTGTCACCACCAATTATCTATGGCGTTGTTGTACGGATGCTATTTGTCATTCCCGCGGAAGCAGAAATATATCTAATAAATTAGCATGTTGCCTATTTATAGATGAATTACCACCTTCGTGGTAATGACAACTAGTATCTACACAATAACGCCGTTATCTATTAAGTTAAATCATTATCTTAACTGTCATCAACAAATCAATATGATTTAAACACTTGCTAAAACATGGCATATATTACAATTAGTAAATTAATTTCTCAAAAGTTATTAAATATGGTTTAATAATTATTTGGGGGGTAATAAATAATGAAACTCATTAAAATACCCGAGGACGGTAAGCTAATCAGAAAATTGGAAGGTAGAGGTCAAGCTGGATTTGGTGATTTCTATAGATTTGGCGATGGCGTTTATTTAATTAAAAAAGATACGCCTGGAACTTCTTTAGCCGAAGCGTTGGTGTTTCAATATAACCCGCTAGGTCATGAAGTAGACTCTAAACCACCTATTATTCAAGCAGAAATATCCTTTGCCCAAATTAATTCTGAATCCATTATAATTATTTCAAAACAACCTTCATTTGAAACTAGCTCAGGTGGTAATATCTGTGGACTTGATGACGTTGTTTTAGGCCACAAACGTGATCCAAAAACATGGTGGAGTGAGGAATCAATATCCATGAGTCGAGATCCTCTTTCTATTAAAAAAGCTATATCTATGATGACACCTGAAGCTAAGAAACAATTTGCTCACGCCATCTACACAAGCCAATTAAATGGTGATGAAAGTTTACACACCGGGCAATTTATGGTTGAGAGATCTCGTGATGGAAAACAGATAACTAAAATTCAACGAATAGATTTTGGTGCATTGGGACGCTTTGCTGAAGCAAGAACTGACTTTAACCCTTTTCACACATCAGAAATTTATACATCTAGTGGCCAATATGAAAAAGATTACGTTAATTTTTTATTACAAGATAAAGAGATCAATAATCATCTTTTAGAGTTATGGGCAAATACTGATGTGACTGAGGTTATGCGCCTTGCTAATGATAGATTTTTACAAGAAACAACTGTTTTAAGAAAGGATTGTTTACCTGGCAGTAGAACGGCATTATTAGGAAAATATGAAATTATTGGCTTTTACAATCAATTAATAAGAGGGATGCACTATCCTACAATACTTGCTGAAGAAAAACCGATAGGTGAAAGCTTAGATTTATTAAAAACTAAATTCTTAAGCACGGTAAAAAAGCGTTGTGAAGAAATGATAAAATCTGCAAAAAAAGAGAAAGAATACTCTGATAAAATTGAGCTAATAGAAGAAACTGTTGAATATGAAGATTTAACCGTTCAATGTGACAAACTTTTCATTGCTATAAATGACATAATGAAAAATGAACGTCTAAAGCCATCAGAGCGAATATCTATGATTATAAATAAAATAAAGCCATCAAATTTAGATAGTATTGAATGGATTAAAAAAATTCGTGCTATCACAATTACTCCATCAGCAGGATTTAAATTGAGATATTTTGCCCCCACAGAAGTAGTTCAAGACCCGACCTCTAAAAGAAGTTCTGTTTCTTCTGAAAGTAGTGATCCATCAGAAAATCCAAAGTTTCTAGATAACAGAAAATAAAACTAACTTATTAATAAATATTAGCCCGTGAAGTTTAAATGAAACCCAACAAATTCCTTTTTATCTAACTCTTAAAATATTTTCAATATTTGGCCTTAAATTATGCCAAATAAAAAAAGATTCGGCTGCTTGTTCCAAGAGCATGCCTACACCATCGTGAGCTTCACATTTAAAGCTCTTGGCCCATGTTACAAATAAAGTATCGCTATCTTTAATATAGGCTAAATCATAACAAAAAGGTTTATTGATCATTAAAGTTTCAGGTATAGCTAGCCTTTCGCCTTTGAGGCTTGCAGATGTTGCATTGATAACTAGATCATAGGTGTTTTTTTCAATATCTTTAGCTAAATCACATACTAAACATATACTAATTTTAGGAAATTCTAATTGTAATTCTTCAATCTTATTAAACGATCGATTAGCTATAGTAAGTTTAAGTGGATTTTCTGCCAGCAATTCGCCTAAAATCCCTCTTGTAGCTCCTCCTGCACCTAAGATAAGAATAGATTTTCCAGATAACTCAATATAACGCTTTAAATCACGCACCAAGCCTACGCCGTCAGTATTATCAGCATTAAGTTCTCCACCTTGCATCCATAAAGTATTAGCTGAACGTGCAATTAAAGCACGGCTATAAGCTCGATTAGCCATAGCAAATGCACGCTCCTTACAAGGTAAAGTTATATTTAGGCCCTTTCCGCCTTGCTCAAAGAAATCAATGACTTGCTGCTCAAAATTAGGCAAATCAATTAAGATTTTTTCATATTTAAGCTTAATCCCAAATTGCTCTGCAAAAAATTGATGAATTCTAGGTGATAAACTATGTGCGATTGGGTTCCCCATCACTGCATAATCAAAGTTCATAAAGATCCTTTAGCCATAATAACTTTTTAATTTTGCTGAAAAACTTCTAATAAAGGCTACACTGGCATGTTTATCAACCTAAACTCTTCATTACTAATTCCCTTAAATCTCGTGATAGCTCAAAGGTGGCTAAATGATTTAGTTGATGTTTTATTAACAATTGTCGCGGCTCATTTAATCTTTTCCAACGTGTAAATGGCGTTGCAAGACGAGCGGCAATTTGTGGGTTAATTTTATCCATTTTCAGCAGAATCTCGGTTAAATATTTATACCCGCTGCCATCTGCCGCATGAAAATGTCTTGGGTTAAATTGCGTAAATGCGCCTACCAACGCGCGAACTTTATTAGGATTTTTAAAATTAAATGCCTTATGTGATTCCAGCTTTTTTACAAAATCAAGGGTGTTAGGCAAATCACTACTTGCTTGTATAGAAAACCACTTATCGAGGACTAATTCATCTTTTTCCCATTGTTGATAAAAATTATCAATCGCCTGTTGTCGTAAATTAATATCTTTAGAATTAGCTAACAACGCAAAAGCGGCAATTTGATCAGTCATAGTTTTAGCTTTTATAAATTGCTGCTGGCAAGCATTAATTGTCCGCCCTTCATCAGCTTTTATCATTAAGCGTAAACAAACATTACGTAATTTTCTACGCCCATAAGCTTTTCCATTTATCTCATGATCTTCTTGCTGCCATAATGATTGATAACATGCTTCTGCTTTTAAAAATAAAGCTCGCCCTAATTCTTTATGGAAAAAATCACGTGCCTCTTCAATTTTTACAACATCGATATCATTTAATGATGCTGCAACATCTTCAAAACTAGGAGGAGTTAAAAGCTCTGCCCGCAATGACATATCAAGCGCTTCATCTTCTAAAACAAAACTATAAGCGTCAATAATGGCGGCTGGAATCTGCCAATTAGCACGCTCTGAATTATAACAATATTTTATAACTCCAAGTGCTAATCGTTCAGCGGCATCATATTTAGCAAAACCATCAGTCTCATAACGCAATAATGCTAAAAGTTCATCTTGGGCGATTTCCCGTTGCAAAATAATTGGTGCTGAAAATTCACGTAATAATGAAACGATTGGTTTTTCGGATAAGCCTTCAAAATAAAAGGTTTGTTCTTTTTCTTTTAATTCCAATACATTAGATTCAATTGGTAATTCCTTACCATTAGTATTAAATAATGCTATGCGAATTGGGATATGAAATGGTTTTTTATCCTTTTTATCAGGAGTTATCGGACAACTTTGCGTTAAAGTAAGCGTAAGTTTTTTATCATGAAAACTACTCTTAACTTCAACAACTGGCGTTCCTGCTTGACTATACCAAAGTTTAAATTGGCTAAAATCTACATTATTAGCGTCTTCCATAGCCGCCACAAAATCATCAATAGTTACCGCTTGCCCATCATGGCGTTTAAAATATAAATCCATCCCTCGACGAAACCCTGCTTTTCCGAGTAATGTCTCTTGCATACGAATAACTTCAGCCCCCTTATTATAAATAGTAGCTGTATAAAAATTATTTATTTCTTCATACGATTCAGGACGCACTGGGTGCGCCATGCTTCCTGCATCTTCAGGGAATTGGGCATTACGTAATGCTTTTACATCAAGCAAACGACAAACATCTTTAGAA
>Ga0247837_1010060_pt1 | contig 11001 bp, 9 predicted proteins | sample LaCtaG_2_FD_187115 | JGI IMG/M metagenome (GOLD analysis project Ga0247837, IMG submission 187115) | Freshwater microbial communities from meromictic Lake La Cruz, Castile-La Mancha, Spain - LaCruzMarch2015_14.5m | ecosystem: Environmental > Aquatic > Freshwater > Lake | place: Spain: Castile-La... | reverse complement strand
TCGACGGCTACTACAACACCCACCGTCGCCACTCCTCCCTCAACTACCTTTCACCAACAGCCTTCGAGGCTCAATTAGCACTCGAAGCTTAACTAAATTTTGGTCCAGAAATAGCTAGCACCTCAGAGGGCGGCAGGAAGTCGGAAATTCATGATAGAAGAAGCGAATGAGGATGAGATGGAAACGCAGAGCATAGGTGTAGAAATCAGCAGTTGATGCAGATCAAGGCAAGGAATGTTTGATTGGAAAGGAGAAGCCCACCCCAAGCAGAACATGACAGAAGGGTGAAACGCGACGAGATGGGAGTAGGCTCATTCAGGGGCCGTTTAGCTCATGCAACGATTCACCTGCGACTGCGGCAACGTACTTTTCTTTGGCAGCTCACGCTGCCTGAAGTGTGGGAGCGATGCGGGGTACGACCCCGTGGCAGGCGCGATGGTGCGGCTGCGTGCTGGCTGCGGTATGAAACGATGTGAAAATGGTGTCCGCCATAATGTGTGCAATTGGCTCCTGCCTTCAGACTCAGAGGCGGTGCTTTGCGCGGCGTGCCGCATGAACCGTACGATCCCGGACCTCAACTGGGGGCGGAACCTGATGCTGTGGGGTCGCATGGAGTCGGCTAAGCGGCGGCTGATCTACACTCTGCTGCGTCTGGGCATCCCTCTCCAGTCAATGGCGGAGAATCCAAAGATGGGCCTGGCCTTTGACATCGTGAGCACTTTGTCAAACCCTGCGGTTACCACCGGCCATCTGCATGGAGTCATCACCGTAAATTTGGAGGAGGCGGATGACACCTACCGCCAGATCAATCGCCAGCAGCTTGGGGAGCGCAGTCGCACGTTGCTGGGCCACTTCCGCCATGAGAGCGCGCATTACCTTTGGCAGCGCTGCCTGTCTGACCTGGCCTGGGATGATCCTCTGCGGCTGGCGTTTCGCGAGCGCTTCGGCGAGGAATGGCTCGACTACGCGGCGGCCCTCAGCACGCATTACCAGCGTGGCGCACCCGTTGGCTGGGAGCAGGGTTTTATCACGGGTTACGCCGCCTCGCACCCGTGGGAAGATTGGGCGGAAACTTGGGCCCACTACCTGCAAATCGTGGACGGGCTGGAGACCTGCGAGAGTCTGGGCCTCCAGGTCCAGAACCTGGCGCTGCCGTTGGCGATGCTTCCTGGCGCGGCGGGAACGCTGCCACAAATGCTACCGCAAGATGGCATTGTTGACGGCAGTTTCCTGGCCTGGCTTCAGCGCTGGATGTGTATGTCCACCGTGCTCAATGAAGTCTCCCAGAGCCTTGGCGAGCCTGCGCTGTACCCCTTCACCATCTCCGTGGGTGTGGCGCAAAAGCTGCGCCTGGCGCATCATTATGCGCAGGTCTGGGGCGGCAGATTGTGAAACGTCGTGTTGTCATACTTTGGCCTCTCTCGCACTAGCCTGCGCTGCCTGGTAGTGTCATGGTTGGATGTGCCGGGAGAGATTTGCCCATACTCCCAAAGGACTATTCATGGATTCCCGGCATGGACCGAACCTTTACCCCGATGACGTTCCCCACCTCCCCTACGCTGCTGTCCTGGCTCTGCGCCTACGCGCTGCTGACGCTAGGTGCCATGCAGACTGTTTTGGGGCAAAGCCTGCCAGTGGTGCCCCTGGCGGAGGTGCCCGATCTGGTTGCAAAGGGTAAGCAAGCCAGAGTCCAGGGCATCGTCACCTTTCAGATCATTAGGGGCTTCGTCTTTATTCAGGATAGCTCCGGCGCACTCTGCCTGCACAGGCGCGATAACGGCACTCTCGCGGTGGGCGACCTCGTCGAGGCCACCGTGCATTCCTTTAGCCGTAGGGGGTACTGGCATGTGGCGGAGACTGCCCAGAAAATCGGCACCCGGCCCGTGCCTGCCCCGGAGTTGGTGCGCGGGGATGAGTTCACCGTAGCGCGGCACCATGCTGCCCGAATCGTCGTCACAGGTCGCGTCATCAGTCATAGCCAGAGCACCCATGACTACTTCATTGACGGTGCCTACGTCCCGGTGCGCTATGACGTGCTCACCACGGAATGCGATGGTGCCAACTTGCGCATGGCCTTTCTCAAAGGCACGGACATCACTACGCAATGCCCCGTCGGCACCCGTGCCACCTTCACCGGCATGGCGCGCGTTCATGATTTGCATGACGACTCTACGAACCCGTACGTCGCCATCTGGGTGGACGGGCCGGGCGCGGTCGAAATCCTGGAACTCCCCTCCATCCTCGCTAGGCCACAGATACAGCGCTGGTTAACGATCACAGGTTTGATCGTGCTCGGCGGTATCTTCATCAGTGGAGTGTGGATGCTCGCCCAGCGCCGCCGTATGAAGCTGCTGCGCGCTAAGGAGGAAGCTTTGCGCCAAAGTAATGCCGAACTAGAAAGACGCGTGGCCGAGCGCACACAGGAGTTGCACCAGGCTCTAGCGCGCGAGCGCGAACTGGGGGAAATGAAGAGTAATTTCGTCACCCTCGTCTCGCATGAATTTCGCACGCCGCTGGGCGTCATCATGTCTGCCGTGGAGGTGTTGCAGCGTTACTTTGAAAGACTGCCGGTAGAGAAGCGGGCACGGCATCTGGATATGATCTTCCGCAGCACAAAGAACCTAGCCCAGCTCATTGATGAAGTGCTACTGCTGGGCTGCGTGGAGGAGGGGCGCATGAAGTTCGCCCCCGTGCCAGTAGATGTCGAAAAAATCTGCCGTACACTATCGGATGAGTTGCACTCCGCCACCGGCGGCACTTCTCCCATTCACTTCAGCGTAGAAACAAACCTAGACGGTGCGGTGAGTGACGTGGCTCTCCTGCGACACATCATCACCAACCTCCTTTCCAATGCAGTGAAGTACTCCGAGCGCGGCTCGCCTGTCGAGTTCTGCGCCGGTCGCAAAGACAGGTATTTGGTACTAACCATCCGTGATCAAGGAATCGGCATTCCCGGCGCAGACCAAGAGCGGCTCTTCACCAGCTTCACACGCGCCAGCAATGCAGGCCAGCGCCCCGGTACCGGACTCGGCCTAGTCATCGTAAACCGCTGTGTGCAACTTCACGGCGGTAAGCTGCATCTGGAGAGCGCAACCGGACGCGGCACCCACATCACCGTCACTCTTCCCAGCTATCCTGCAGCCTGACATGAAAACCATCCTCGTCATCGAAGACCAGCCCGACATGCGAGAAAACATCGCCACCATTCTAGAAATGGAGAACCACACCGTCATCGCCGCCCAGGATGGCCGCGCGGGAATCACTCTTGCCAAGGAGGAAAAGCCCGATCTCATCCTCTGCGATGTCATGATGCCCGATATGGACGGTCATGAAGTGCTGCGCACTCTGCGTGCCGACCCTCGCATCTCTGGCACGCCTTTCATCTTCCTCACCGCCCGTGGTGAAAAAGGCGACCAACGCCTCGGCATGAACCTCGGTGCCGACGACTACCTCACCAAGCCCGTCAGTGCCGATGACCTCCTCCACGCCATCCACGCCCGCCTCGACCGTGAGCAAAAACGCCGACTCGGCTTCATGCCGAACTTTGAGTCCGCCAAACCGCTAGAAAAGTTGGGCCTAACCCCGCGCGAATCCGAAGTACTCCTCTGGGTAGCGCAGGGAAAATCAAACCCCGAAATCGCCACCATCCTCGGCACGGCGGACAACACCATCAAAGTCCACCTCGCACACATCTTCGAAAAGCTCGGTGCAGACAACCGCCACGCAGCCACACTCCTGGCCCTGGAAGCCCTGGCAAAGTAGGCCGTGCGCATTCCACCACATCGCAGAGCCAGGGCACTGTAGTCCCGGCTTCAGCCGGTTCGTCACCACTTCCCATGAAGCGCTTACCGGCCGCAGTGGACTGCGGCGGTCCGCACTATGCTCCGAGCAGCCTTTCCAAGGCGCGGCGGTAGGGGCTAGGCATGGCGGTAGTGGAAAGATCGGCCTGGGGGATATGGCGATGTGATTCGGGCCATTCGCACTTTTGGTTCGCGGGCAGCTCATGCACCCAGAGGATGACTTTGTAGCGGGTGATGCCGTAGCGGGTCTTTAGTAAGATGGGCAGTTGGGCATCCGCTAGGGTTGCGGGCAGGGCGGGGAGCTTCCACAGACCTGTGCGGCGCGGGCCGGTTTCCTGTTCGAGCAGGATGCCGTGCGGGGTGCGGTGAAAGATGACGCGCTCGGTGACTTCAGTGAGAGCGATAGTGCGGGATTTGATAGGGAGCGCCGAAGGATCAGTGGCGCGGCAGTGTTTGCGCACGGGACATTCGCCGCAGAGGGGCTTGGCGGCTTTGCAGATCGTCTGGCCCAGCTCCATGAGTGCAGAGTTCAAGGCGCGGGGCGCATCGGTGGCGCGAACCAACTGAGTTGCACGCCCCCAGAGTCTCTTGATGCCCGCAGTGGAGTCAATGGGCGTGGCATCGTTATCAAGGCGGGAAAGGACACGGGCGACATTGCCGTCCACGATAGGCTCGGCCAGATCAAAGGCGAAACTAGCGATGGCACCTGCGGTGTATGGGCCGATGCCCGGCAGAGCGCGAATGGCGGTAGGGTCTTGCGGAAAGATGCCGTAATGCTCGCGGACGAGGGTTTGGGCGAGCTTGTGGAGATTCCGTGCGCGGCGGTAGTAGCCGAGACCTTCCCAGGCTTTCAGTATCTCATTTTCATCGGCAGCAGCGAGGGTGGCGATGTCTGGAAAACGCGTGAGCCAGCGGGTGAAGTAGCCTTTATCAAGGACAGTGGCTATTTGCGTCTGCTGGAGCATAACCTCCGCCACAAGAATAGCATATGGGTCACGAGTGCGCCGCCAGGGGTAGTCACGACCGTGCTGGTGGAACCAAGTGACAAATGATTTGGCAAGAGATGCGCTCACGCAAGAACGTGGGCTGCGGGAGTGAGGTCCGCAAGCCATGACGGGCGTGGAAGAACAGAACGCAACTGCGTAGCCACTTCGGCGAAAAAGCGGCCAAGTCTGATCTATTCACGCAAGGCTACTGTGACTTGACTCCCCAGCACGAGACGCCAACCTGCGCGCCCTATGTCCAAAGTCCTCATCATCGGTGCAGGCGGCGTTGGCCGCGTTGTCGTCCACAAGTGCGCGCAGCTTCCTGAAGTGTTTGGCGAGATCATGCTTGCCTCCCGCACCAAGTCGAAGTGCGACAGCATCGCCGCTGAATTGCAGCGCCCGATCCAAACCGCCGCCGTGGATGCCGATAACGTCCCCGAACTGGTGAGCCTGCTCAATGACTTCAAGCCCGCCGTCGTCATCAACGTCGCCCTGCCCTACCAGGACCTTACCATCATGGATGCCTGCCTGGAGGCTGGAGTGCATTACATTGACACCGCCAACTACGAACCGCGTGATGTCGCCAAATTCGAGTACCACTGGCAGTGGGCCTATCAGGAAAAATTCAAGAACGCAGGACTCACCGCCCTGCTCGGCTGCGGCTTTGACCCCGGCGTAACCAATGTTTACACTGCCTACGCGCTGAAGCATCACTTCAGCAGCATTGACACCCTCGACATCCTCGACTGCAACGCCGGAGACCACGGCAAAGCCTTCGCCACCAACTTCAATCCTGAGATCAACCTGCGCGAAGTCACCGCCAATGGTCGCTACTGGGAGAACGGCGCGTGGGTGGAGACCAAGCCGCTGGAAATCAAGCGCAGCTTCCCCTTCCCTGACGGCATTGGCCCAAAGAACATCTACTGCCTTTACCACGAGGAGCTGGAAAGCCTAACCAAGCACATCCCCATGCGCCGCGCCCGCTTCTGGATGACCTTTGGCGATGCGTACATCAAGCACATGGAAGTGCTAGTAAACGTCGGCCTGACCCGCATTGACCCCGTCATGCACAAAGGCGTGCCCATCATACCCATCGAGTTCCTGAAAACACTGCTGCCCGAGCCAGGCACCCTCGGCGCTGATACCAAAGGCAAGACCTGCATCGGCAACTGGATCGAAGGCACCGGCAAAGATGGCAGCTTCAAGCGCTACTACGTTTATAACATCAAGGACCACGAGGACTGCTACCGCGAGACCAACAGCCAAGGCGTCAGCTACACCACTGGCGTCCCCGCCATGATCGCCGCCAAGCATCTCCTGACCAATCCGGGCGAATACTGCCAGCCCGGCGTCTGGAATGTGGAGCAGCTCAATCCCGATCCCTTCATGGCCGACCTCAACGCCCACGGTCTCCCCTGGGTAGAGACTTGGCCCACTGAGCCGCTGCCAGGGGAGTAATCTGCGGCATGAGCCACCAGTCCATCACTCACACAAACGAACACCGCGCAAAAATTCCCTATCTATCAGTTGCTATTCAGCCAAAGACGACGACAGATGCCATGCAAGTCAACCTGGTGAGGGCCATACTAAAGTTGTTCATCAGGTGATTCTTTTCGATTCGTTGGTGTCCTGAAATCCGACGACGGAGCTTGGTCTGGTCACGCTCAGGCAGACTGAAACCAAGAAAAAAGATATGAACACGAAAATGTATGTGGGCAACCTGCCCTTTAGCACGAGTGAAAATGACCTGCGTCAGCTCTTCTCCGAATACGGCACTGTTACTGACCTGCACCTGCCTGTGGACCGCGATTCCGGTCGCCTTCGCGGCTTTGCCTTTGTCACCATGGACTCCGCCACAGCCATGAGCGAGGCCATCCGCGCACTCAATGACAAAGACTTCCAGGGTCGCAACCTCACCATCAATGAAGCCCGGCCCAAGGAAGACCGTCCTGCCTATGCAGGTGGTGGTGGTGGCGGCGGTTACGGCGGTGGTGGTGGTGGCGGCGGTGGACGCGGCGGCTATGGCGGCGGCGGTGGTGGTGGCGGCAACAAGCGCGACCGCTATTAAACAGCACTGTCTGTAACCAAGGCACCTTTCTGCGGCACCCTGGGAACGGGGTGCCGCATTTTTATCCCCACGGTGGTGATCTTTTCCATCAAACTGAAATACGTGTGCGGCAGACGTGAAACTTTGCCGCCCGTCTCGTGTTTTGCGCTGGCTAGTCCAGCGCGTGCTCTGCTAGCATCACGCCCGCATGTCCGCACAAACCCGCCAGGCACCGGAAATCCGCGACCATGAGACCCTCCGTCTCATCGGCCGGGGCGCGTATGGGGAAGTGTGGATGGCGCGCAGCGTCACCGGCGCTCTGCGTGCCGTAAAGGTAGTCTGGCGGGAAGACTACGACCACGCGGAGTCGTTCGAGCGAGAGTTCGAGGCCATCAAACGCTTCGAGCCTATCTCCCGCCGTCATCCCGGCCTTGTCCCCGTCCTCCAGGTCGGGCGCAGTGACGCGCAGGGCTTCTACTATTACGTCATGGAGCTGGCAGACGACCTGGAGCGCGGGCGCGACATCCAGCCAGAGACTTACAAACCCCACACACTCGGCCTCGAAATGCATCGCGACAAGCGCCTGCCCGCCGAGCGCTGCTTAAAGTTAGGTGCCAACGTCGCCGATGGCCTCCATTACCTGCACGAGAACAAACTCATTCACCGCGATGTCAAGCCCTCCAACCTCATCATCATAGACGGCGCTGGCAGACTAGCGGACATCGGTCTCGTCGCCCTCCTCGGCCAGCGCAGCTTCGTCGGCACCGAGGGCTTCGTCGCGCCAGAGGGGCCAGGCTCACCCGAATCAGACATCTTTTCCCTCGGCATGGTTCTGTATGAGGCCAGCACGGGAAAGGACCGCCTCGACTTCCCCGACATCCCCTCCTGCTCAGAGTCTGGCGACCGGCTCGATGTCTGGCAGCGCCTCCACCGTGTCATCTGCACCGCCTGCGCACCCAAGGCGCGTGACCGCTACACCAGCGCCTACGAGATGGCACTGGACCTCCGCGGCCAGCCCTTGCCCTCCCGTCGCGCCCTCTGGTACTGGGTGGCGGCAGGCACCTTCACACTGGCGCTGGCGGTCAGTTTTGGCATGTGGCTGGCGCAGAGGAACGCCAGCATCGCCAGCATCGCCGTGCAAAAAGGCACCCCGCTCCTGCGCATCCAGACCGACCCACCCGGTGCCCACATCTTTGCCGGGGAGGATGACCTGGGCCTCACCCCCCGTGCCCTAAACCCCGAGGAAGGCGTGCCCGTCATCTACCAACTCCGCCTGCCAGGGCACAAGCAGGTAGAGATCGAGCACACCGCCAGCCGCACCAAGCCTGCCGAATACGAAATCAAGCTCGAGGCCACCAAGCTCCCCCAGCCCGGCGAGCGCTGGACCAATAGCCTGGGCATGAATTTCAAACCCGCCCCCGGTGGTCATATCAGCCTCCAGCCTGTGGAGATCAAGTTTTTCAAACGCTTCCTCGAAGCCACGGCACGCTCCTTTGAGGGCAAGGTCGTGCGCGCCTCCGCCGCCAAAGACGCCTCCTACTTCAGCGTCGTCCCCCTGGGGGATGCAGAAGCCTTCCGCTACTGGATGACCGACACCGACCGCAGCGCAGGCTATCTCAGCCAGGAGCACCACTACGAGGTAGAGCCATTCTATTATGTGGACACCCCCGGCAGCGCTACAGAGGACATGCCCGACGAACGCGAGCCGGAAAACAGTAACAGCGCAGAGTCCAAAGACTGGCAGGCCTTTTACCTCCGTGTCGAGCGCCAGACCTACGGCAGCATCGTGGTGCGGACCACCCCCGAAAAAGTCCGCGTCTTTCAGCACGACGAATTCCTCGGCTACACGCCCCTGGAGCTGCCTCGCGTCCGCAGTGGTCCCGTGGAGTATGAACTGCGTGAGGAAGGCTTCTCCGATGTCGTCCTCGAAGGCGAAGTACGCGCTGGTGAACAACTCGAAATATTCGCCGACATGCAGACCCGCCAGGCCGTCACCTTTGGCCGCGAATGGCGCGCTAACGGCCTCGGCATGCGCTTCGTCCCCCTCACCGACAGCGTCATGATCTGCGCCTGGGAAACCCGACGGCGCGACTATGTAGAATACTCCAAAGACACCAACCACCGCCGCCCCGGCAACCTCGACGTAGAAGGCAAAGGCGGCACCCAGCCCGTCGTCGGCGTGGACCGCGAAGAAGCACGCGCCTTCTGCACCTGGCTCACCGAGCGCGAACGCAACGCCGGCCTCATCGGCCCCAAAGACATCTACCGACTCCCCACGGACGAAGAATGGAGCCGCGCCGTGGACCTACCTCCAGAACGCGGCAGCACACCAGGAGAGCGCAACAGCCGCATCCGCGGCGTCTTCCCCTGGGGTTACGACTGGCCCCCACCACCCGGCGTGGACAACCTCGCCGACATGAGCGCCAGCCGGAAAGCCAACCTCGAACACATCATCCCCGGCTACGAAGACCGCTTCCCCCAGCTCGGCCCTGTCGTCACCGTCAGCGCGCCAAACAAACGTGGCCTCATCGGCCTCGCCGGCAACGCCTCCGAATGGGTGGACACCGACTTTGACAAAACTCTCCTCGGCACCGTCCGTGGCGGCAACTGGCGCACCTCCAACCCCGACGAGATACTCTCCTCCTACCGCGCCCCCGTCCCCCCCGATACCAAGCGCCCCACTATCGGCTTCCGCATTGTCCTCGAACGGCGGAAATAATGCAAAGCCAGGTCACGCGCCATATTTCCAGCATAGTCAGCCTGACGCATGCGTGGTAGCCTTTCACAGAAATCCCCGCCGCCATGTCCGCCGCCCTCAAGCTCCCACCTGACAGCACCAGCACCTTAGCCTTCCACAAAAAGCCAGTCACCAAACGCATCACAGTGGAGGAGTATGAAGCCATCCTGGAGAAATCAGAAGTGAAGCTCCAGTTCATTGACGGCCAGATCATCACCATGGACTGCGAGCCTTATATCCAAGGCATCCAGATCAGCGACATGGCCGGCGGCGGAAGTGATCACAGCCTGGTGAAGGTCAACACCGTCGGTCGCTTCAGCGAGGCGCTTCGCAAACGCCGCTGCCGTGTCTTTGACAGCGACATGAAGGTGCAGGTGGAGGCCAGCAGCACGAACTGCTTCCCCGATGTCTCCATCGTCTGCGGCAGGCCCGAGTACAAGGACGAGCGCCAGATCACTCTGCTAAACCCGGGCGTGATCGTCGAGGTTCTTTCTCCCAGCACCGAAGCCGCTGACCGCGGGCGCAAGTTCTGGAACTACCGCCAGATACCCAGCCTGCACACCTACATCCTCATCTCCACCGAAGAACCACTGGTGGAGGTCTATGAGTTGAATGCTGAAAACCACTGGCAGCTCGCCACCTTTCGCGGCCTGGACAGTACGCTGACCCTGCGCCACTGCGAAGTGCATATCCCGCTGCGCGGGCTGTATGAGAAGACTGATCTCGACCCAGAGTGGGTGGATGGGACGCAAGGGGATGCCCAGGCATGAAAGCACACGCTCACCTGCTTTTGTGTGCGTCATGCCTTCTGTGCCCCTCTCCCGGCACGGCGGAAGATGCGGCTGAGGCTCTCTTTTCCAAGCCAGTGCCGGCGGTTTACTCGAAGCTCTGCCAGAAGCTGGACATGAAGATCGAATTGCTCGACGACGGAAGGCTTCTCATCGCCACTCATGTCGTCGTCGAGAAGGACGCCACGGAAACCTTTCAAGTGAAGTCTGTCGAGAGGCCGGGCTACACCCACCAACATCCCATGAATATGAAACATCTGGGACGAGCGGCACCCGCAACAGTGGCCCTGTGGCTGCAAAGGCTGGCTCGAATCGAAAAGGACTGTGCTCAGGAAATCACCATCACGGAGGAGTTCCGTGTGCTCATGAGAGGAGCAAGAAAACCGGACGCCGCCACATTCAAGGCGTTCATTGCCAGGCATGGAAGACTGCCGGGAGGAAGCATGGACCTTGTGGTCGCCATCACCGCCGCAGACGGCACTGCCCACTCCTTCAGCGAAGGTTTGCAAAAGAGCACTTATTCTAATTCGCTTTCAAGATGAGGCGATCCTGTTTAGAGTTCTGGAATGTCCAAAGCATCAAACCACTCTCCATCTCTCGTGGAACACGCCAAAGTCGCCGCTGACTCAGCCACAACCTTGTC
>Ga0247837_1010057_pt1 | contig 11004 bp, 7 predicted proteins | sample LaCtaG_2_FD_187115 | JGI IMG/M metagenome (GOLD analysis project Ga0247837, IMG submission 187115) | Freshwater microbial communities from meromictic Lake La Cruz, Castile-La Mancha, Spain - LaCruzMarch2015_14.5m | ecosystem: Environmental > Aquatic > Freshwater > Lake | place: Spain: Castile-La... | reverse complement strand
TCAGCAAGTCAACGGTGACACCATCGAGTGCAGCTGCGACACAGGCGAACTTGCGGGTGTTGCTCACCTCGACATGGCTCCAGTGGTAGACCGCCACTGTTCGGCCTGTAGTCGCCGCCTCGGCGCGAAGTTGTGTGATACGTTCGGCGAACGTTTCCGCGAGTTGGAGTTCGCGTTCGTCATCGAGGGCCTCGAAGGAGACGATGGGCTCGTAGCGTGCGGTGCTGTGGTCCTGGCCGTCGCGGATGCGCAGACCCCACTGGTAGATCCGCCCGGCTTTGTCCCATTCGATGTCAAAATCGATCTCGACATCAGCCATCGGCACTTCGACTACGACGTCGACGATCGGCTCGATGTCGATTCCCGCACAGATCATCCGGGCTTGTTGCACCGCACCGATCAGCCGCTTGAGAGCCTTATCGCGGGTCTGGTGGGTAACTTCCGGGTAGTACTCCTCGAAGAAGTCGGGCACCTCGGGATCGAGGTCCGCGAGCGCGGCGGTTGTGTTCACCCCCATGCGGCGCAGGGTCTGCCATTCGCGGGTGTCGAGCCGGCCGCGGGTGATTGCGGCCGAGGGGTCTTCGGGGCCCATCTGTTCGGCACACCACAGCTCGTAGGGGCATCGCTCGCACTCGTCCTGACCGATCGGTGCGACCAGCGGCTCTGGGTCATCAACAGATCCGAGGATGCGTGCGGCCGTGGCAGCCACTTTCACCCGAAAGCCGTGTTCGTGGTCATAGCGTTCCAGCAGCGACCGACGGACCTTTCCTCTGCTGCGGGAGAAGGTGTCGCGCACCGGTGTGGTCAGGTCGTGCCAGACGAACACGAACTCAGCATCGGCACCCGGCAGCTCCAGCAGGCTGGTACCGAGGATCGCACCGAAGAGCCGGTCCTCACCAGGATGGAGACCGCAGGCTTGGAGCATTCGGGTGTAGTGCGCCAATTGCAGACCGTCTTCGTAGTAGTGCGCGGTAGTACTCAGTCCCTCCGTGTCACACCATGCTGCGGGCTCCGCGAGAGACGAGACCAGTGTTTGTTTTTTCTTGGCCACTTTGATGGTCTTGTGATGCTTGATGTCGGCGGGCAGGTATCCGCCGTCGACCTTGATCAGGATGTCCGGCCGGCCTTTTCGCCCGCCAGGCTCATCGTCGGGCAACCACCCACCCAGAATCAGCGGGGCACCGGACTCCATGGCCGCGAGGGTCATCGCGATCGCCTCGGCCTTGCGCATACCGGGGTCGACCAGTACCGCAGCGCGATGGATCCGAAGCAGGTCGTTGAACACTTCGGCTTCGAATTCCTTGGCGGCATCAAAGCCGGCCTGCAATTCTGACGACGGCTCCAACTCCGGAACGGGCACCAGGGGCGCAAAGTCATTGTGGGTACGGACCGGACAGCGCTTGGCTGCGTAGCCGCCGAGCATGATGGCCCGACCCGAATCAGCCACCACGCTGGTCAGATCTTCGATCACTGCGGCCTCCCCGTCGCACGAATACTAAAGCCGAAATGCCCTTAATCATGTCTACGACAGCCGCGTAATTCATCCGTGGTCTTACTCATACCTGAGGTCCTGCGCGCGTCCTGGCCTCAGTCACACTCGCCTGCGTGAGCGATGTGGCAACTCGGGCAAGCGGCCCTCTGCGGTGTCTGGCGTGATTGCTTCGAACCGTACTGATGACTGCGGGTTCGCAACGGGTCCATATTGATTTCAGGATTGATCGCCATCAGGAGCCGGAGGCAATGCTTCACGTAGTTGAGCAACCCGGGTGATAGGTCGTGGTTCAAAAGCTCCTTATAGACCATGGAATTCGTCCGTGCCGCGGACTTGGTCTCAGGCATTGTTCCCTCCAACAAGTGGTCGAGGCTGCGCATGAAACCCCGGACGTTAGACAGGCTCGTGCCGTGCCGGTTGACTATCTCTTCCTCATTCAGATCTTGCTCCAGGTAGCGGAAAACTTCACCGTGTGTGAGCCCGGGGCTACTGCTTCTCAAGATTTGCTCGATCTCGGATCGAAGATCAGGCGTCAGCGCGTTCATCGATGATCCTCCACTCGTGGTTGCCAGATTGTTCTGAGATGCAAGAAACGTTTTTAGCGAAACCCTTTCGGGCACAGCAGGCGCAACAGACGGGTGCACGGTCACCGGGTATCCATGCTGAAGTGCCTTAACGGACAGCGCTGGCGTCACCACAGTCGCCTCCGTGAAACCGACATCTGTAATAGCGACCCGATCGACATAGCCTTCCGCCGACCACCGATACAACAGACCGGACCAAACAAGTCGGAAGTCGTTATGGCCGAAGCTGATGAACACGCCATCGGGCAAGGATGCAATAGCGGCGGTCATCCTCGGTACCCGCCGAGAATCACTCAGCGCCTCATCAAGGTTCGATGCTCCTGAGATCGGATCCTCACTCCGAGTATTCGCTGCCTCGAGATAGGCACGGTAGTTCTTTCGGCGACACTCGCCGCAAGGCCGGTGGCCCGCGGCAAGGGCCACGGATTCGTCGAGAAAGAACAATTGGGTGTACCTCTTGGGATGCATTAGCTCTTGCTTGCGGCCGTTGAACTCAAGCTGGCAGATCAGCCACATCGAGCTCCGCGACTGCCGGATGATTCGCTTGTTCGCGTCGTGCAAGATGCCGCGATTCCCCAGGAACGTTCCCCGCGCGCTCGTCGCGAAAATCTCTCCACCTGGGCTAACGCGATTTTGCAAGGGCACAGGGCGACGATAGCGCCACCGTCTGACAATTTGCCAGCTTCCGTTTAGTACTGGCACGACGAACACAGGCAGAGGTGGTGGCAGTTGGAGGTTTCCAGCTAATCCCATGGTGATGGCGATAGATACGCGCCAATCGCGTCATGCACAAACGACTCCTGTCGGCGGGAGCTGTTACACAAGTTCAGTCGAGGCGAACTAATGCCGGAACAGCCTCGCCTGGTGGTCTGAATTCGCTAGCCTCGTCATGCTGAGAACGTTTGCCAAACCTGCTACGGAGGGATTTTCCGACTCAATGGCGACAGTGCGCCCTCTAGCTGCTGGCGAGGTTCCTAACGAGGATCTCGCCGACTTTGGCATCCAGCAAATTCTCTCACCGAGACCCGGGCAACCGCGCGGCCCGTTGCGGGCGGCGACGGATCCAGACGATGCACGCGCAGTTCTCGGAGCCTGGCAATCAGCTTACTTTCGTGGATATGCGGTCGTTGAGAAGAAGGCTGACCGAAGACTGGTCGCCTTAACGCTGATTGCAGAACAAAAGACGCAAAAGCTCCTTTTCGATGGCCTGATACTCGCAGCCGACGAGGTCGCACGCGATCAATGGCAGCAACTGCTGGTGCGAGATGGTTCGGTACTTGAAGGATGGATGGTTCAGACGCCAGATCAGCTACTCGCGGATGGCGGGTCCGTCAATCTCGGCTGCGTCGTGATTGCGGATGAACTCGAGTCGTATCTGAACGATGACCTTGCGTTGGCCCTGAAGGGTTCACGCGCGATTCTCGGGCTATGCGGATCACCGCGAGGGTTGGGGGAAACACCAAATCTTCGTAAGCACATCGGCACTTCACTCGTACCATCCAAACCGACACCTCTGCTGGACTTCGGCCAGCTCGTAGATAGCCCTGGGTACGAAGGGGAGACAAACAAGGATGATCCCGCGGAACCTCGCGAACAATTCCTGGCGGCCACAGATTCCGATAACCTGCTGGCCCTCTACCTGACCGAAATACAGAAGTATCCATTGCTCAATGCAGCTGAAGAGGTCGAACTCGCCAAGCTGATTGAGGTCGGTTTGGCGGCGGAGGCATGCAAAAACGGGCGCCTCAAGACCCGCCGAAGGGCTCGTCCAGTCGATAGCAAGCAGCTCGATAGAATCATCAAAGAAGGACGTGCAGCCGAAGCACGATTCATCACATGCAACCTCCGGCTGGTCTACAACATCGCCAAAAAGCACGGCCGCCGGATGGAGATTTTGGACGCCATCCAAGAGGGCACTTGTGGCCTAATCCACGCAGTCGAGAAGTTTGACTACATCAAGGGGTTCAAGTTTTCGACGTACGCAACCTGGTGGATCCGTCAAGCAATCACAAGGGCGATCGCCGATCAGGCCAATCTGATTCGAATTCCCGTGCACGTGGTTGAGACTGACAACGTCATTTTGAAGGAGATCCGACGTCGATCAAGCGAGGGCGAAAGCACCCACGCGGCTCAGGTAGCAGCCGAACTTGGGCTGAGCTCTGACAAGGTTGAAGGGGCTATCAGGAGGCACCGGCCTCCGTGCAGCTTGGAATTGTTGATCGAGAATGGGATAGACATCGCGGATCCCGCCGATCTTGATCTGCATGAAGATCTACATTCCAGCCTGCTGCCTGATGAGGTGCAGGCTGCTTTAGAGAATCTGTCGGAGCGCGAAGCGGGGGTCATTCGATTGCGGTTCGGGCTGACTGACGGCGAACCCCGCACCTTGGACTTAATCGGCCAAGTCTACGGGGTGACACGCGAGCGAATACGCCAGATCGAAAGAGAAGCAATGGGAAAGTTACGCGAAGCCGAGCGCTCCGAACACCTCCAGGGCTACTTCGATGAACTATAGATTCGAACCCGTTCTCGATCGCTTTCGGACCATGGGCCCAAACGCCCTAGCCCAACCACAGCGGCGGCAACTCGCCGCCCGCGACCGACATCGTGCGGACGCGCTCAACTCCAAGCAATTCCAAGTCGCGGCCGGCGACGAGGAGTTCCTCCGTGGTCCCTCGTGCCAACAGTGAAATCGCGCGTGGCCGCTTACCGCCGACCCGCACCACGCGTCCTATTCGTTGAATTCGTTGCCGCGGATTGAGAGTCCCAGAGGTGATCAGCGCCTGGTCGGCATCAGGGACATCGAGCCCCTCGTCAGCCGCTTTCACTACAACTAGGCAATCCGCTCCCCCACCACGGAAACGGTCTTGACTAGCTTGCCTGTCACGCTGGCTCATCTTCGAGTGATCGACCACAACCGAAACAGCGGCCTGTCGTGCGAGGTCCGCTACATGTTCCGCTTGTTCAATAGTCTCGTTGAACACAATCGTCTTCCGGTCAGAAAATTCGCCGGCCTCAAGCAGACTCTTCACCATCGTGAATCGTCCAGAGCTTCGGGCGAGCATCCGACGGCGCTCGCCGACAAGAGTCGTCAGCCGTTTCGCGAGCGGATCAGTCTTCGCCGCGACTGCAACTTCTGCCGTCCAATCCTCATGGACGAACAGTTCCGGCTTCCTACGCGCAAGATCGGATTTGAGTTGATCAAGGCGTCGTTCCAGTCGCTGGTACTCATCAAGTTCACTGCGAGATAAATCGATGATCAGATTCAACATTCGCAAGTCGGCAAGAACACCATCGTCCATTGCATCTTTTAGCGAGTAGCGATAGACGATCCCACCCAGCTGAGGCTCTAGTACTTCATCGAATCCATCGTCACCCCGTTCCGGTGTCGCCGAGAGCCCCAGACGCCAGCGTGCGTCGCCCTCGAACACTCCGCGGTTGTACTCACTCCCGGCCCAGTGGCACTCGTCAACAACGAGCAACGTCGGTGTGCCGAGCCCATTCCAGTGCTTCATCAGACTGCGACTCCCTGTCCGTGCCGAGTCGATCACCGCCACAATCATGAGGTGGTCCGGGTTCGGATCAGGAGCGGAGCCGCCAATAGTGCCTATCCGCCGTGCCGGGACAACGTGCGCCGAGCGGAGCTCGCGCAGCCACTGGTCCTGCAGAATTCGCGTTGGGACCACAATGATCGCTCGACCTCCATCAGCAACGACCTGCCGCAATGCCTCGATTGCGAGGCGCGTCTTGCCGGTTCCTGTTGCGGCGGCGATGATGCCGCGCCTGCCGTTGCTCTCCCACGCTTCAAGAGCTTCGGATTGCCACAATCGGAGGTCAGACACGAAGTTCGTCTCCTATTTTCTCTACGTCTCGGCGGGGGCAAATAGTAATGTCACATAAATGGCAATAACTCGACCTGCGCTTCGCGGCAAAATGGGATCAACCACCTACTACGAAACCACGATGACGGCGCGCGAGCTTACCTCAAGCGTGCGTCCAGCTCGGGAAACCGACGGTTGGGCCTCTGCCTCCATAGACGAGCGTATCCAGCGGGAGGTGAACAAAAGTCGGGTGATGTCGACGATTGTGCCCTATTTGGCCCAGCATCCCGATCGCTTCTTCGGCTCGTTTATCGTCCTCGTCCCCAAGGGTGCAATTGAGTTCGAGTCGTTGACCGAGCTTATCGGAAATCTTCCGGCTGCCTATCGAAGTTCCTCGGAGAACATTGGTTACCTCACGATCGACAAGGGTGAACTCATCGCGCTCGATGGCCAACATAGACTTCTGGCGTTCCGCGAAGTGATTCAAGGTGGAACACACCTCGGTCCGCTGTGGTCCGAAGTGGGCAATGACGAAGTATGCGTCTTGCTGATTGAGGCTGAATCGCCAACGAAGACGCGCCGGATATTCAATAAGGTCAACCGGCACGCTAAACCGACCGGCCGAAGTGACAACATCATTACAAGCGAGGACGACGGTTACGCGTTGGTTACCCGTCGACTTCTAGACGCCGACCTCGATGCACCATTCGCAAATCGCTTAATCAACGAGCAGCAGTACGAGCCTGTGAACTGGACCAGCAATACGCTGACTCAGAAAACCACGCGTCTGACGACGATAAGCGCCCTCTACGAGAGCGTGCAGGACATCTTGACCTACGAAGGATTCAAGCATTTCTCCGAGAAGGAGAACCCTGTCGCGCCTGATGAAGGCACTCTCAACACCGCTTATGAGAAGGCGTCCGGCTGGTGGGAAGAGATCCTTCAAATGGATGCCTTCAAGGCAGCCTTGGCGGATCCGTCCACGATTCCGAATGTTCGATCTGACCCGGACGATACTCACACGCTACTCATGCGCCCAGTCGGACAGATCGCCCTGGTGAAAGGACTTGTTACCGCCATATTGTCGAGCAACGGAAATCTCTCCCTGCCCGAAGCCAGGCGGCGTGCAAATAAGCTCGACTTCTCGTGTCCACCTTCAAACATCTGGCGAGACTCCATAGTTCGTGCCGACGGGCGAATGATAGCCCGGAAAGACGCCTATGAGCTCGCTGCACGTCTAATCGCGTATCAGATCGGGGCCGAATTCATGTCAGAGGAGGCCAAGCAACGGCTTTGGGAGGACTGGAATAAGGCGCGCGGCAAGAAGCCTCATGATGAGCTCGACGAGCTCGAAGAACACGAGCAGCCCCAGGATCTTCCCGAGCCACTTCAGGTGTAGTCGGACGTGGGCGGATACGTTGGGGCTCCAATCGCTACGGTGCTGCCGCTCACTGCGGCGGTGGCGCTGTCGCAGGTTGAAGGAACGCTGGCAGAGTGGCTAAACAATTCCTATAGCGTGGCGCTCGAAACCGCTGAGTACGACGACCTTGTCGTTGAATGGCGTGTTGCCGACGGAGCAGCATTTGTATGTCAGCTTGTAGTGTCAGATTCCAGTCGCCTGGTACGCCGAACAGTCACTGCCTTCTCTGATGACAGCGGAGCAGTGGCGACGATTGATGAAATACCTCTCGCAGCAGCTGATGCTCCGCACGCAATGGTGGATCTGTCCGAAGGCATCCGTCTGCTACTTGGAACGTTTTTGCCCATCACGAAGAGCGTTATGAAGTTGGATCGCCGAGCGCCTGTCGACTTCGCCGCTATCGATTCCAAGGAGCTTCTCTCGACGCTGGCCGGCGATCTGACTCCCGGCATAGTTGTCGCAGTGACGTCGGGGGACGGAGTCAAACCTTCGATCGCACAGCAAGCCCTCTTGAGCGACCTGTCTGGGCTTGCGGTTGTCGGCTCGGCACCGCTCGGCGCAGAGCTCCTGAGCGACATTGGTACGTCATCGTCAATACGGCCTGGAGGTATCGTGAGCATCACACGGACCGCAAATGGCCTCGATGCGCACGTTATACCGTCAACTTCGTTGCGCATGAAGCTTGAGTCCGCACGTCGGCTCATTGTTCGACGCCAGTTGTCCGCACCTATCCCGTTCGATCTTGAGCGACGGCGATCTGCTGCCATGACACGGCTTCTCGCAAGCGGTCATGAAGTCGATTTACCAACGGCACTTCAGCTTCTTGAAGAGGAGAGCCAACGGGCTAATGAGCTCGACAACAGGGCTAAAGAGCTCGAGACGACGCTTGAGCGAGCATTTGAAGAACAAGATACTGCCCTTGCAGACCTAGACGATGCACTTTCTCGTCTTCGGTACCTCGAGCGGGCTTTCAAGGATCTCGGCGAAGTCCCGACCGTGGAGGCTGATTCCGACGATGATTGGCGGCCTGACTCCACGCTCGACGCTCTCTTTGCTGCAAAGGAATTCCTCCAATTCCTGGTAATCACCGCAACTGAAGATGATTGCAAAGCCCTTGATTCCCAGCAGAAAAGGACCATTTGGGGCAAGAAAGTCTGGATGGCGCTACGCGCCCTTAATGAGTACTGCCGCGCGAAGGCAGAAGGCCGCTTCAGCGGTGACATTGTGAAATATCGCGGTGATCCGCCAGATGGCGCAATACCTCTGCTATCCGACTACGCAGCGAACGAGAGCGGACCGACTACGAACAACCCCGCTTTGCGGGCTGCCCGTATGTTCACCGTCCCCCCGACTGTCAATCCCAAAGGCAAGGTGTACATGGAGCAGCACGTCAAGGTGGATCGAGGTGGGCAATCCGCGCCACGCATACATCTCTACGACGACTCCGGCGGACCATCGCAACGAATCTACATCGGCTACATCGGGCCGCACCTTCCGACCTGGTCGTCTTTCTGAAGTCTTGTGCGACTAACGGTTATCTCGGTAGCAGGAATTCAACATCGCCTTTAGCCTCGACGAGGTCCGCTTGGAGATTCTCGATGTCTTCGTCGGTCATGAGGTCGTGTGCAACCAAGTAGGTACCAAGGCGGCCGGCTAGTTTGATTGAATACTCACTCGTCGCCATGTGCCCATTCGCATAGACCACCGTGCCAGTGAATAGCGGGTCCGACGCTGACCAGCCTTGGTCTTCGGCAACTTCGAGTGCCTCCTCCAAACTTCGGCCGAGGCGCACCGCTCCGACAAGCGCATGAGTAAAAGCGATCTGACCAATCGGGCGGAACAGCAACGAATACTCGGCCTGGAAAGCACGAAGATCCGGCAACATCGAGGGACGCGTCATCGCCCTTCGGAATGGAGTGAAGTCCCTGAGCACCGTATTCCACCACGTAGCCACGAAGGTATAGGCACCGCGCAATTGCTGATCGCTAGGGCGGTTGACCATATGCTTTTCGTCAAACCCCGCGATGCCATCGGCAGTCAGAATGATCTGCGTCATCTGGTAAAGAGCTGAAAGAGTGGTGAGTTTTCGGGACTCCGGTCGAAGCGTCTGCTGGCGCCACTCGACGATCGGCTCGCCTGAGCCATCCTGGGCGTTGAGCGGCGGCTGCGGACCCGGCAATTCGAGCGGTGGCGATTCTTCAACGAGCCATCGTGTCACGATCGCTGAACCGTCATCCTCACTCGTGATGATGTTGTCAGTCGGACTTGTTGGCTTGGCATAGCGGTTGACCTTGTTGAAGATTCTTCGGGTCTTTTCGAATGACTCATGCGGAATGAAGACCACGCTGAGTTCATCCCCGGCCACTGCATCCACATATTCGCCGGTTAGTTCCGGCCCTGCGGTCAGGACGCCACGTAGCGCACCCAACCGGTGCTGGCCATCGAGAACGACAAGACTCCCGCCATCCAGGGTGAGGAATCCCATCTGTTCCGCAGCGCTCTTATAAGCACGCGGGACCGAGGACGCTGTATCGGCGAGTGACTCGTACTCAAAGACCTCAGGTTCAAAAACCAGCACTATCAGCGCGTTGAAGAACCGATCCTTTGTGCGGACAAGGTACGGAACGATTTCCTTCTCAACGCGCTTCTGGGCAAGCTCACGCTGGAACCGCTCGAATACCGACCAGGTGGTCCATTGGCTCAACTCTGACGCCATCATGGCGACTGCCGCAAGCTCTCGTGCCTTGACGGTCGCAAGGAAATAGTCGGTTGAACCCATACGCCCGCGCAGCACGGGGAACGTGTATGACAAGAGGTTCTCCGCACTTCTGGGGATTATGGATCAGTTAGACAACGGGTTTGGGCATCTTCATCGGATAGTCCCTGGCATCGCTGAGGTCGTTCCGCAGCCGGTTTATTTCAACTTCAGTCATCTTGTCGGCCGCTATCAGATATGCGATCAACCGGCCTGCCAAGCGAATTCCGTGGGCCGTGGCGATCATGTGCCCGTTGGCACGGATGATGGTATCGACCCACATTGGGTTGGAGGCGCTCCACTTGATCTTGTTCGCCCTTTCTATTGCGAGCTCGAGCGACAGTCCGCGTCGAACTGCCCCTTCCAATCCCCAGAACAGCGCAACCTGAGCAACCGGCCTGAAGAGCAAAGACGCCCGCTCGCTGTACTTCCGATACTCCGGAATCATGTGGGGCATCTGTAACGCAAGCGCAAAGGGCCTCAGCCCGATGGTGACGGCATTCCACCATTCAGCTGCATACACATAGGCCTGGACCAACTCTTTGTCTGATGGTCGATTGACTCGGCTGCGCTCGTCGAAATCTTTAATGCCGTGGGCCGTGAGGATTGCTTCCACCGACTGGTAGAGCGCACTTAGCGTGGTCAACTTGGTGTCCGTGGTTTGCAACTTGGTGGAACGCCACTCGACGATGGGCTCGCCGGTGGCGTCATGATGGTGCAGGGGCGGCATCGGTCCAGTTAGCTCAAGGGGCGGTGCAGCTTCAACAAGCCACCTGGCAACGATCGCGTAGCCGTCGTCCTCGCTCGTGATGATGTTGTCGCTCGGACTGGTCGGCTTTGCGTAGCGGTTGACCTTGTTGAAGATGCGCCGCGTCTTTTCGAATGAGTCGTGCTGGATGAAGATGACACACAGCTCGTCCTCGGCGATTTTG
>Ga0247837_1010047_pt1 | contig 11015 bp, 13 predicted proteins | sample LaCtaG_2_FD_187115 | JGI IMG/M metagenome (GOLD analysis project Ga0247837, IMG submission 187115) | Freshwater microbial communities from meromictic Lake La Cruz, Castile-La Mancha, Spain - LaCruzMarch2015_14.5m | ecosystem: Environmental > Aquatic > Freshwater > Lake | place: Spain: Castile-La... | reverse complement strand
TGCTTTGAAACGGTCTATTCCCATCCTTCCAAGGTCGATTTTGTTGCCCGCGCCAAGGCACTGGGTTACGAGGTGATCTTGGTGCTGATTCATCTCAACAACGCCTCCCTAAATCAGGCACGGATCGCCCAACGCATATCAGAGGGTGGTCATCACGTTCCGGCTGAAAAGGTGATCAGCGGTATCCCCCGACTGCTCAAAAATGTAAAAGCTTCATTGCCCCTTTGCGATCAAGTGCGTCTTGTTGATAATTCCTCTGCTGAGCATCCGTTTTTGCCTGTAGCCACGATCATTGCTGGCCTTGAGCAGCGCCACCAAGATCCACTCCCGGCTTGGGCACACGATCTGATCAGTTGATTGCGCGTGGCTAGGCCTTTGGCAGAGACTCCTTCAGCATGAAGCTCACGCCGCGGACGGTCTGAATCAGGGTCGACCGCCCTTCTCGCTCCAGCTTGCGGCGCAGCGCCCGGTTATACACATCGAGCACGTTGTCGTCGCCTACCTACTGCTCGCCCCACACCGCGTTGAGGATCTCTTGGCGGCTATGCCCGCACCCGGGCCAACAGCTCCTCGATTGAAAAGGGCTTGGTGAGGTAGTCGTCGGCGCCGGCATCAAGCGCCTCCACCCGTTCGCGCACGTCGTCATCGTGGGCGGTGAGCATCAGCACCGGGGTCTGGTCGTCGCTGCCCCGCAAGCGCCGGCAGATCTCCACACCGCTGAAATCCGGCAGGGTCCAATCCAGCAGCAGCAGGTCCCAGGATTCGGCGCGAATCAGCCCCAGGGCCTGCTGGCCGCTGGCCGCCTCCGTGCAGGCGTAGCCCTCGATCTCCAGCTCGGTGCGCAGAAAGACCCGCAGCTCCGGGTCGTCGTCGACGATCAGTAGGCGGGGGCTGGGTATGGGCAGAGGTTAGGGGGCGCCCAGCTGCTGGTCAGTTCGATCAGGGGCAAGGCCTGCCAATCCTGGCGTTGAATCCTGCCAATGCTGCGATTGGATCGAACGATTTGCAGGATTGGTGGCTAGGAGCCTGCGGTGTCCGTGGCAATCAGTTCGAGGCTGGCCAGCACCCCGTCTTCCCGCAGGCTTTTGATTAGCTCAAGATCGACGGGGCCTCCGCTGGGTTGCAGGGGCAGCAGCGGAAACCCATTTCGTTGCAGCTGGCTGATCACGCTGCTGGGTGCAGGTCGGAATTCAACGCTAGCCGCAATCGTCAGCGTCCTTCTCAGTCCACCAGTTGGTGCAGCTGGGCTGCGACCCCATCGCGATCGGGCGGAGCCAGGTGTCCCAGGGTCTTCAGGATCAGGCGTTCGTCCAGCGTGAACACCTTGAAGCGCACCAGGCAGGGCTGGGGCAGGCCAGCGGCCTGGTGGTGTTGGATCCTCCAATCGAGGGGCCACGCGGATTGCTTGGCCGACGTCACCATCGCCAGCAGCACGTGGCCTGAGGCGCGCTGGAAGTCGGGTGACGACAGCACCACCGCCGGGCGCCGCTTCTGGGTGGCGCGATCCGTGAAGGGGAACGGCACCAGAACCAGTGAATGACGTTCAAACGGCCTCATAGACCTGCGAAGGCTTCCTCATCCGCTGGGCTGCTCCACTCCTGCAGGCTGGCATCGAGGCTGCGTAAGTAGGCCAGGTCGAGTGGAGCAATTGCCCGCACGCGGACCGAGCCATCTTCCATCTCCCAGCTGAGTTGATCCCCCTGCCGCAGCCCCAAGGCTTCACGCACCGCCTTGGGTACGGTCACTTGCCCCTTGGCGGTCAGGGTTGCGATGTCCATATTTCTGTCACCGCTTACTTTCGCACCGAATATGTAAATACTAGGCGGAGATCTCCTTACGGTAAGGAAGCCTTCCGGCTCGCATGGTCAACTGGGCATGGTTACTGGCTTGCCAGTAAGCTGGCTGCAATAGTTGCTGAGGTGGTCCAACGTGAAAACCACCATTGATCTGCCAGACACGCTGGTGCGCCAGGCCAGGCAGCGCGCCCTGCATGAAGGTCGCCCTTTTAAAGACCTGGTTGCTGAGTTCATTCGCCAGGGCTTGAGCCAGGTGGTTGGCAAGCCAGCAACACGGCCTGGCAGCGCTCTGGAGCTGGAGGCCGATGGCCAGCCGGTGTTCCGCCGCGATCCAGCTGTGGCGCAGCAAATTCCCTCGCTGCAGGAGCTTCTGGAGCTCGAGCACACCACCCTGGCGGCGGAGGACCAGCAGCGTGCCGGCTTCCCTGGTTGACACCAACGTGTGGTTGGCTGCCACCTTTGAAGGCCATCCCTGTCATCAGCGCGCCCGCCAGGAGCTCTTGGCTTCCACACCCGCAGACCCTTGGCTGTGGTGTCGGGCCACGCAGCAGAGTTTTCTGCGCCTAGCCAGCACGGCTGCAGTGTTTCGCTCGTGCGGTGTGGAACGAGCTACCAATGCCGATGCCATGGCAGCACTGGAGCAGTGGTTAGCGCTTCGGCAGGTGGCCTTTGTGGAGGAGCCGCCCGGGGTGATGGCCCACTGGGCCAGGTTGGCCGCTGTCGATCAGGTGGCCCCCAAGCTCTGGATGGATGCCTATCTGGCTGCCGTGGCCATTGCGGGCGGCTGGCGTTTGATCAGCTTCAATCGCGATTTCCGCAGCTTTCAGCCCCAGGGATTGGATCTGTGCCTGTTGCCGCCCGCCGCCTAGCTGCGTAAGGTCGCGCCATGCTCCTATCGCTGCGCCGCGCCCCCAGCCTCTCGGCCCGCATGGCCCGCTGGGGGTTGGTGATCGTGGTGGCCTACGCCCTGGTGGCCCTGCTCACGCCGCTGCTGGTGCATGCCGGCTGGCTGGCCGATCCCAACTCCGGCCTGCAAAATCCGATCTACGCCCAGCCCTCGCTGAGCCACTGGTGCGGCACCGATCGTTTGGGCCGCGATGTGTGCGTGCGCACCCTGGCCGGCAGTGGCGTGGCCCTGCAGGTGGTGCTGCTAGCCCTGGTGATCGCCCTGCTGATCGGTGTGCCCCTGGGCATGGTGAGCGGCTACCTGGGCGGCTGGGTGGATCGGGTGCTGGTGCTGCTGATGGACACCCTCTACACCCTGCCGGTGCTGCTGCTCTCGGTGGTGCTGGCCTTCCTCCTGGGCCGGGGCCTGCCCAATGCCGCCGCCGCCCTTTGCGTCGTCTACATCCCCCAATACTTCCGGGTGGTGCGCAACCAAGCCGCCCAGGTGAAGGCCGAGTTGTTTGTGGAGGCGGCCCAGTCGCTTGGCGCCGGCCCGATCTGGATCCTGCGCCGCTACCTGCTGCGCAACGTGATCACCTCGGTGCCGGTGCTGCTCACCCTCAACGCCGCCGATGCCGTGCTGGTGCTCGGTGGCCTCGGCTTCCTGGGCCTGGGCCTGCCCGAAACCATCCCCGAATGGGGCGGCGACCTGCAGCAGGCCCTCACCGCCGTGCCCACCGGCATCTGGTGGACTGCCCTCTACCCGGGCCTGGCCATGTTTGTGCTGGTGCTGGGGTTGTCGTTTTTAGGTGAAGGCCTCGAGACCTGGCTCAGCGGTGGCAGCGCTCAGCGGACTGGATCCTGAAGCCCAGATCTTGAAAGCCCAGAGCAGAAGCCTGGCTCCTTCAGGGGCGCAGCTGCCTAAGCCAGGCTTCCAGCGGTTCACAGCGGATGCCATCGATCAGCAGCGGTTCTGGGCAAAAGGAGAGCAGCAAGCGCTCTGCCTCCGGGTAGTCCTCGCCGAAGGCCCGCAGCGCCTTGAGGTCGCTCCGATCGATGCGCCTGCTGTGTTTCACCTCGATTGCCATAAACAGGTCTGGGCCATACACGACGAAATCCACCTCCAATCCAGATCGGGTGCGCCAGAAGCTGAGTTGGGCCCCTCCTGGCCGCAGCTGGCAGAGCGCCCGCAGGTGCTGTGCCACCAGGGATTCCAGAGCGATGCCGCCAATTTCCTCCGGTGCATCAAGCGGGCCGCGGGGCCTGAGGGAGCGAAAAACTCCGGCATCGAAGCAGAAAAACTTCTGGTGCTGCACCAGCTGCCGCTGGGCCCGTCGTTGAAACACCGGTAGTCGAAAGCTGATCAACAGATCCTCAAGAATTCCCAGATAGCTTTCGGCCCTTTTGCGGGGTATCTCGGTTTCCCGGGCCAGGTTTGCCAGGTTTAGTAATGAGCCCTGCGAAAAGCTAATCACCTCTAGAAACCTTGCGAAATCCCCGATCTGACGCACCAGGGCTTCTGCCTGCACCTCTTCCTGCAGATACAGCGAGGCATAGGCCGCCAGGGTTGCCTGGGGATCCACTGCCTGCCACACGAGGGGCACTAGTCCGTTGGTCTGGGCCCGCATCAGATCAAAATCCTGGCCGAGCTCAGCAGCCATGAAGGGCCCCATGTGCACTGCCACCAGCCGCCCGCCGAGCAGGTTGGCAGCCCCGTGGCGCAGCTTGCGAGCACTCGAACCGGTGAGCACAAAACGCAGATCACGCCGCTGCTCCACCAGGGCATGCACCACGTCGAGCAACTGGGGGGCCTTCTGGATTTCGTCGATCACCACCGTGTGCGCTGTCTTGCCAGCGGCAGCGATTAATTCGGCCAGCCGCTCCGGCCGGGCCTGGTAGGCCCTCAGTACATCCGGTGCCAGCAGATCCAGCCGCAGGGCTTCGGGAAACACCTGTGCCAGCCAGGTCGACTTGCCTGTGCCGCGTGGGCCAAAAAGGAAGAAGCTGCCAGGAGGTGGCTGCAAAAATCGCCGCACTGCCGCCATATACGCAGCCAAAATGGAGTTTTGCTAGCCATTTTGCACGGGATCTAGGCCTTCGCACGCTTGTTTCTGGATGGCCCAGAGCTTGGCGTTGATCTAGCGCTCGCCGCTGAGCCGCGCGGCCTTGAGCTCCAGGATCGTGATCTTGTCGACCACCGCCCCGATCGAAGCCGGAATCTGCAAACTTGCAGGGCTAGGGGACACGGCCTGCAAGTGGCGCCCCACAATGGGAGCAGCCCGTCACCCTGTGGATAGCCATGCCCTGGTGGTTGGATCTGCTTCTGCTCTCTGCAGCGACGGCGCTTTGGTGCAGCGGCAACGCCAATGACGACGACGTTTGGAGCCTGTTCCAGAAGTTTCTCGCTGCCGTTGCCCTGGCGGTGGTGCTGCTCGGCGGCCGCCAGATTTTCCTTGAGCTGCTGGCCCTCGGCCTGGCCCTGTGGCTGCCCAGTGCCCGCAGATATCAGTAGCCGAGTATCAGTAGCGCAGCTTGATCGTGCGAGGCAGGGTTTCGCTGATGGCCCCCTCGGCATCAAGGCTTGGATAGGGGCGGCCTTCCCGCTGGCACCAGGCCGCCACCTCCGGATAGGCCCACTCAAACAGCAGGCTGTCGTAGCGCCCGGCCGGCACCCCTTCGCCGTGGCTGGGCAGCACCCCGGCCACCTGCCGCTGACGCAGCACCTCAAACAGCAAGGTGGCGCAGGCCACGCTCACATTCAGCGACTGCACCATGCCGTGCATCGGGATCACGATCGGCTGATCTACCAATGCCGCCGCTTCAGCGCTTAATCCCCACTTCTCGGCACCCAGCACCAGGGCGCTGGGGCCGGTGAAGTCGCACTGGCGGTAGTCCACCGCTTCCACCGACAGGTGGGTGCCATAGAGCCGAAAGCCCTGGTCCTTGAGTTGGCGCAGCAGGGCCACGCTGGCGCCGTCGCTATGGCGATGCAGCGGCACCCACTTTTCACTGCCCTTAGAGGTGCAATTGAAGGTGGGGGTGCGGCCCGCCAGGCTCACCACATGGGCCTCCAGCACCCCCACCGCATCGCAGCTGCGCAGGATCGCCGAGAGGTTGTGGGGCTTATCCACGTGCTCAAGCACCACGGTGAGATCGCCCATGCGGCGATCGAGCACGGCCTTGAGCCGCTCAAAGCGGCGGGGCAGCAGGGGCATGGCGTCGGGCTTAGTTGAGGTGCGGAATCACGGGCATCTCCCGAATGCCCAGTCTCCCGAATGACAAGTTGACCTCATGACAGGTCTCCCTAATGACAAGTCGACCTTCGGCAGTCACTTTTTTGTTTTTAGGCTGGGTTCAACACTCGGTCGCCCAAGCTCAAGCCAGCTTTGCTTCCTCCCGCCCGGCGCTCGATGCAAGCTCCCGCCCCCACGTTTGATCAGCGGGTTTACGCCGTCGTGGCCCAGATCCCTTGCGGACAGCTGGCCACCTACGGCCAGATCGCTGAGCTGGTTGGGGTGTGGGGCGCCGCCCGCCAGGTGGGCTGGGCCCTGCGGCGGCTGCCGTTGCCGTCGCCCATTCCCTGGCAGCGGGTGGTGAATGCCCGCGGCCAGATCAGCTTCAACCCCAGCCGTGAAGGCAGCGACTGGATCCAGCGTGAGCTGCTGCTCGCTGAAGGCATCCCCGTAGATGCAGCCGGCCAGCTTCCCCTGGCCCAGCACCGTTGGCGGGCTGGAACTGGAGCTGGGGATGGAGATGGTGTGTTTATCAATTAGTTCTCCTTAGCTAACTAGCAAAAAGCATCCACCTCCCCAGCCGCCTTCCCCGCCACCTCCCCCCGCCCATCACACCCCTGCGCGCTAGTTGTGGAGCCTTGCCCTCCGCTTTCCCACTCCCTGGCACTCGCCCCCCCAGCCGAAACTCCCGCGATTGGCCTGGCGCCGCGCCAGCTCGCCTGGCAGGTGTTGCTGGCGGTGGGCGCTGGCGCCTACGCCGATGTGGCGCTCGAGCGGGAGCTGCAGCGGCATCCCCTTGAGGGCGCCGACCGGGCCCTAGCCACCGAACTTGCCTACGGCACCATCCGCCAGCGGCGCCTTCTCGATGCCTGGCTCGATGCCCTCGGCAAGGTGCCCGCAGCCCGCCAGCCGCCCAAGTTGCGCTGGCTGCTGCACTTGGGGCTCTACCAGCTGCTGTTCAGCAGCCGGGTGCCGGCCTCCGCGGCGGTGAGCACCACCGTGGAGCTGGCGAAACGGGGCAAACTAGGCCGGCTGGCGCCGGTGGCCAATGGCCTACTAAGGGCTTGCGGGCGCCGGCGCGCGGAGGCCGGGCCTGAGCCCTGGGATGGTCTGGGCCCCCTGCCTAGCGACCCCGCCGCCAGCTACGGCCTGCGCCATTCCCTGCCCGCCTGGCTCGCTGAGCTGGCCTTGCAGTGGCCTGATCCCGAGGCCTTCGGTCTGGCCTGCAACCAACCACCCGCCCTCGACCTGCGCCTCAACCTGCTGCGCACCACGCCTGCTGCTGCTTTGGAGGCCTTCACTGCCGCCGGGATCGAGGCGGCCCCCCTGCCGGATCTGCCCGGGGGCCTCACGCTGCTGGGCCGCAGTGGTGAGTTGCGCGCCCTGCCCGGCTACGCCGAGGGGCACTGGTGCGTTCAAGACCGCGCCGCCCAGGCGGTGGGTCTGCTGCTCGATCCCCAGCCCGGCGAGCGGATCCTCGATGCCTGCGCCGCCCCGGGTGGCAAGAGCACCCATCTCGCTGAGCTCATGGGCAACGAGGGTGAGGTTTGGGCCGTGGATCGCTCCGAGGGGCGCCTGCGCCGGGTGGGCGTCAATGCCGCCCGCCTTGGCCTGCAGTGCATCCACACCCTGGCCGCCGATGCCACCGCCCTGGCGGCTGAGAAGCCTGAGTGGCTCGGCTGGTTTGATCGCATCCTGCTGGATGCCCCCTGTTCGGGCCTCGGCACCCTGGCCCGCCACGCCGATGCCCGCTGGCGGATCAGCCCTGAAACGATCATCGAGTTGGTGCCCCTGCAGCGGGCCCTGCTGGAATCCCTGCTGCCCCTGCTCAAGCCGGGCGGCCAGCTCGTGTATGCCACCTGCACCGTGCATCCGGCTGAAAATGGCCAGCTGCTCGCTGGCTTCCTTGCTGATCACCCCGGCTGGCAGCTGCAGCAGAGCTGGCAGCGCTGGCCAGCCGCCAGTGGTGGCGACGGCTTTTTTGCCGCCCGGCTGCAGGCCTAAGGCGGGGTTAGGGGGGTGGGGGTGGCGCCACCACCGGGGGTGGCGGGGCTTCCAGCGGTGGCGGTGGGGCGGGCGCCGGGCTAGGGGCAGCAGGGGTGCTTGGGGTTTGCGGCTGGGGCGCGGCAGGGCTGGCCGGTGCGGCTGGTGTGTAGGGCTGCTCGTAGAGGCTGGGGGTGGGATCAAGCTCCAACGGCTGGGGTGCCTGTTCACGCCAGCTTTCGGGGCTGGCTGCCGGTTCACGGCGGCGCTCAGCTTGCTTCTTATCGCGCCGGTAGGTGTCCTCTAGCTGCGGCTTGGGCGGAAACTGGCGCACTGGCAGGTCCTTGCTGATCGGCGCCATAAAGGCCCGCCAGGCGTAGGTGGCCACCACGCTGGTGTCCCTGGTGGTGCGGCTGTCGTCGTAGCCCAGCCACACCCCAGTGGTGAGCTGGGGAATCGAGCCGATAAACCACAGGTCGCGGCCCCCCTCTGAGGTGCCCGTTTTGCCGGCCACCGGCCGGTCTGGCAGGGCCGCGCCGCCGCCCGTGCCCGACCGCACCGCCTGCTCCAGCATCCACAGCATCAGGGAAGCGATGTCGCTATTGACGGCCCGGCGCCCTTGATCGCCATCCACCCGGCGGCTCCACAGCAGCTCGCCATCGGGGCCGAGGATCTCCTCAAACGGTGTTGGTTTCACGTAGATACCACCGTTATTGATGGCGGCGTAGGCGGCGGTCATGTCCACCACGGTTTGCTCGGTAGCGCCAAGGGCTAGGGGGTAGAAGCGCCCCAGCTCGCGGGTGATGCCAAGGTTCTTGGCCGTTTCAATCACCTTGTCGAAGCCCAGCTCCTGCAGCAGCTCCACCGCCACCGTGTTGAGCGAGTTCTGCAGCGCCATCACCATCGACACCGAACCGAAGTAGCGGTTGCCGAAATTCTTGGGGCAGTAGCCGGCGAAGCAGCGGGCCGAATCGCGGAATATTCGCTCTGGCAGCATCCCCCGCTGCAGGGCCGTGAGATAGACAAACAACTTGAAGGTGGAGCCGGGCGAGCGCAGGGCCTGGGCTGCCCGATTGAACTGGCTGTCCTTGAAGTCGGTGCCACCCACCATCGCCCGCACCAGGCCGGTGCCGGGCTCCATCGCCACCAGAGCGCCCTGCATGCTGCCGGTGGCATAGATGTTCACCGCCGACTGCGCCTTCTCCTGCCAGGCCAAATTGACGCTGCTGCGCACTGTCAAACCACCCACCTCGAGCTGCTCGGGGCTGAGCACCTTGGGCAGTTCCTGCTGCACCCAGCTGCTGAAGTAGGGGGCGCGGCTGTCCAAGTATTTGGGTTCAGCTGGCTTGAGTTGCAGCGGTGCCGCTTCAGCCTGCTGTTGCTCACTGATGCTGATGAAGCCCGCCTCCTCCATGCGGCGCAGCACCACGGCCCGCCGTTCCAGGGCCAGGTCGGGATTCACCAGGGGCGAATAAACGGAGGGGGCCGGTGGCAGCCCTGCGATCAGGGCGGCTTCCGGGAGGGTTAGCTGGTCGGGGGTTTTTGTGAAATACACCCAGGCCGCGTCGGCCACGCCGTAGGCGCTCGAGCCGAGATAAACGACGTTGAGGTATTCGGTGAGGATCTGCGGTTTGCTGAGCTGGCGCTCGAGTTTGCCGGCCAGGGCGGCCTCTTTGAGCTTGCGAATCAGGGTGCGGTCCTGGCTCAGAAATACGGTGCGAGCTAGCTGCTGGGTGATCGTGCTGGCCCCCTCCTCCACCGAGCCCTTGCGCAGGTTGCGCACCATGGCCCGGCCGATACCCACCGGGTCAATGCCGTCGTGCTGATAGAAGCGCCGGTCTTCCGCGGCGATAAAAGCCTGCTGCACCAACGCCGGCATCGTTTCGGGCGTCAGCTTTTCGCGAGTAACCGGCCCGATCTTGTGCACCACCTGGCCATCGGCCGAGAGGATGGTGAGGGTGCCTGGGCGGTTGAAGTGGTTGATGCCACGGGCATCGGGCAGCAGGCTGTCAAAGCCCGCCACGAGCGCCGCCTGGCCGCAGGCAACGCCGCCGCCAATCAGGGCGGCAAGCAGCCCTATTCCCACCAGGTTGGTGCGGCGGGGCTGGGGAGCTTTGCCGGTGGCGGGGGGCTGGCGGTTCACCTCAGCTAACGAGGGAGCTGTGGCCGATTGCCAGGGCGGTCACGAGCATGCCTAGCACCAGGAATGGTTGGGCACTTGCCTGGTATTTGACATCGAAGGCAACTGGATCACGCAGCAACCAGATGTCCTGGAAGGTGATCTGGGGAATGATCAGCAGCACCAACAACACCGCCGCGAAGTGTTGGCCGATGACGATCAGCACGGCCACCATCGCCAGCTGAAACACGTCGATCATGCCAGCGCTGATCCAGCTGGCTTTCTCGATACCGAAAGCCACCGGCAGGGATTGCAGGCCCATGGCTCGGTCGCCCTCGACGCTCTTGAAGTCGTTGACCACGGCGATGCCTAGGCCTGCTAGGGAGTAGGCCAGGGTGAGCAGGGCGGTGGTCCAGGTGAGCTGGCCAAAAAGTGCCTGGCCGGCCCACCAGGGCAGGGCGATGTAGCTGGCGCCAAGGGCGTAGTTGCCCAGCCAACCGTTTTGCTTGAGCTTCAGCGGCGGAGCTGAATAGATAAAGCTCACAAAGGAGCCGCCCAGGGCCAGCAGCAGCAGCACCGGGGTGGTGTGACCGGCCCAGAGATCAAGGCCGTAGGCCACTCCTAGGCCTGCTAGCAGCAGGATCCAGATCTGGGCCTTCACCTGGCCTAAAGGAATCGCTCCTGAGGGAATCGGGCGGTAGGGCTCGTTGATCGCGTCGATTTCGCGGTCGTAGTAGTCGTTGATCGTTTGGGTATAGCCGGCCAGCAGGGGCCCGCTCATCAGCATGCAGGCGATTGAGGCTCCCACCTCGCTGATGCTCCAGTGGAAATTGCCTGAGGCGGCAGCACCGCACAGCACACCCCAAATCAGGGGTATCCAGGTGACCGGCTTCATCAGCTGCAGCCGGATTTTCCAGATGCTGCTGGTGCCGCTGGCACCCTTCATGCCGAGCAGCTGACGGGCGCCGCCGCCGCTGGCCGCTTCGGGATTGGGGCTGT
>Ga0247837_1010032_pt1 | contig 11040 bp, 8 predicted proteins | sample LaCtaG_2_FD_187115 | JGI IMG/M metagenome (GOLD analysis project Ga0247837, IMG submission 187115) | Freshwater microbial communities from meromictic Lake La Cruz, Castile-La Mancha, Spain - LaCruzMarch2015_14.5m | ecosystem: Environmental > Aquatic > Freshwater > Lake | place: Spain: Castile-La... | reverse complement strand
CGCGCACGCCGAGGCCATAGATGAAGCGGTCGAGGGTGATGGTGCGGCGGGCGTCGATACCGGCGACCAGATTGCCGACGCTGGTCTCGCCATAGCCGTCCTCGGCGCGCAGGGCATCGAGCTTTTCCGCATCGCGGGCGAGGCGGAAGATGTCGGCGGGCTGGCTGATCCAGCCGCGATCATGGAAGGCGCTCAGCTGTTTCTCGCCCAGACCCTCGATGTCGAAGGCCCGGCGGCTGCAGAAATGTTTGAGGTGTTCGATCCGCTGGAACGGGCAGGCCAACTCGCCGGTGCAGCGGCGGACGACACTCTCGACACCGGAGGCATTGGTCTCCTTCACCAGCGCTGTCTTCAGCGGGCAGGCGCAGAGGTGGGGGAAGGCCCAGGGCCGGCCCCGGTCCGGGCGGTCGGCGTCAACCACGCCGAGGATCTGGGGGATGACGTCACCGGCCCTTTGCAGGGTGACGGTGTCGCCGAGGCGCACGTCCAGCCGGGCGATCTCATCGGCATTGTGCAGGGTGGCGTTGCGCACGACCACGCCGCCGACAGTGACGGGATGGAGCCGCGCGACGGGGGTGTGCGACCCCGTCCGGCCCACCTGGATGTCGATGCCCTCCAGCACCGTCGTCGCCTGCTGGGCGGGGAATTTGCGGGCGATGGCCCAGCGGGGCGTGCGGGCGACGAAGCCGAGGCGGGCCTGCCAGTCCAGCCGGTCGACCTTGCAGACCACGCCGTCGATGTCATAGCCGAGGCTGGCGCGGTCGCGCTCCAGTTCGGCGTAGAGGTCTTGCAGGCCGGCGGCGTCCTCGACGCGACGGGACCGGACGTTGACCTGAAAGCCCCAGTCTTTCAGTGCCTTGAGGGCGTCGGCTTGCGTTTCAGCGAAGGCGATCGAGGTCTCGCCCCAGGCATAGGCGAAGAACCGTAAGGGCCGTTTGGCCGTGATCGCCGGGTCCTTCTGGCGCAGGGAGCCGGCGGCGAAATTGCGCGGATTGGCATAGGTGCGCTGGCCGTCGGCCTCGGCGGCGGCGTTGAAGGCGTCAAAGGCGTCGTTGGGGGCATAGACCTCGCCACGGACCTCGATGACGTCGGGCCAGCCGCTGCCTGACAGGGTCTGCGGAATGTCGGCGATGGTGCGGAGGTTGGCGGTGACGTCCTCGCCGGTCTGGCCGTCGCCGCGCGTCGCGCCGGTGACGAGTACGCCGTTCTCATAGCGCAGGCTGGCGGAGAGGCCGTCGATCTTGGGCTCGCCGACAAAGGCCACGGCTTCATCGACCGGCAGTTTCAGGAAGCGGCGGATGCGGGCGACGAAGTCGGTCACCTCTTCCGCTGAAAAGGCGTTGTCGAGCGACAGCATGGGCACGCCGTGGCGCACCGGGGCGAACTGGCTGGAAGCGGCGGCTCCGACCACCTGCGACGGCGAGGCGGGGCGGGTCAGGTCGGGGAACAGGTCCTCGATCTCAAGGGCCCGTCGCTTGAGCGCGTCGTAGTCCGCGTCGGAAATCTCGGGGGCGTCCTGCCCGTGATAGAGGGCGTCGTGACGCGCCAGCTCTGCCGAGAGGCGAGCCAGTTCCGTCTCGGCTTCGGCCTCGCTCAGGTCCGGGATCGGTGTTTCGGTCATCGGGAATCGGGCGGTTGGCGGGCCTTCACCTGTAGCATCAGCGGTCAGGCGGGGGCCACGCGCAAACCGGGGCGATACTGGACCGAAATCGACTTAGTTGGTCGGCAGGGACGAACGGTCGTAGTCCGGGCCGAAGTCGAGGATGAAGACCGGACCGAGGTCGATCGTCTGACTGGCCGAGGCCAGCTGGATTGTCGCGGCGGCCGCGCCCGGGGAATAGTCGCGCGTCGCAACCGCTTGGGCGAAGTACATCTTCCACTCTGACCCGACCATGACCTCGGCGCTGCCGATCTCGGCATAGGGCGCGGCGGCGTCTTGCAGGCGAACGTTGACGCGCGCGGTCTGGGCCCCCGCGGGCAAGCGCTCGGCCCGCAGCCAGACGGCCAGCAACAGGACGTCGCCGTTTCGAACGGGCCTGGTCGTCGCCGATCCCGCGCCGACATCCCAGATGTTGGTGCCGGCCGTCGCGACGTCGACCCGCAGCGCCCGGCCCCCCTGGACGGTGGATTCTACGATGGCGTGGCTCTGGCCGGGTCCGTAGACGTCAAAGCTGCTGACATGGACTGCATTGACCGCGCGTTCGAGCAACGATGGGCGGGCGTTTGTGGGCGGCGCTTCCTGGGCCGTCGACGGTGCCGCGGTGAAGATCAGGACCGCAGTTGCAGCGGCGATCGCCAGTCGTTTCATGTATCCCTCCTCCGTCGAGTTACTATCGAGCCTTGGCCGGGAGCTCGCAACGGGCCGGGCGCACACCTTTTGTTTCGCCATGACGGGACGTTAAGCTGACGTCCCGAGCCCGGCCTGCTAGCCTGAAATCGACCTTGAGGAGCTTCCATGTCGCACGCCCGCCTGCTCGCCCTGTCCAGCGCCCTCGGTGGTGCCCTGCTGCTTTCGGCCTGCGGCGGGCTGTTCGGGTCGGAAGCGACAGCGCCCGCAGCAACGGCCGCGCCAGCGCCTTCGGCGATGCATGTCCAGTTGCTGGAGGATGTGCGAATCCTCTCCGCCGACGCCATGCAGGGCCGCGACACCGGCGCGCCGGGCGGGGAGATGGCGCGCAACTATATCGTCGGCCGGCTGGAGGGGCTGGGCGTCAGCGCCCCGCCAATGGGCCGGCTGCAGCCCTGGGAAATGCAGGGTCGCACCCGCTCCGGGCCCCGGACCTTCAATGGCGTCAACATCATCGGCATGATCCCCGGCACCCGCGTCGCCGACCGCTATATCGTCGTGACCGCCCACTATGACCATGTCGGCGTCAATGCCGAGGGTCAGGTGTTCAACGGGGCCGATGACAATGCCTCGGGCGTCGCCACCATGCTGGCCCTTGCGGCCGATCTGAAGCGTCAGGCCCCGGAGCACAGCGTGCTGATCGTGGCCCTGGATGGCGAGGAGCGCGGGCTGCTGGGCGCCCGGCATTTTGTCGAGGCCCCGCCGATGCCGCTCGAAGCGATCACCATGAACCTGAATTTCGACATGACGGCGCGGGCCGAGACCGACGGCAAGCTGTGGGTTACGGGCACCTACCAGCACCCGAACTTCCGGCCGATCCTGGAAGGCCTTCCGGCCAATGGTGCGGTCGCCCTGGCCTTCGGCAAGGACACGCCGCAGGACACAGGCGAGGACAATTGGGTCGAGGCCTCGGACCACGCAGCATTCTACAGGGCCCAGGTGCCGTTCCTTTATCTGGGTGTGAACTACCATCCCGACTATCATCGGCCGTCGGATGATTTCGAGAAGATCACGCCCTCGGTCTTCATCAGTGCGACCGAACTTTCGATCGCGGCCTTCAGGGCCCTGGATCGCAACCTGGATCGCTAGAGCCCATCCCGTCGCCGGCGCGACTGCCGGTCGCACAAATCCTACTTGAATTCGTCACGTTTCGGTCGTCTGTTGCGCCGAATGGAGACGGTTTCATGACAGCGACACATCGTCCGACCCTGGATCTTTCCACGGTCCAGCGGATCCGCAAGCTGGCCGTCCTTCTGGCCCTTGTGGGGTTGATGGGTCTGGCGTCGGTCACCCAGTCCATCGGCGGCATCGATGGCGAGTGGCACGAGCACGTGGCGTCGGCCGGTCTTGTCGCCATGGTTCTCTCGATCGTCGGCCGGGCCTGGTGCTCGCTGTATATCGGAGGCCGCAAGAAGGCCGAGATCGTCGACCGCGGGCCCTATTCCATCACGCGCAACCCCCTCTATGTCTTCAGCTACATCGGGGCCTTCGGGATCGGTGCGCAGAGTGGCAGTGTCACCATCGGCCTCGGCTTCGTCCTCGCCGCCATGGCGGTCTTCTACATGACGGTCCGGCGTGAGGAGGCTTTTCTCGAGCAGGAGTTCGGAGCCCTCTATGCCGCCTACAAGGCCCGCACACCGCGTTTCTGGCCGCGCCCCTCGCTCTGGCGCGATGAGGAGCTGCTGACCATCCGGCCGGACCTGTTTCTGACGACGATCCGCGACGGACTGATGTTCCTGGTGGCGATCCCGGTGTTCGAGCTGGTCGACTTCGGCCAGATGTCGGGATGGCTGCACGTCGCCGCCAACCTGCCCTGACAGTGGACAGGCGGACCGCGGCGTGATGCGGTCGAAGCCCCGGCTTCAATGAGGATCGTCATGAGACGTTTGATCGGCCTTTCGCTGGGCCTGTTGCTGCTGGCGTCCTGTGACCGCTCTCAAGGTCCGGCTGAAGCGCCAACTGCCGCTGCCGCATTCCGTCACAGCATGACTTCTGACCTGTCCGGCTACTACCGGCCGGCGGGCGAGGTGCGGGTCGGGAAATGGTCGCTCGACCACGTCTTCGTCGGTCAGGACCGGGAGTTCCGGGGCTGGGAAGCCGGCAGCCGGAACGGGACGTTCGGCCCGATCATGCTGCAGTTCGAAGACGTGAACAGGCCCATGGTCCAGACGGAGACCGGCGAGGCACGCAGCATCTCCGCCCGTGTCCTGCCGATGGCCTATTCGGTGTCTGATACCGCGATCAGTTTCGAGGGGCGGTCGCCCGAGCTGGGCATGGTCCGGTTCGACGGCGTGCTGGATCCGGGTGCCCTGGCCACGGCGCGCCGCAACCTCGGTGACGAGGGTGTTGTGGTGACGGGCCGGCTGACGGTGGGCGATGCTCCGGTGCAGTCCATCCGGTTGCGCTGGTGGGGCGGCGACTGACCGCCGCTCAATCGCCCGAACGGATGTCCAGCTTCAAACCCATGGCCTCGGCCAGTGCCTTGCCGCGGCGTCGTGTCTGTTCGCCCAGCAGGACATCCGCATAGCCTTCGCCGGCGCTCAGGATCAGGGCTCCGGCACTGACCTGTGCACGGGCATTGACCAGCAGTTGGGGCGAACGGCCGGACAGGTCGCAGGCCAGCCTTATGGCGAGACCGAGTATCCGTGCCCCCTGCCGCTGTTCCTCATTCAGGAGACGGGCCACGGTCCTGGGCTCCGGTGTCGTGCTGCCGCCGCCGTAGCGGGCGTTGACCGCAGCCGCCAGATAGGCGCGTTCGGCATGGTTCTGGCCCGGAATTGGCGCGCGCAGGACCTGATCGAACGCCAGTTCGACCCGGTGATCGGGGTGCAGCCGGGCCCCGAGGTCCGCAAGGCGGCAGGCGGCATCGGCCAACAGGCCGTCGCGGGCGCGACCGAACACCGGCGGCAGGGCCGCCAGCAGCGGCGCGATCCAGCCGAGAAGCGCGCCCGGCAGTGCCGGTGAAATGCCCTGACGGGCACCGAGCGCCGAACAGCCCGCCAGCAGGGGGTCCACGGCAGTGACCTCTGACCCCAGTGCCTCGTACAACAGACCCTCACGGACGCCCCAGGCCGAGAGGACGATGCGCTTCAACGCCAGTCGCTCGATCAAACCCTCGAGAACCAGGGCCGCGTGCGGAAGGGTGTCGGCGCGTTTGCGCGACAAACCGGGCCATTTCTCGAGCGAGGCCTTCGAAGACCGGGCAATGAGCCTGGCCGTATCCATCAGGTCGGCTGCGTCTATCTCGTACTGGTGGACAACACGCAGCGGATAGCCAGTGATCTCCATATGGACCTTGGCGAGTGTCCGCCAGGCACCGCCGACGGCAAAGAGGGTGTCGGCTCGCGCATCTCCGACGGGCTGCAACCGCCCGGCGATGGTCTCGCGCAGCCGGTCCGGATCGAAGCCGTTCGCATCCGCCAGGGCAAAAGGGCCGAGCGGCAGGGTGACGCCACGGGCCGCCCGGCCGTCGGCGAGCCGGACAAGCTCAAGGCTGGATCCGCCCAGATCACCGACCATCCCGTCCGCGCAGGGAATACCCGCGAGGACCCCGAGGGCGGCATAGCGCGCCTCTTCCTCGCCGGACAGGACGCGGATCTTCAACCCGGTGGCGGCAGCGACGCGCTCGCAGAAGGTCGGGCCATCTTCGGCGTCGCGCACGGCAGCGGTAGCGGCGACGAAGGTATGGGCAGGCTGAACGCCCTCGATCACAGCCGCGAACCGCTTGAGTGCCGTCAGGGCCTGGGCCGCGCCCTCCACTGACAGGCGTCCGGTTTCAGCCAGGTCGCGTCCGAGTCCTGCCAGCACCTTCTCGTTGAACACGGTCCAGATGGCGCGGCCTTCCAGCCGGTAGAGCACCAGACGCACCGAGTTGGAGCCGATGTCGATGGCGGCGACGTCGCGGGGCGCGCCGATCGCCGATAGCAGCGCTTCAGGCATCAGCGCTTCTTCCGCGAGGGCTCGTAGCTGAGTTGGCCGGGCAGGGTCTTCACCTTGCGGCCCCGGCCCGACAGGCTGGGGTTGGTCATGAAATAGTTGTGCGCCGAGAAGGGCCGTTCGGGATCGACGGCCGTCACCCTGCGGTAGGTTCCGTCGGCCGCCAGCGCCCAACTCTGGGCGTCGTCCTTGAGGTTGGCCACCATGATCTGGTCGAGCACCTGGTCATGCACGGTGGCGTTCAGCACCGGGGTCATCAACTCGACCCGGCGGTCCAGGTTCCGGTTCATCCAGTCGGCGGACGAGATGTACAGCGTCGCCTTGTCGTGCGGCAGCTCGCGTCCGTTCGCGAAGGCGACGATCCGGCTGTGCTCCAGGAAGCGGCCGACGATGGATTTGACCCGGATGTTCTCCGAAAGACCCGGCACGCCGGGGCGCAGACAGCAGATGCCGCGAATGACCAGCTCGATCCGGACGCCTGACTGACTGGCGCGGTAAAGGGCGTCGATGACCTGGGGATCGACCAGGGAGTTCATCTTGGCCCAGATGGCCGCCGGCTTGCCCCTGGCTGCGGCTGCCATCTCCTTGCCGATCAGGTCGATCAGCGTGGTCTTCATGTTCAGTGGAGAGGCGACCAGCGCCTCGAGTTCGTCGGGCTGGGCATAGCCGGTGATGTAGTTGAACACCCGTGAGGCGTCGCGGGCCAGCATGGGCTCGCAGCTGAACAGGCTCAGATCCGTGTAAACCCGCGCGGTCACGGGATGATAGTTGCCGGTGCCGAAATGGCAGTAGGTCCTCAGCGCATTCCCCTCGCGGCGGACGACGACGCTGAGCTTGGCATGGGTCTTCCATTCGACAAAGCCGAAGACGACATGGACCCCGGCCCGCTCCATGGCCCGGGCCCAACGCAGGTTGGCTTCCTCGTCGAACCGCGCCTTGATCTCGACCAGGGCGGTGACGTTCTTGCCGTTCTCGGCCGCCTCGATCAGGGCCGCGACGATCGGACTGTCCTTGGACGTCCGGTACAGCGTCTGTTTGATGGCGATGACATTGGGGTCGCGCGCCGCCTGACGCAGGAACTGGACCACCACATCGAAGCTCTCGAACGGGTGGTGGATCAGCATGTCCTTTTCGCGGATCGCCGCGAAGATATCGCCGCCGTTGTCGCGCACCCGCTCGGGATAGCGCGGCTCATAGCCCTTGAACTTCAGGTCGGGATGGCCCGAGGGGATCAGATCCGCGACCTGTGCCAGACCCAGCATGCCGTCGACCAGCACTATGTCCTGGGGCGCGGCGTCCAGCTCATTGGTGATGAATTTGCGCAGATCGTCGGGCATGGAGGCCTCGATCTTGATGCGCACGACCGAGCCGAGACGACGCTGTTTCAACGCCTCCTCGAACTCCATGACCAGATCCTCGGCCTCTTCCTCGATCTCGATGTCCGAGTCGCGGATCAGGCGGAAGACGCCGCGTTCCAGCACCTCGCAACCGGGAAAGAGGTGGTCGATGAAGAGCATGAGCAGGCTCTCCAGCGTCAGATAGCGTTTGCGCCCCGGGGTCGAGCGGCCGTCTGTCGCCAGGGGCCAGAACCGTTTCACCTGGGTGGGGACGGGCACCAGGGCGTAGAGGGTGCGGTTATCCGACCGCCGCTTCAGCTTCAGCGCGAGGGAGAAGCCCAGGTTGGGCAGGAAGGGGAAGGGGTGGGCCGGATCGATCGCCATCGGCGTCAGCACGGCGAACAGCTGGTTCAGGAACTCCGGCTCCAGCCGTTCGCGCTCGGTCTTGGTGATCCGGGCGGCATCGACCACCTCGATCCCGACACCTTTCAGCTCCGTGCGCAGTTTGCGCCAGCGGCGCTGCTGTTCGGCCATCAGGGCACTGGCCGCATGATTGACCTTGTTGAGCTGCTCCGCCGGAGTCAGGCCGTCGGCGGACAGGACGCGCACGCGCTCACGCACCTGGCCTTTGAGGCCGGCGACGCGGGTCATGTAGAATTCGTCGAGATTGTTGGCCGAGATCGACAGGAATCGCAGCCGCTCCAGCAGCGGATGGGCCGGATTGGCGGCCTCCTCCAGCACCCGGCCGTTGAAGGCCAGCCAGGAGAGTTCGCGGTTGAAGAACCGGGTCGGTGAGTCCATCAGGGTCGTGGACAGCGCCAGTTGAGGCGCGCGCGAGGAAGGGACCTCCTCGCCGGTGGTTGAGTCGCTGATCGCCGCATCTCTCATGATGCCGGTTCTGGCCCGGCGCGGCGATGGCCGCAACCTTGCTGACAACGGAAAACGCCGTCCGACCCCGGGGTCGGACGGCGTTGCCGGTTATTTGTGCGGCTTACCAGCGCCAGGCGTCGAAGATGACTTCGATGATGTAGCCGTCGTACTGGTCGATCAGATAGATGTGGTTGTCGACCAGCACCCAGCGCGTGCCCGACGGCGGATAGCCGAGACCATAGGTGCGCCAGTCGTCCAGCTGATAGCGCCAGAAGATCGACGGCAGGTAACCACCGACATGGTAGCGCTGGCCCCAGTAGTTGCGGGGCACGCTGTAGTAGCCGTAGCCCGGCGCGAAATAGAAGCCGATGCGCAGGCCGTTGTAGCCGCGGAACCGGCGGTCGTTGCGCCACCAGTCGCCGCTGTGGCTGCGGTTCCAGCTGCGCCGCCACTGGTCGCTGTTGAAGCGGTTGCGGAACTCCCGATACTCGCGGCGGTCCTGACGCCGATCGGAGCGGTCCTCCCGGCGATCCCAACGATCATCCCGGCGATCGTCACGGCGATCCCAGCGGTCATCCCGGCGATCGTCGCGGCGGTCATCCCGGCGGTCATCCCGGCGATCACGCGGATCCTGCGGCTGGCCAGGCCCGCCGGGCAGGCCGCCGCCGCCCGTATTGGGCCGGTCAGGACGGTCAGGACGGTCGGGACGGCCGCCGCCACCGCCGACGTTGCCGCCACCGCCGCTGACGCCGGGATTGGGCCGGTCGGGACGGTCGGGACGATCAGGACGGTCAGGACGATCAGGACGGTCGGGACGGTCAGGACGATCAGGCCGGTCCGGTCTGTCAGGCTGCCCACCGCCGCCGCCGCCGCCGCCCAGCAGTCCGGGGCCAGTCGGCCGCTCAGGACGGCTTCCACCGCCGCCACCGCCGCGGTCACCACCGCCGCCGCGGTCACCACCCCCACCGTCACGGGCGGGCCGGTCCGGCGTGTTGGGCCGGTCAGGCCCCGTCTCGCGGGATTCATCACCGTTCTGGCGGGCGGCGCCGCGGCGACCGCCGTCGCGTTCCCCGTCCTGGGCCAGGACGGTCAAGGGGGCCATGGCCGGTAAGGCGAAGGCGGCAACGGCTGCGGCGACCATCAATGAGCGTTTCATTTTCATTCTTCCTTGCAAGCCCCTGTCAGACGGCTTGAGGTGAAGGTCGCGCCTTGATGATGAACCGTGACTGAATGGATCAAGGCACCATCTGGGCCGAACGCGAATTGCGTGCCGGCGGCGCGCCCGGTGTTGTTCGGCCTGCGAGCGCGGTAACCCTTTTTAAGCCTGTCAGTCATGTTCCGTTAGCGTTCCGGTCACCTGCGGTTAGCAGTTATGAATCAGGCATTTCAGAACTATTTCAGAGGTCTGAACATGTGCGGAGTATTCAGCAGGTGTGTACTGAAAAGGCCTCAAAAGGCCCTTGCTGTTAACTTTACCTTCAAACCGCGGGTATTTGATCGGGTCTCAGAGGACGGGGCCAGAACGGCACCGGTTCAGGAGATACGGTTATGAACGCGCAAGAAATGGCGCCCAAGGCCAACGAAGAGCAGGGTCTGCCCCTGCCGACCGCCGACATGAGCGGCGATGATCTTTTCCGGCTGGGCATGATGTATTCAAGCGGCCAGGGCGGTTGCCCGATGGACCGCGTCTCGGCCCATATGATCTTCAACCTCGCGGCCATGAAGGGCTCGATCGAAGCGCGCGTCTATCGCCGCGAGATGAGTCAGGAGATGGAGCAGGACGAGATCGCCGAGGCCCAGAAGGCGGCTCGCCGCTGGATCGATGCGGGCGTGGTCCGTCTCGCCGCCTGATTCCCCGGCGACATCAGCCGCCGGGCTTCAGGGCTCGCGGCGGATGACCCGCACGGCGACCTCATTGCGTCGCGCGGGCGGGAGGGTCCAGGGCGGATCATAGAACCACACGACCGGTTCACCCTGGCTGACCCAGCCGCTGCCCGTCAGGCCGGCTTCCAGCTCGGCCTGTTTGGTGGCCACCGTCTGTGCTGATCCGAGGCCACTGAAACGCAGGACCGCATAGGTCTCGGCCGGGACTACGGTCAGGACGACCGCAGGGTCCCGCGGAACCGGCAGGGTTTCCATTGTATATTCTGCAGGCATGAAGAACTGGATCATCCACCGGTCCTGCCCCGCACCGCCCTGGGCGACGGGGGCGGTCATGGCGATGCTCTGCGACTGGCCAGACCCTGCATCAGTGCCCTGGGCCACTGGAGCCGTCATGGCGATGCTGGCCCGTGCCGCATTGCCACCGAAGATGTAGCCGGCCAGACGCTGGAAGCCGCGGTTTCGCGCCGCTTCGTTGGAGCCGGTGACCATGGTTTCGGCCGCGATCCGCTCGCCATAGGTCCGGATCTGGATGTCGCCGACCCGGGCGACTTCGGTAAAGGCGGGCTCCTCGGTGCCGGAACGGACACCTACGGTCGAACAGGCGGTGGTCAACAGGGCCGCTGCCACGGCGACAAGTTTCGTTTTCATGGTCTTGCGGTCCATCGT
>Ga0247837_1010020_pt1 | contig 11051 bp, 9 predicted proteins | sample LaCtaG_2_FD_187115 | JGI IMG/M metagenome (GOLD analysis project Ga0247837, IMG submission 187115) | Freshwater microbial communities from meromictic Lake La Cruz, Castile-La Mancha, Spain - LaCruzMarch2015_14.5m | ecosystem: Environmental > Aquatic > Freshwater > Lake | place: Spain: Castile-La... | reverse complement strand
CGCCGAGGGCAGTGTAGCGCTCCTTGAGGATGGCGGAGTTCTCGGCCAGGGGCACGACTTGATCAGCATCGCCGACGACGCTGAGGATCGGCACTCTTGCAGCGGCCAGGGCTTGCAGGTTGTCGATGGGATTGAGCTTGTAGGCATTAGCTTCATCATCACTGGCGAAGCCGTAGATGGCCTTGCAGCGCTGCCAGTCGGCGAGTGAGCCCTTGCCTTTGCCGAAGCCGGCAGGCCAGCTTTTGAAGTCGCAGACCGGAGCGTCGATGTAGAGACAGGCCACGCGATCAGGATGCGTAGTGGCGTAGTTCAAGGCGAAGAGCCCACCGCGGCTAAAGCCTTCCAGCACGACCTTGGCGCTGAGCGCGTGGTCTTTGGTCATGGCATCGTGGAACTTCGCCATGTGCTCGATGGCGATGGGCGCGCCATACTGGTTTTGCATGTTGGTGTAGGCGACGTGGAAGCCCTTGGCCAGCAGTGCGAGGTCGGCCTGCGGCTCGTGGCCGAAGAACTCGGTGCGCCAGATCCATGGATTGCCAGGAGCGGCTTGCTTGGGCTTGATCAGGTGGCTGGCCTTGTCGTTGACGGTGAAGTCAAGGCGTGCGTAGCCGTTCCAGTCGGCGCTGAAGGCGGTGCCACAGAGGGTGAGGAAAAGGAGGAGAGTTTTCATGGAAGATCAGCGCGCGAGGATTTCGTTACCTTGATAAATGACGCGCTCGACGAGACCTTTCAGCGTCTGATTGAAGAAGGGCGTGTTGATGCTCTTCGACTGCATGAAGTCGCGCGCGAAGGTGGTAGTCGCTCCTGGATTGAAGACGATGAATTCGGCCACGCCGCCCTCAACGATGGGCACAGGCTTCAGCTTCAGCAGGCGACGCGGCTGGGCGCTGTAGCGCTTTACCAGCAAGTCCCAGCCGAAGTGGCCGGGGGCAATGAAGCGATCGAACAAGGCGGGCAGAGCCGTCTCCAAGCCCGCGATGCCGAAGGGCGCGCTGGCGAAGTCGTTGTTCTTCTCGAACTCAGTGTGCGGTGCGTGGTCGGTGACGATGACGTCGAAGAGGCCATCGCTCAGGCCCTTGAGCATGGCTGCATTGTCTTCCGGGGTGCGCAGTGGTGGGTTGACCTTGTAGTTCGTGTCGTAGTTCCCGATGTGGTGATGATTGAACATCAGGTGGTGCGGCGTGACTTCGCATGTGACATGCACGCCGTCGTTCTTCGCACGCTCGATGGCCTTCAAGCCAATGGCCGTGGACACATGCTGAAGGTGCAGGTGCGCGCCGGTGAACTGCGCCAAGCGAATGTCGCGCTCAAGGCAAATCTCTTCACTGCATGCGGGGATGCCGCCGAGGCCGAGCGAGTAGCTGACGCTGCCCTCGTGCATGTGCCCGCCAGCGGCCAGCTCTTTGACTTCGCAATGACTGGCCAGCGGCAGGTCGAAGTCCTTCGCATACTCCATGGCAATACGGAGGAGTTGCGGATTGTGCAGTGGGTCGCCGCCGTCCGTGATCATCACGGCACCCGCCGCCTTCATCGCGCCAATGGGGGCGAGTTCTTCGCTCTTGCGCCCTTTGGTGATCGCGCCGGTGGTGAGCACGTTGATCGGCGTCTTGCGGCCCTTGTCCAACACGGTGGACACAAGGCTGGCGGTGTCGATGGTGGGCATGGTGTTTGGCTGCAAAACGATGCCGGTGATGCCACCATTGATCGCTGCTGCCGCGCAAGTGGCGATGGTTTCCTTGTTCTCTTGCCCAGGCTCGCGGCCATGCACATGCGCGTCGAACAGCGCAGGAATGAGGATGCGCCCCTTGCAGTCGATGACCTCCGCGCCTTCGACACCCGTGATCTCCGGCGCGACACCGATGATGCGCCCCCCCCCCACGAGCACGTCAGCACGCAGGAGTTGGGAGCTTTCTTCAGACGCGATGTGTCCGTGGCGGTAAAGGCGTTTCATTCGCCGAGATCATGCCGCAAGGCGCACGGGAGGCAAGAAAAGTGAGAAGTCGAGAGGCTACCACACTTCTCGACATCTCCACTTCTCCACAGTTAAAGGCTAAGCCTCCGCCTCGCCCAGCAGTTCCTTCACCGCGCGGTTGCCAGATTCGACGCCGCCGTTCATGAAGCCAGGGGACTCGACGCTGGTGTGCTCGCCAGCAAAGATAAGGTGCCCGTCCAGTTCGGGCGTGGCGGCCGCTCCATAAACCCAGGTGTATTGACCAACCAGCGGGCTGGAGTAGCTGCCCCTCATCGTCTTCATGCTGGGCCAGTTGAGCATTGTTTTGTTGCCATCATGCTTGGCTTTCAAGCCGGGGAAGATGGTGTCGAGTTCAGCGATGAATTTGTCGATCTGGTCTGGGCCATACTGCGCCCCGGGCGTGCCGCCCATGAAGTTGGTGATGATGCCGCTGTCGCCGGATTGGCCACGGCTGGTTTCCCACACGGTCTGGAAGCTCTTGTCAGCATACACGCTACCGTTGCAGAAGAAGTCGCGTCCACCCGCCGGCTTGCGCCACAGACGTTCGGTGAAGCCATACATGACTTTCAGGTTGGTGCCGTAGCCCATTTCCTTGATCGCACGCTTCTTCTCGTCGCTAAGCTTCAAGTCATAGATGCCTTCCACGCTGTTGCGCAGGATGGTGAACGGCAGGGCCATGATCACATGGTCATAGCTGGCGGTGACCACTTTTTTGTCGGTGGTGAAGGTCAGCTTGAGCTTGCTGCCGGTCTCCTCAATGCGCACCAGCTTGTACCCGCTGTTGAGCTTGGCCTTGCCCGTGATGGCACGATGCACGGCTGTGGGAAGAGTGTCATTGCCGCCCTGAACGCGGTGCGCTTCGTCGCTCTGGCCGAACATCTCGAAGCCGTTGCTGGTATCGGGGTTGATGAAGTCGATCAGGTTCAGCGCGGATTGCTGCTCGGCATCCAGGCCGTATTCAGGCACATAGGCGACTTCCAGGGCTTGGATGACCCAGCGTTCGGTGCCAGCACCGGCGGACTTGAGGTAGTCCTTGAGGCTGACGTTGTCCAAGGCGTTGGCCTTGGCGGTGAACTCTTCCTTATCATCGTAGAGGCCGTCTGCGTCTGCGGCGATGCGCTTACCGATCGGCTCGAAGGCTGCGATCAGCTCTTTGTCCGTGTAGAGCTTGCCACCGAAGTGGTAGAAATCGACGCCCTGCTCGCCCTCGCGCAGCGGTTGGATTTCGACGCCGAGTTCTTTGGCCAGTTCGATGAGATCGGTGTGGTTCGAGTCCACCAATTCACCGCCGAGTTCGACAAACATGCCATCCTTGTTGAAGTCGCGCTTGGTCCACATGCGGCCGCCAAAGCGCTCCTGTGCCTCATACAGATGCACTTCCACGCCAGCCTTCAGCAGACGGTGCGCAGCGGTCAGGCCTGCAATGCCGCCGCCGACGACGGCGACAGGGCCGCTGATCTTTTTCTTCTCAGCGTCCTGGGCTTAAACACCGAGCGAAGCTACCAAGCCCGCCGCGCTGGTCATGCGGAGGAAGTCACGACGGCTGCGCAGGGCCGAGGTCTGGGCGAGCGTGCGCATGACATTGCGGAAAAGTGGGGTGCGTCCGGGCATAAGAAAAATGGGTGAGAGGTGAGCAACGATAAGGGGTTCAGGTCTTGCCAACCTGAACCCCAGGGAAAAGGGGGATTATTCGTCGTTCGTGGGTCCGATACCGATGAGCCAGAGCTTCAGGAAATTCATGATCTGCTGCTTGGTCAATTGGTTGGCATCGAGCTGATACGTGATCTTGCTGGCGCTCGGCACGGCGTCTTCGCCGGAGCCGATCATGGTGTCTTCAAACTTCACTAGGCCGGTGAGTGACGGCACAGTGTTGTCCACGGCGAAGAAGGCTTCTTCATCGCTGGCGCTCTTGAAGGCATCGGCCTCGGTGCTGGCGGTGTTCGCGGCGGCTTCGTTCCAGCGCAGGTTGAACTCATACTGGCCCTTGCCGTTGGATGCCCGGTTCTCGTCTTCCACCCACTTGATGGAGCCGGTGACCACGTCGTCGTATTCCTTGCCATTCAGGCTGTAGTGGAAGCGGATGCCGTTGGTCAGCCAGTTGCCGGTTTCATAGTCGAAGTCCAGATTGCCGCTGACGGTGCACTTCGGGTAATTCTGCGACGGACCCATGGCGAGCGTGACATTCTCGAAGCGCATCGGGTCTACGTTGCTGACTTTCAAGGTGATGTCCTTGCCTTGGATCTTGCGCACATAGGACATGATTCCCTCAGTCTTCTTGCCCTTGCCGAAGAGACGACCACCAAAGGCATCCGTGAAGGCTGGGGCTTTGCCTATGGCATCCACGCTGATGCGGTTCTTGCTATCTCCCGAGCCAGCGAGGTCATAGACGCCTTCCGCATTGATCGGCACAGTGCCGACCCATTTCCCGACGGTCTTCTTCTGGGTCATATTGACCGGATTGATGACCGCGAGATTCAGCGAATAGTAGAGCTGTCCGCGCTGTTCCTCACGGCCCAGCACGCTGCTGGTGAGCAGGGGTTGGCGCTCGACCTTGCCCTTGAATTCGGTGGTCTTGCCGACAGTCAGTGAGGTTTCATACACATCCTTGACGCCAGCTTCGGGCTTGCCCTTGGCATCAACCCGAGTGCGCGTGTTGAAGGCGATATTGACCGTGCCAGTGATGGCACCCGGCTGAGTGATCTTTTCTAGTTCTTCGGCACCCACAGTGACGAAGGCGAGAAGGGTGAGAGGTAGGAGACGCAGTGTTTTCATGACAGGTAACAGCTTGGGTTTGATGTAGCGCGGCGCATTCTGGCGGGACTGACAGACAATCCTATTACAAAGGTGGCTCAATTTTAGAGATCACGTGGCATCGCTGCAAGCAAACACATGGTCACCTCCGACGAAGGTCGGATGCGGACAGATCCGTCACCCCATGCTCCACTATCGGAGGCTGAGGAGAGGGTGCGATTCACGACCTACGCCATCTATTTTCAATCCTTTGATGACAGTCGCAACGATGTTTCGTAGTTTTTGGATTCTTTAAATGCAGCACCGTTCGCCCTCGGGTGGTCGTAGTGGTGCCTGTGTTCTCCTTTCTCATGAAATCCTTGCTCCGCCTGATGTCTGTCGCTGCCTTGTGCAGCCTGGGTTCGATACTCGTCGCTCAAACACCTGACACCCCGCACGTGCCCAGCGCAGCGCAGCCTATCGACCTCGCGACGGGGGAGTGGGACAACATCGTCAACATCGATGTGTCCACGCTTGAGCCGAACTATCGTGAGCCGTGGAACTCGGGCCAGCCCAGCGGCGGTTCTGGCACGGGCTGGCTGGTGGGGAAGAATAAGTTCGTCACTAATGCCCACGTCGTGAGCAATGCGACCCGCTTGGTGATTCGGACGACGAGCGATCCAGAGCCACACCCCGCACGCGTGGTGGCCGTGGCGCATGATTGCGACCTCGCCCTTGTCGAAGCCATCGAAGGCAAGCATTTCGATCATTTGAAGCCCCTGGTGGTGGGCACGATCCCAAACCTGAACACGGAGGTAAGCGTCATCGGCTACCCGATTGGTGGTGAGCGAATCAGCGTCACGCGCGGCGTCGTCTCGCGCATCGACTTCCAGCCTTACAGCCACACGAATGTGGACTCGCATCTCACCATTCAGGTCGATGCGGCGATCAACCCCGGCAACTCGGGCGGCCCCGTCTTGCAGGATGGCAAGGTGGTCGGTGTGGCTTTCCAAGGCTACAGCGGACGTGTCGCCCAAAACGTTGGCTACATGATCCCAACGCCGATCATTCAGCGCTTCCTGACCGATGTGGCAGACGGCAAGTATGACCACTACGTGGACTTCGCCATGAGCGACTTCCCCATTGAGAACCCCGCGCAGCGTAAAGCCCTGGGCCTGCCCGATGACGGCATCGGCGTGATGGTAGCAGATGTCGAGCCGGTGGGTAGCGCAGGGGATGTGCTGAAGGAGGGTGACGTGCTGCTGGCCATGGATGGCAACCCAGTGCTCAGTAATGGCCTCATGCGCGTGGACGGCCAGCTCATTGACAAGAATGAAGTCATCGAGCGCAAGTTCGCAGGCGACAAGGTCAAGCTGGACATCTTCCGCGACGGCAAGCTGATGAAGACCGAAATGACGCTGAAGCGCTTCACGCCCTATGTGAAGCTGGGCGAGCAGTTCGACCTGCGCCCGGAATACCTTGTCTATGCAGGCCTCGTCTTCCAGCCCATGGACAAGAACATGATGGATGCCTACAGCTTCCGCGACACGATCCTCAGCTACGTCTTCGACAACTACCTGAACAAGAAGATCTACGTGGAGCGCCCCGAGGTGGTGGTGCTTACGCAGGTGCTGCCAGACGACGTGAACAGCTACGTGACCAACCAAGCCCCCGGTATCGTGGACGAAGTCAATGGCACGAAGATCAAGAACATGAAGGACTTGAAGGCGGCGCTCGCCCAGAAGGGCGATAAGCCCGACTTCATCCACATTCAGATGTATGAGCGCGGGCGTCCGCTAGTCCTGAAGCGCACGCTTGCTGAGGAGGCGCACTCCCGCATCATGAAGAACTACAGCATCAGCCAGGACAGCTACCTGGGCGAATAACTCTGCACCGCCCCCCTTCGACACATGAAGACATTCCTTTCCCTCCTCACCTTTGCCTTGATCGCCAGCACACTGCCTGCGCAGACGGAGCCGCGCAATGAAGTCGGTGCATCGCCTGCACCCCTCCCCCCCTCGAGAGATGGCGTGACGGACAAGCCTCTCGGTGCCCTCGTGCCTGCGCCTGATGACAAGGTCGTTCTCCAAGTGCGCCCGCGCGAGACCATCATCCGCAGCGACGCCTTGCTGAAGGTCAATGTCACCTACCAAGGCTACGCACCCCACATCCCCTGGCAGAAGGAAAGCCCGGGGGGCCGTCGCGGTCTGGGCGTGATCCTTGCTGGCAATCGCATCCTCGTCACCGCGCAGATGGTGGCTGACGCGACCTACATCGAACTGGAACTTGCCGAGGGTGGCCAGAAGATCCCCGCCAAGGTGCTCGGCGTCGATTATGAAGCCAATCTCGCGCTCATTGGTGCAGCGACGAACGCAGAACGCGCCACGGCATTCTTCACCGGTCTGAAGCCGATGAGTATCGAGCCAAAAGCGGAGGTCGGCGAAAACCTAAACATCTGGCAACTCGGCCGCGTCGGCGATCTCATCGTCACGCAGCTGCGCCTGGGCAAGGTGCTCACCTCGCAATACGTCGTCGAGGGCAGCCGGTTCCTCATCTATGAAGGCCAGGGCATCGTCCGCAGCGAGGGAAACAGCTTCACCGTCCCCATTGTGAAAGGCGGAAAGCTCGCTGGCCTGCTGCTTAACTACGACTCGAAGAACCAGCTCACCACCGTGCTGCCTGGCGTGATCATCGAGCACTTCCTTAAAGACATGGAAGATGGCAGGATCGAAGGCTTCCCCAGCCTCGGCATCGAGTTTCAATCCACGCTCGACGAGCAGTTCCGCGACTACCTGGGCCTGAAGCCTGGCCAAGGCGGCATGTTCGTCAGCGCGGTGTCCAAAGGCGGCTCGGCCGATGCGATCGGCGTGAAGAAGAACGACATTGTCCTCGCCATCAACGGGCACAAGATCGACTCCCGGGGCGACTATGACGATCATGACTTCGGGCGCCTGAGCATGAGCCACATCGTGCGAGGCAAGGCCTTCGTGGGTGACAAGGTCGAGATGGTGGTGCTGCGGGACGGCAAGGAACTCACGCTGAAGGGAAACCTGACGCGCAAGCTCCCAGAGGCCAACCTCGTGCTGCCTTACCTCTTTGACCGTGGGCCGAATTACGTCGTCGCAGGCGGGCTGGTCTTCCAAGAATTGACCCGCCCTTACCTGAGCGCTTTCGGTGATCGCGGAGGGGCTGCCTTGGCGCGCCTGTCCTGGGTAGCCAGCCATCCTGAAGAGTATGAGGAAGCAGGGAAGCGGAAGCTGGTCTTCCTCAGCGCCGTATTGCCCACCCCTGGCACGCAAGGCTACGAGCGCATCAGTTGGCTGATCGTCACCAAGGTCAACGGCAAGGACATCAACGACCTCAAGGATTTGGACGCGGCATTGAAGGAACCCCAAGACGCGATCCACACTTTCGAGTTCGAAGACGTCCCGAAAAAGATCTTCCTCGACGCCCTCCAGATGCAAAGGGACAACCTCAATCTCCTCGGCGGTGCCTATCGCATTGGCGAGTTGAAGCGCATCGAGTAACATGCTGCTCGACCTCACAGGCGCACAGCGCGACGACGCCTACATGATCCTGGCTGGCCTAATTACGCCACGCCCCATCGCCCTCGTCACCACCATCGACGAAGACGGTCGGATCAATGCTGCGCCCTTCAGTTTCTTCAATGTGCTGGGCGACTCCCCGCCCATCATCGGCATCTGCCCCGGTGACCGAGCCACCGGCGTGCCGAAGGACACCGCGCGGAACATTCGGCTAACACACGAGTTCGTGGTTAATCTGATCGATGAACCGCTAGCCGAGGCCATGAACCAATGCGCCACCTCCCTGCCACCCGGCGAAAACGAACTGCGCCACGCCGGGCTAACCGCCGCTGAGAGCGTCGCGGTGAAGCCCCCACGCATCGTCGAATCACCGGCCAGCCTGGAGTGCCGCCACCACAGCACCATCGAGATTGGCGACAACCGACTCATCATCGGCGAGGTCCTGCGCGTGCATGTGCGGGATGGCCTTTTCGACCCCGAAACATGGCTAGTGAACCCCTCCAGCTACCAACCCATCGGACGAATGCAGTCCCCGCACTGGTATTGCCGGACCACGGATATGTTCGAGATGCGCAGACCGCGCTAGCATTCCGCTCAATCGAGGCGTATAACCAGCCGCGCTAAGCCGGCATGGCGAAATGGTAGACGCAACGGACTTAAAATCCGTTGGTGGCAACACCGTGTGGGTTCGAGTCCCACTGCCGGTAAGCGCTTCAAGCCTTATAAAATAAGGGATTGAGGCTTTGGGGCGTTTGCGGAGCGAAGCGGCCATTTGCGATGGTTTGCGAGTACAAACGGATACAAATCAGATACAAACTGGAGGGGCTTGCGTGCATTGACACCGGCCTCGGCACTTGGGAGGGCCGCCCCGTCGCTCTACTCCGTCATGAACACTTCCGGCAAGTACTTGGCGCGTGACGCCAAGATTCTGGCCCATTGTTCGGGGGTCTTGCGTGAAATAACCTTGGGCTGGAGCAAGGCGTTCTTTGTCGGTGGCTGTGATTTTTGGGGCTGCTCCATAAGATAGGATAACACTCCTGCGGCTGGATCATCAACCTTGTTCCTGCAAGATACCCAAAGGCTCCGGCATCCTTTTCAAACCATCGCTGTAATGACGAGAGCAACGGTAGGCCTAGACGTCACGGCTTGCTTTTTGCTGCCGCCTTGCGGGCGCGATCACGCTCCCGCTGCTTGCGTGCCTTTTCCCGTGCCGGGAGTCTGCCGCTGGCCATTTCCTCCACGACATGGGCGGCGGTGAGAATGTGCTCCATGCTGAACGGGGGCAGGGTGGTGCCGGATTGCAGGTAAGGCCTGCTTCGATCAGCAAAGGTGTGGGTGTAAAGATGAGCGTGTGATCGTCACTGATGACGAGGCCGATGCGAATGCCATCCTGATGACGGCAGATGAGGGTGCCGTGGCGCGTGGCCGCCTCCTGAAGCTGTTGCAAGCCTTCCAAGGTGCCGTAGCCGAGACGATAGACTTCCGGGTCCACGTCCAAGATGACTGAGCCTGAAGCCCCGCCTAAACGCGCCCAGAGGGCGTCCATGGCCTCCACGATAGGCTGGGTGATGCCTGGAGCCATGTAGAGCCAGCGCCGGCGTGCTGAGGTGAGAATCGAGACGATCTTGGCCTCGTCGGCATTGGTGATGGAGGGAGCGGGAGGCATAGCCAAAACCTATTTTTTGGCGATGCGGGGCTTGGGCTTCTTGGCAACGCTATCACTTATCTTCTTCTCTGCTTTCTCACCGATGACTGGGGCGGCTGGGTGGAATGAAATGGATGGCAGAAGCAGCGGTAGGTAAGGACCGGTGGCCATGACTGTCCTGAGCATCTCTCGGGCAACACCGAAGAGGATGGAACTACCTGTGATCTCGATGAGTTGGGTAATCTTATCCTCAGGGAATGCCCCCTTTTTGACACTGAACCAGCCTTGAATGGTGATGTGAAAGTTATAAGGCGAGTTCTTCTCAGGAAGGACGTTCTGCTTCGCACTGAGCAGAACGCGCCACATGCTCTCTTCGTGGTTGCCATCACTGTTGGGAGGGCAAGCAGTAGCCGTTACCTGCAAATCTTCGAACTCCAGTTTGACCGACGCTGTGGGGTCATACCTGGAATTCGCGGTGCAGCCAATTTCGGTGACGAAATACGAGTGCAATTCAAGCGGCGACACACGAGCTTTCATTGGCAGCATAGGTGATGGTGGTTGCGGCGGGTGAGTGCCGTCGATAGGTCGGAAAGCGCTTGGGCATCGCAGGCTCAGCGAAGGGCCGGAACAGGGCTTGTTCTCCGAGGAAGTCGGGGTGACGACTGCGGAGGTAGCCTGCATCAATGCGGCCATCCATGAGTGCATTGAGCAGTATGTTCATGGAGCGTGAGGGGCGCTCACGACCCGACTCCCAGCGGGTCCAAGTCTTCTCGCCCAATTGGAGCAGACGGGACATTTCCTTCTGGGTGAGTTCGAGATATTTGCGGAGTTCGATCATCTGCTCTGGAGTCAGCAGGCCCATGTGGCGGGCCTTCACGGCATCGAGTTCAGCCTCGGCCTCGCCGGTGAGGTAGATTTCGCCATCAGCGTCTTTCCATGCGCTGACCTGGACTTCGATGGTTTCTGCAATGCCATCGCCAGCGAGTGTGGGAATGTGGACGGGGACTTTAGTGCGGGTGGGTTTCCAGCCTGGAACAGGGGGTATCATAACTTGTCTTCTCCTTTGAGCGGCACATGCGCCGAGTAGATGATGATCAGCTTGCCAGATGGCGTGAGATTGATCTTTGCGTAAAGCTTTACGTTGCGGAAGTGAAACCAG